>Ga0315316_10003622_pt1 | contig 11213 bp, 9 predicted proteins | sample M160m3416metaG_FD_203702 | JGI IMG/M metagenome (GOLD analysis project Ga0315316, IMG submission 203702) | Ammonia-oxidizing marine archaeal communities from Monterey Bay, California, United States - M1 60m 3416 | ecosystem: Environmental > Aquatic > Marine > Intertidal zone | place: USA... | reverse complement strand
ATTTCACATGCAATAACATCAGCACTCAATTCAAAAATATTTCAAGAAGTAATAGTTTCAACAGAAGATAAAAAAATTGCTACAATTGCAAAAAAATTTGGTGCAAATGTTCCATTTATTCGACCAAAAATATTAGCTAAAGATTCAACATCAATGAATTCAGTAATATTACATTCAATCAAAGAATTACAATCTCAAGGATATGTATTTGATATATTGGTAAATCGTGACTGCACTGCACCATTTGTTACTAATAGAGACATCCAAGGTTCAATTGATCTTTTAAAAAGAAAAAAATGTAATACAGTTGCTCCAGCATATAGAACACATCTAAATCCGTATTTCAATATGATGGAAATAAATTCTAAAGGTTTTTTAGATTTTTCTAAAAAAAATAGTAAAAATATTACATCCAGACAAAAGGCACCAGTAGTCTATCAATTAACTAGTTTTCAAACAATTAATGTTAAACAATTTTTAAAATATAAAAAAATCTATATGCCAAAAGTATTACCATTTGAAATTTCTCAAGAAAATGGATTAATGATTGATACTCCATATGAATTTAAAATTGCAGAATGTTTAACAAAAATATTATGGAAAAAGCATTAAAGTGCTGTCCAACCACCATCGATTACTAAATTACTACCTGTCATGTAAGATGATGCATTAGAAATTAAAAATAATATAGCACCATTATACTCATCAGGATTTGCAAGTCTATTTAGAATTGTTTTTTCAGAATATTTTTTTATAAAATCTTTTGATTGAATTTTTGTGTCCAGTACTCCACCAGGAGTTAAAGTGTTAACTCGAATATTTTTTTCACGCCAATATGCAGCTAAATATCTTGTTAGATTAATAATTCCAGATTTTGATGCTGCGTATGATATTGGTAAATTTAATTTACTTTTTCCATAAATTCTTTGATCTGGTGCTATTAACCCATAATGAGATGCAATATTAATTATTGAACCATTTTTTTGTTTAACCATTTGTTTACCAAATTCTTGACAACAAAGAAATGTACCTGTTAAATTTACATCCAAAGTTTGATTCCATAATTCAATAGGTAGATCTTCAAATGATGATGAATAAGATTTTGTTTTTTGTTTTTTTGCAAACGAAGTAGTAAATCCAGCATTATTAATTAAACCATCAATTTTAGAATATTTTTTAATTATCGAATTAGATGTTCTTATTACAGATTTTTTGTTGGATATATTGCATTTATACGATGTACAATTAGTATTATATTTACTCCTAATATCTTCCGCTAATTGTTGATTTGTATCAGAATTAATATCAAGTAATATCATATTTGCCCCTCCAGAACTTAAAAAATGTGCATACTGTTTTCCTAGCCTTCCAGAAGAACCAGTTAAAACAATGTTTTTATTTTCAATGGTAAATTTTTCATTAATCATATTATTAATATCAATAATTTCTTCTTTTTATTAAAAACTACTATTAATTCCTCAAATTTTTAGAAAATTATATTTTAGAGAAATTATAAATTGAACTTATATAGAATTAGAAATTGATCAAATAATTGAGAGTTCTAATTACAGGTGGTGCAGGATATTTAGGTTCAGTGTTATCACGAAAACTTCTTGCAAGAGGATACGATGTAAGAGTAATGGATGCACTATGGTATGGTAGTGAATCAATTGAAGATTTGGAAAAAAATGATAAGTTTGAATTAATTAAAGAAGACATTAGAAATTTAGTTCCCACTGTGAAATCTATGATAGATGTAGATGCTGTTATTCATTTAGCATCAATTGTAGGAATGCCTGCATCAAGTATTGAACCTAGAACTAGTGAAGAAATAAATTATTTAGCTACAAAAAATATTGCTGAATTATGTCAATTACATGATATTGAAACATATATCTTTGCAAGTACTTGTTCAGTTTATGGATTTCAACCTAATAAAATTATTACTGAAAAATCACATGTAGCGCCTTTAGATTTTTATGCAAAACAAAAATATCTTTCAGAAAGAGCTACAGGATGGCTAAATAGATCACCTACAATTTACAGATTTGGAACATTGTTTGGTTTATCACCAAGAATGAGATTTGATTTAGTCATTAATCTATTTGTAGCACAAGCATTGACTGATGGAAAAATTACAGTTTTTGGTGGAAAACAAGAAAGACCATTTTTACATGTAAGTGATGCAGCAGATTCTCTAATTTTTGGTATTGAGAAAAATATTACAGGAACATATAATGTAATTTCAGAAAATATGACAATTTTACAAGCTGCTGAAAGAATTAAAAAAATAATAGGTTGTGAAATAGAAATTTCAGCAGAAAATGAAGATAATAGAAGTTATCGGGTTTCAGCAGAAAAAATTAAACAAGTAGGATTTACACCTTTAAAAAATCTTGATGATACAATAAAAGAAATCAAAGATGCATTTAGTAATAAATCATTAAAAGATTACAATGATGTAAAATATAATAATTATAAAACACTATACAGTTCAAAAGAAGTTCAAAAAGAAGTATTCATAGAAGGAATATCAGGTTCATTAAATCTCCCTTAAAAGTAAAATTTTAAGTTTTTTCAAAAAATTCATCAATAGTATCTACAATTAGATTTTTTTCATCATTTGTCATATTAGGAAACATTGGAAGTGTAAGAATTTGTTCAGAGATAGATTCAGTAACAGGTAACATTCCAATTTTTGTTCCAAATTTTTCTTTATAGAATTTTGTTAAATGAATAGGAGAAAAATAAATTTTAGAAAAAATACCTCTAGATGTTAAGAATACCTGTAAATTATCACGTATAGTTTTATTTTTCAATTTTATCGTATACATTTGATATATATGACTAGAACCTGATTTTGGGGAAGGAGTTTCTATTTCTTTATGCTTGGATAAACGTGAAGAAAGGTATTGTGCATTATCTTGTCTCATTTTAATAATTTTAGGTAATTTTGAAAGCTGAGACAATCCAAGTGCAGCAGACATTGTTGGAATTCTCCAATTGTACCCTATGTTAACATAATCTGCAATATCTGGATTTTGAAAATAATTTATTGCATCAACACGTCCATGAGACCGAATTAATTTTAATTTATTATAAATTTCTTCAGAATTTGTAACAACAGCACCACCCTCTCCAGTTGTCATAACTTTATTTCCTGTAAAGCTAAATACAGCACAATCAGGAGTAGAGCCAACATTTATTCCATTAATTGAACAACCTAAACCTTCTGCAGCATCTTCAATTAAAATAAGATTATGTTTTTTGGCAATTTCAATTAAATCAAAAATTTTACAAGATTGTCCAGAATAATCCATAGGCATTATTGCTTTAGTTTTATCAGTAATTTTTTCCTCTATCAGAGTAGGATCTAATCCATAATTCTCATCTTCAATATCAGAAAATATAGGAATTCCATTTACAAAAAGAACAGAATTTGCAGTAGATATGAATGAAAAAGAAGGAACAATAACTTCATCATTTTTTCCAATACCATACGCTTGTAATGCTGCATGTAATCCAGATGTTCCAGAATTAAGAGCTACACAATAATCAGTGCCTACAAAATTACAAATAGCTTTTTCAAATTCTTCAATTTCAGGTCCTATTGCCCACTGATTTCCTCTTTTGAGAACTCTATTAACGGATTCAATATCTTCATCATCAGTAAAAATTCTATAAAGCGGAACTTTCCATTCAACCATATTAAATTTAGTTAAAATGAAGATAAAATTCTTGCTAATTCTTTGGATGCATTTCCTGGATGGCTTAAGTAGTGTGTAACATGATTGAATCCATTTTCTATTAAGATTGCTTGTAAATTCTTATCAAAAAGTATTTTTCTAATATTTTTATCTATATTATCTTCATACGATATAGATAATACAGCATTATCTTTTTCAAATTCAAATTTGTAGGTACGAACATCAAGTGAAATATTTAGAATAGGTTTTTTCAAAATTAGTCCCTCCAACATAACTGTAGAACCATATATTTCTGTAAAAATATTTATCATAACATCACATTCTTGGATATCATCAAGTATTGAACTAAATTGTTTAATAGTAATTTTAGGATTTAATTCTTGAATAAAATTTTTCATTTGTATATTATTTTCTTGTAAACTAGGATGTAATTTTACAACAAATGAAAGATTCGGTATACTTTCAAGAGTTAAGAATATTTTTTTTAATATTGACTCAAATCTCAAAAATAATTCAGTGCTAAAAATTGCATTCTGCCCATCGAGCATTCCAAGTGTTACTAAAACTCTTAGTTTAGTATCAGATGAGGCATTATGACTATTTCTAAAAAATTTATCATGTCTTGGACTACCTGAAAGAAATATTCGATCGTCAGATATACCATGTTGTTTAACCAAATATTCTTTTTGTATTGGTCCCCATAAGCTAATTTTATCCTTGAAAACAGGATACATGTTACTTATATCATATAATGAAAGAGCAGGTACATAATTTGTGAATGCATGCTCCAATAATACAGAAGGTGTTTGTTTATTACACTCTAAAATTGCTTTTTCAGGTTCTCCAAATACATTCACAGAGATTATACATTTAGGAATTATTTGTCTATCAATTTTTTTAGAAAAAATAATTAATTTAAGATATTCGTGAATTCTCTGCTGAAAGGTTTTAAGTAAAATTTTCTCAATAATTGGCCAAATACTAATACCTTCAATTTGAAATACCTGAGAAAATAATGTTTTATTTTCCCATAATTCATCAAGTTTTTTAGAATACTCTAATGATAATAATGGAATTTGGTTTTTTTCACTTTTTGTTAAAAAGGAATTAGGAGTGAGAATCTTACAATTAGATTTTTTTAAAATTTTTAATGTTTTAAGATTCCAAAACGCTGGTTTTCTTAAATTTACTAAAATTATATTTTTATCAAATTTTTTGAGATTAAGCAACAAATCAGAATATTGTTCTGTATTTAATTCAACCATCAAAATAGACGATTTTTTATTTTTTATATTGAAAAATAAACTAAAAATATTTCCAATAATAGACTCAAAAGTATTTTTTATTAATTCATATCTTTTTCTAGATATTTCTATAGGTAAATTTTTTCCCCCCATAGAAATTGGTAATGCATATTTTTCAAAACGAACTGAAAAATCAAATGTAGTATTTTTAATTGTTTGAATTTCAACTGTTTCTTTTAAAATTAATTTAATCATTGATGATAAATGAAAATTTGTTTTAAATTTAGAAAATTTAAACTTGCCTAAAATTCTCTTAAGAATTATAAAATAATAGATTTCTCTAACAATTAGATTATGAAATTCAGATGTATCAAATAAACTCAAAATATTAATACCTTCAAATTCTAATTTTGGAATTAATTTATTTTTATGCCAATCATATAAAGATGAAGTATATTTGAAAATTTTTTCATGATCAAGTTTGTCAAGATATTCATCCGCTATAAAATGTGAAATATTATTTTTTTTAAGATATTTATGAACTTCAACATTGAAAGTAAAAATATCAAAATCAAGTATATTTTCAACATCTAAATTTTGAAAATCATGTATATTTTCTAAGAAAATTGCATAATTTTTCATGTTTATTTTCAAATAATGAGTATAATAAAATGAATGTATGATTGATAATCATCTATATATCTAAATTATTTTATATATATGGATTCAAAATTGATTCGAAATCACGATAAATTTTATTTAAACGAAGATCGTAAAAATAATCCTAAAGAACAATTTAAATTTCTTTTCAAGAAAAGTTTACAAAAAAAAAATCTCCAAAGTTTAAAAATTTGTGATATTGGTTGTGCAACAGGAGATTTTTTGTATTATCTATCCAAATCTACGAATAATGTTGATCTTTTTGGAATTGATATACGAAAAGATCTATTATTAAAAGCAGAAAAAGAAGTAAAAAATTGTAATTTCATATTAGGAGATATATCAAATTTAGAAACATTACCTAAAATAAAATTTGATATTGCATATATGACAGGTGTATTATCAATTTTTGATAATTATAAAGATGTACTAGAAAATTTTCTAGGATTAATTAAATCAGGTGGACGTGGATATATTTTTGGTTTATTTAATCCATATGACATAGATGCATTAATCAAAGTACGTAAATCTACTAATGGAGATGAATGGGAATCAGGTTGGAATTTATTTTCAAAATTATCTATTTCAAAATTCTTAAAAGAAAAAAATATTGAGTACAAATTTTTTGATTGGAATATAGATATGGATATACCAAAACATGAAGATGATCCATTGAGATCTTGGACTTTTAAAGATGAGAAAAAATCACGAGTGACAATTAATGGTATTCAATTGATACACACATTTTCACTATTAGAAATAAAACAAAATTAGATTAGAAAAATGATTTTATTATTTCTTTATTTGTAAGCAAAAATAAAACCAGCATATTCAATTTTTTCATCAATTTTAACATTTTTGAATTTAAAGAAATTTTTCATCAAGTTTTTCATAATCTTCTATGTTTTCTAAAAAAATTGCTTTAGTTTTCAACATAATTTTTAATATATTAAGATTGTAAGATGCACTATTAACAACTAAACATCCAGAAAGTCAATTTTTCATTTATTCCATTTTTTCCAATCATAATTAGCAAAAGATACATTTTCCATTTCATTATCATTTGGTTTCCAAGCAACATCAGCTAAAGTTAAGATTCTTGAGATATCTTCTGAGATATTAATATGGGCAGAAGGAATTCCTGCAGGAATTTTTAATAAAATTGGATTTTCAGAAGAAGATTCAATTTCTACAAAAGAATTATCCATTTTTTTTAATATGAATACTACTTTCCCATGAATACAGGTGAAGTAACTATTTCTTTTTTTATGTAAATGTGGCCCTTTGGTTTCACCAGGATTAACTGATGATACATAAACCATTTTGGGAACATTAACTAATAATTTATCCCAATCACGCCAAACTACAGTTAATGAACCATTTTGATGTTGATCATGAATATCTTTGGTATCATGTTTTTCTAATTTAATAATTTCATAATCATCAATCATATCTATTTATGTTAAAATAAGAATAAAAATGTGATTAGATAAATATTTCATCATGATTTTTATTTAAAAGCAAAAATGAAACCAGTGTAACCAATTTTTTCATCAGTTGTAATATCTTTAGATTTAAAGAAATTGTATATTGTTAAAATTACATTGGTAGCATGTGGTTTTGATACTTTAACAGTATATCCAAATGATTCTAATTTGGTTTTTAATTTTTTATAACCTAAATGATATTCTATCTGAATATTACTAAAATAAGAAATAGTTTCAAATGATATATTTTCAATAATATCATACTCACAACCTTCACAATCAATTTTTAAAACTGAAGATTTTGGAATTTCATATTTATTAATTATATCTTGAAGAGTGATCATTGGTACATCAATACCAGTTTTAAAATTTTTTACTTCACTTTCAATATTACTTTGATAATCTGGATCAATTTTTATAATTTCTTTTTTAGAGGAACAACCAGCCTGCAACAATGTAATCACATTATCAAGATTATTGATTTGGATATTTTTTTCTGCATAATTAAAATTTTTAGGAAATGGCTCAATTCCAATTACCTTCTTTGCTCCATTTAATGCATAAAATATACCAGTATCACCAATATTTGCACCTATATCTAAAACTGTTCTTTCATTTACTAAAATTTGATCATAATCTTTTTTAAAAAATGTATTAACAATATCCCCATTATCTAATCCACCTTCAAAAATTATTTTATTTGTATGAGATTCATTTTTTAGATATATAGTAACATTGTTTTTTTCAATATCATATTCTACTTGTTCATTTTTAGGAATATTAGAAATTAAATGCATAGAACTAAATGATTGTAATTGAATTTTTTTACCATTTTTTAAATTTGCAGATATTGGAAAATCATTTTTAAATGATTTAGACAATATTTCAAATGAATTTTGAAAAGTTTTGCTTACATTTAAAATCATTTGAAAAAAATCAAACCAGTATCTAATATGTGCATTAATTTTTTCAAGGAGGGAAATTTCAGTCAATTTAATTAGTAAAAATTTTAAAAAATAAAAATTAAATTTCCTCTTTAATTATTTCCTGTGAAGTTAAGTCTGCAGATTTTATACTAGATAAATTTGTATTCCACCCAAGAGATTTTAATTTTTTAATATCTAAATGTGCTTTTTTAATATCTCCCTTCCAACCTATACCATCTTTTTCATTTTCTTTAGTCTGGATCATAATATTTTCTAAATTCATATTTTTACAAACAATTTTTGCTACATCCATAATTTCAATGCTATCTTCACTACCAATATTAAAAATTTCAATTTTTTCTTTTCTGTTATTAATAATATGAAATATTCCTTCTATTGCATCAGAAATATGAATAAAAGATTTAGCCTGTTTACCATTCCCTAAAATTTCTAATTTTGTTTGATCATTTTTTAATTTATGAATTAGATCCCAAATTAATCCATGGCGTCCTCTTGCACCTATTACATTTGCTGGACGAATTATCATTCCATCAATATCATAATTATGACAAAAAGAGGAGATTAATGCTTCACAAGCTAATTTGGATGCACCATAATGAGATATAGGTAATAGAGGACTATAATTTTCAGGGGTTGGCAATACATTTGCATTTCCATATACGGATGATGATGATGCAAACATGAATTTTTTTACTTTAGAATGCTTAATTTTTTGAAGTAAATTAAATGTGTTAACAATATTTTCATTAAAAGAATTTTCAGGTTTATCATATCCTGTTCTAACTTCAGGATCTGCTGCAAAATGAAAAACAATATCGACATTATCTAAAAAATCATTATTTTCTAAATTACCTAAATCTTGTTGAAAAAATTCAAAATTCTTTTTATTCCAACAATTTTCTAAATTTTCTTTTTTACCAGTGATTAAATTATCTAAAACTTTAACTTTTATTCCTGATTCAATTAATTTTTCTGCAATATAACTTCCAATAAAACCAGCACCGCCCGTAATTAAAGCAGAATTAAAATTAATTGTATTCATTAGACTACACCATTAATCATATACTTTATGAGATACATATTGTGTGTTTTTAAATTTAAGGCTTAAGAACTTTATTATAAATTTCTTCTATTCGTTTACAAAATTCTTCTAAACTATGATCAATAATAAAATTTTTAGCTCCATTACTAAATTTTTCTTTATTTTCATAAACTTGTTCTACTTTTTTGCATAAATCTGTAACATCGGAAAATGAAAATGTCAATCCTGCTTTTGATGCATCAATTATTTCATTATGAGATTCTAATTTTGATAACACCAATGGTTTTCCACATGCCATTGCCTCAAATGTTGGAACAGGACAATGTTCATTTGTACTTGCTGAAATATACAAGTCACTAGAAGCATATCTTAATTTTAATTCATCATCATTGATTCTACCAGTCATCTCAACATGATTTTCTAATTTTTTTTCTCTTATTGTAGACTTTAATGTTTCAAATTCCTCACCATTACCAACAATTTGTAAATGTATTTTAGGATATTTTTTAATTAATAGTGGTATTGCTTCAATTAAATCAATAGTTTTTTTATATTTTCTTAAAACACTAACAAAAAGAAGTTGTGGTACTCCTTTTCTATAGGGTCCTTCCAATTCAGAATTAAAAAATTTAGTATCAACACCGTTGTAAACTACAACATCATCACATTCACCTGCCCATTCTTTTAAATGATTAGATGCTTTAATTGAAACAGAGATAAATTTTGAAATTTTATTTTTGAATAATGCCATTGAAAATTTTAGATTAAGTTGTTGTATCATATTAGAAGCTGCATGATAATGAAAAATTACTGGTTTATCCGGTTTTTTTGTTAAAAGAAAATAAAGTACTTGTGCTTGATGAGGATGTATTATATCATAATCTAAAGATTTAGTTCCAGATTTTAATAAATTTAATCTACTTAACTGAACTTTCTCAACATTTTTTGGTGGATCTTGTTTAAAATTAAATGCACCAATTGCAGTTTTATGACCTAATTTAGTTAATCCTTGACATAAATTGTTAATTACTGATGTATGTCCGTATGTTGCAGGCCAGGTTGCAACTATGAAAATTATTGATAATGATTTCATATCACCACATTTCTCAAACGGTAAATAATGTTTGCCATGTATAAATTAGACATTACTAAAATTTAAGAGAAAAATAAATTAAATTATAGATTTGTATAATTTAGATAAAAATCTGAATGTAGAATTAAATGGAGTCTTATTTTCTTCAAAAAATAATCCATTTTTTAACTAGAAAAAACTAACTGCAATATCTACAAGTATCAATGCAGGGAGGAATAATTCTAATACATGACTATCATTCAGATGTAATTCAAAAAGATTTCACGGAATTTAAAAAAAGAAAATCAAACACAAATAATTGAATTAACTGGATCACAAGCCATGATAATAAAAAATTAAAATTATTAGTAGATTTAGACTAAAAATATCACACATAGAATAACAAAAACCATAAGGAATTTGTAGTACTAATTAATTTTAAAATTATGAAAATCATTATTACGGGGGGATTAGGGTTTATTGGAAGTCATTTAGCAGAAAAATTATGTCAAAAAAATGATGTAGTAATTTTTACTAAAAGTTTTTCTAAAATTAATAATATTAAAAAATTTAGAAATAAAATTAAAATAGAAAAAATAGATGTAACAAATTTTTCTAAATTTGGTTCTAGTATTAAAAAACATAAACCAAATATGATAATTCATTTGGCAGGAATAACTTCTCATTCTGCATCTTTTGATTCGCCACTATTAGATGTAGACTCTAATGCAAAATCAACATTATTTATTTTAGAAACAATTAGAAAATTAAATTTGAAATGTAAATTCATTCTTGGAAGTACTTTCATTGTAATTGGTCGTCCTGATAAATTACCAGTTAATGAAAATTCTATTTGTAATCCTACTACAATTTATGGAACAAATAGACTTGCAAGTGAGCATTATTGTAAAATATATCATAAAATGTATAATTTAGATACCAAAATATTTCGTATTACTAATGCATATGGTCCTAGAGAACAAATTATTCCTAAAAAAAATGCAGTGAATTTTTTAATAAATCAATCATTCAGAGGTGAAAAAATTACTATTTT
>Ga0315316_10003621_pt1 | contig 11215 bp, 11 predicted proteins | sample M160m3416metaG_FD_203702 | JGI IMG/M metagenome (GOLD analysis project Ga0315316, IMG submission 203702) | Ammonia-oxidizing marine archaeal communities from Monterey Bay, California, United States - M1 60m 3416 | ecosystem: Environmental > Aquatic > Marine > Intertidal zone | place: USA... | reverse complement strand
TCACCTACAACTTTATTCTTGAATTTTAGTAAACTTGCAGTATAATCTTCTGCTGTTACACCCAAGTCACTCATTTTACCTGATATTGAAACAACATTTTCAACTTCTTGAAAAAACCAATACATGTAATCAATTTCATGAATTAATGTTAGTGTTACCCCTCCACCTAATTCATCTCTTGCAGCATATGATTTTCTATAGTCTTCCCATCTATGATAATCTGGTAGATAAGAAGAACACTGAACTTGTGCTGATATTATTCTACCAATCTTTCCTTGGTCAATTAGATTCTTAATTTTTTTTATACATGGATGAAACCGTAAATTGCATCCCATCTGTGTTATCAGCTTTTTCTTTTTAACTATGGAATACAATTTCTTAATGTCTTTAGAAGAGTTTGATAATGGTTTTTCTATAAATAGATCTAATCCATTTTGTGCTAATTTTATTGCAATTGGAACATGCAAACTGGTCTCATTAGTTATGAAGCCTATATCTGGATTCTCGTTTAAGCATTCAGTTAATGAATTAGAAATTTTTACACCTTGCTCTTTGAACAAATTTAAATCAGTTCTCTTTGTATAAACAATTAATTTCACATTTTTTAGTTGTAATAAATTTTCTAAATGCCTTCGGCCAATTGACCCAAAACCTATAATGAGAATACTAAACATATTATATCATTCTCCCTGATTGATAAAAATCATACAAATCTTATATTCTTAATTGTATTGGGTTTTAAGAATTACTTCACATAAACATACTAATACAAAATTTATTCTCATTAATTATTCTAAACTATCTTCAAAATAATGGATTTATCTAATTATAAAATTCTGACAAAACTTTAATTATAACTTGAAAATTTATTGAAATGAGAATATATGGTATCTATGAATCACTCTTTTGAATTAGACTGTAATGAAAAAAACTTATTCAAAGTTTTGACTAATTACCAAAACCTTTCAGAATTTTTACCAAGAAAACTTCAAAAAATAGATATTATTGATAAAAATGAAATCTCTACTACAATTAATGCTACAGTATTTCTAAAAACTTTAATAAAAAAAGAATTTTCCCAAAAATTAAAAATTACTAAAAAATCTGAAAATAATATATTCATAGAAATTTTGGATGGGCATGCAAAGGGAAGTCATGTTTTAATATCAACTTCATCAAAAAATGAAAAAACTGTTTGTAGTGTTAATTCTGATGTTAAGTTGAGTCTTAAAACAATTATACTCTTACCTATAATTAAAGCCGAATACAATACTTTTGTGTTGAGTATTTTTAAGAAAATGGCTATCGCAGCAAAAAAGATTGAGATTTAGTGATTGTTATGGATATGGTAAACTGGGAAAAAATTAATCAATATTCTTCCCATTTCAAAAATTCTAAACCGACAAAATGGGCATTTACAAAAGAATTCCTGAATAGAGATCTCTATGAACAATTACATGATACATATCCCAAATTTGATAACACTAGTTGGAATACTACTGACAATGAAGAAAAACTATCATACAGAAAATTTTGGAAAAGAGATGAAGGTGGATATTATGAAGATGGAACTCCTCGTGAGCATAATTTAATTCCTGAATATGATTCTAGATACAGTGAAGCATGGAATAAATTCATGAGTCATATGTGGTCTGAAGAATTTATATCAAAACTGAGAGATTTTACAGGAGTAGAAGTAACTAATTTGAGACACTTTTGTTTTATGTATGCAAAACAGAATGGATTCCAAAGTCCACATATCCACAATGTTAGTGATAAAACTCTAATAGTATTCGTATATTTTTCAAAAAATTGGGAAGATGGTGATCCTGGAGGAACATATTTGTCAGATGGAAACGATGAATCAAACATTCTCTTTGAACCTAATGATCTTGATAATACAGCCTTATTTGTCCTAGATGGACCTCATGCAGCCCATGGTATGAGAAAAATAACCAAGGACGTTGAAAGAAAAGGAATTCAGTTAACATATGAACCATATTCTGAGACTGATGGATGGTATGGTGCGCAAAAGAGAAAACCGTTTGAAGCTTTAGAATTATAATTATAAAATAATTTTGTTTTCAAAATATACAAAAATTATAATTTATTTACTTGTTCCATTCGAAATTACGATCTAATAGTTTGTAGAGTTTCTCGTTATACGGTCTAAAGAAATTAATTAATAATTCTCTTGTCTCCGGATTCATTTTTTGATATTGTGAGACATTTACTTTTTTCGTATTTGGTATATCAAATTTGGGTAATTCTAAGAACTGAAAAACATTATTCATTACATTCTTTGTATCTGAAGCCAATTTTTCACTTTGAATTATCATTATTTGATCCTTAGAAAATGTCTTAAACCATGTAAGTAGTTGTTCTGCATAAAATCCTCTAGCCAAGATAGAATTTTCAACTTTTGTTGCAAAATAATTATTATCCTTTAATTCACTATCCCATCCAGAAATATCTTCTATCTCTTGTTTTACAATTTCGTCAAATGTTCTCTTTTCTCCGTATTTCTCACTTTGATAATAATGTGAATAACTTTTATCCACAGGATTCCTTAAAACTGCAATTAATTTTGTATTTGGAAATACATCGTAAATTCTATTTGCAACCCAAGGTCTACGAACATAAGATGGTGTTACATCATACGTCAAAAATGATTTAGTTTTGAGTTTTAAAAAAAATCTAGTAAAAATAGATGGAAATAGTGAACGATACCAATTGAATCCTAAATGAAAATTTACATCAAAGAAACCTAATTCATCATAAGCTGATCGTGATATGGAAGGATGTTGAAATAGATAATGAAAAAGTGATGTTGTTCCAGTTCTTCCTGCACCAATAATAAAAAAATCAGGTAAAACTCTAAAAGGACTAGTAAAACCAAAAAAATGCCTTTTTAGTAATAAATGATAAAATCGTTTGTAAGAAGTTTTGGGTGATTCCAGATACAATAATCTAATGAAAATCCTGATTAATTTTAATTTATTTACTAATAGTTCATCAAAATGTATCTAATAATAAATTTAGAATAGTAATTTATAAAAATAATTCCTAAGGACGATATTGAATTAGATGATCTCTTACTAACATCAAAGTCGATAGATAAATAACAATAAGAAATCGCTAAAAATAGGAAATCATAATGAGAGTTGCAGTAATAGGTATAGGATATTGGGGCATAAAACATGTTGAAGAATATATTGATCTAGGGCATGATGTGACAATTTGTGATCCAGACAAAAAAAATGTCTCTTTATGTAAGGAAAAATTTAATTCAATAACTACTCAAACTCTTGAATCCATTCTTTCTGATAGCGATATCTCATGTGTTAGTATATGTACTCCAAATCACACTCATTTTGAAATCGCTAAGAAATGTTTGGAGTCTAAAAAACATGTTTTTCTAGAAAAACCAATATCTACCAATCTAATTGATGCAGAAAAATTAATTGAAATATCTAATACAAGAAAATTAATACTACAAATTGGTCATTTATACAGATTCAATAATTCAATTCTACAGGCAAAACAACTAGTTGCCGAGAATAAATTAGGTGATATTCACTCAGCATATTTCTCATGGACTAATTTTGAAAAAGTATTTTCTGATAGAGGAATTATAATTGATTTAGGCATTCATCCTATAGATATTGTAAATTATATTTTTGGTGGAAGTTCTAAAAATATTAAATGTCGAGGTTGGGGGATAAGACAAAATAATCCTGAATTTGCTCTCATAAACTATAAACAAATTCAATCAACAAACCATGAAATCTTTGTAAATGTAGAACTAAGCTGGCTTAATCCAATTAAAAAAAGAGAATTATTAATTATTGGAGAAAAAAAATCTCTCAATATAAAATGTGTTGATCAAAAAATCTCTTTGATTGATAATACGTCAAAGGAAATTTCCGAAATCTTGATCACTCCTAATAATACAATTCGTACAGAACTAGAATTTTTTATGAACTCTTGTAAACATAATAAAATAATCTCTTCTCCATATCCAAATGCTGTCATTGCCAAAAATATTCTAAAAATTATTTTAGAAGCGGAGAATAACAACAGTGATAAAAAATAAAAAAATTCTAATTACTGGAATACATGGATTCTTAGGAACCAATCTAGCTAAACAACTGAAAAATGATAATGAAATAATTGGTATTAATCAATCAAATAAATCAAAAAACCAAGAACTTGAAAATATCACAGTCATTGAGGGTGATATCTCAAATCAAAATGTTTTTGATCAAATTAACCTAGACCTTGATCTAATATTCCATTTCGGTTCTCCTACATCAATCGTTTTATTCAAACAAGATCCTGAAAAATATTTCAATAATACGGTTAACGGAATGAAAAATATACTTAATTTTGGAAAAAATAATTCAATTGACAAATTAATCTATCCATCATCAGGAAGTGTTTATGGAAATAATTCATTACCACATTCTGAAGATATTTTACCTCAACCTTCTAATCAATATGGTGCTGCAAAAATTAAATGTGAAACTCTTGCTGAAGAATATCTTGATGATATAGATTCAACCGGTCTACGAATTTTTGCAGCCTACGGTCCAGGTGAAGAAAAAAAACAAAATCTTTCTAGTGTAATTAATTTATTTTTACAAGATTTCAAAAAAAATCAACCACCTACAATCTTTGGTGATGGAACTCAAACACGAGATTTCATGTATGTTGAAGATGTAATCTCTGCAATTATAACTTCCTCGGAAATATCAAATCAAAAAATTATTAATGTAGGAAGTGGAGTATCCGTATCCTTTAATAAAATTATTGAAATTATCAATAACCAAACTAACAAAAAAATTGTTCCACATTATATCAAAAAAGAATCTGTATATATTGAAAATCTAAAAGCAGATACAAATCTAATGAAATCACTTTTGAAAATAGAACCAATTTCTATTGAATCTGGAATAGAAAAATTTGCAAAATATCTAAACTTAATTAATTAATTCCTCTATTATTTGAATTAAATTCTTAACTGCTGTATCATTATTTGCTACAGTTAATGCATGTTTTTTACCTGCATCTGCAATTTTTTCCCATTTCTCATTGTGAGGATCACGCAAATATTCCTCAAATTTGTGTTTGTAATTCTCTTCATTGATAAAAATAGCTGATTTATCATTTTCAAAACCTAAATATTTTCCATGATTTTTTTCTGTAATTTCCATAAATGTCAAACAACCTGCTGCTGGTATTTCAAAAAATTTTATTACTGGATAAATTGTACCTGTAGCAATTGATGAACAATATCGTGATAAGTATTCTGGATAATTATCGTTAATGTAAAAATTATTCTTCATACCTGCATAATCTACATAGCTCAAATCATTACACATTGTTCTTAACTTATAAAAATATAATGCAGAATTAATTTTTCTTGAAAACACATGCAATGTTTTTGATTTAATATCTGTTCTGCCAACATTTCCTGAATTCAGAATTCTATCTTTAATTCTATTAGAATATGAATTCAAATTTTGATATTTTGATGATTCAATTCCCCATAGTATTTCCTTATATAGAATATTTTTTGGATAATATTCGTAAAAATATTCCTTTGGCTGAAGACTCCAATATGCATCAATTTTTAATTTTTCATGCAATTCGATCTGTTTGTATTCCTCTGCACGATGTGGATCACCAGTTTTAGTTATAATTGGAATTGTTAAATTATTAATTCCATGTATAAATTCAGGAATTGCATCTAGCTCATTATTTGCAAATAAAATTATATCCTGTTTCCCACCTAATTTCTTTGCGTCAAATTCATTCTCACAAGGGAAATAAGATACATTTAATCTTTCATTTCGGTTTAAGGCATTCATAAAAAAATCATTTGTGGTCTGATCAAAATGTTCTTTATGGAAAAATTTGTAGCTCTTTTTGTAGATGAATGCAACATCAATTCTATCTTTCAAGTACATGCTTTTTGTTAATACTAGTTAAAAATCACTCTTAATTCATCAAATTGGTGTAAAAATTATATTGTTTAATTAAATTCAAATAATATGATAATTGTTTCTCAAAACATTACCAACTATGAAATACCTGTTCCTGAAAATGCCATATTTCGAATAAATTTGGCATGGGTTAACAGCATAAATGAATTAATTAAAATTCTAGAAGTTCATAATACCCGTAAAATTTTTTTAGATTTACCAATAAATCGTACAAAACCTCCAAACAACAAATACAACTTAAATGAAATTATTGAAATAATCAAGACACATGATAACATTGAATACTTTGCAATTTCTAATGTAGAATCTAAAAGTGATCTTTCTGAATATATTGAAAAATTACCTAAATCTATAACATTAGTACCAAAAATTGAAAGTCCAACAGGAATTGAAAATATACATGATATTGCAAAAGCTCTTGACTACAAACCTCGTGTAATGATGTTAGATCATGATGATCTTTACTCAAATTTACTAAAATTGAATCAACTTCCAGATAAATTCACTGTTTACATTAATCAACTTTCTGAATTTTGTAAATCTAATGATATAGTATTACTCAGAACTATTGGCGTAATATTTAGTGATGAAGAAAAACGAATATCAAATTATGTTAATTAGTATTACATATCTATTTTTTAAAATAATCTAACGTTCTAGAAATACCTTCTTCAATAGAAATCTGCGTATTCCATCCTAATGATTTTAATTTCCTATTATCTACAACGAAATTCCCGACATCCACCTTTTTTGTATATTTTGGAGTTTGTGGAAAACTCACTTTACAATCTGTCTTTTTCTGTAAAATTTTAGCAAATTTCTTAAACCATGTTTTTTCTCCTGATGAAATCCAATACAATTCTCCAGGTTTTCCTTTTCTCACAATCCTTTCTATTCCAGCTATTACGTCATCAACGTATATCAAATCTCTAAAGAATTCTCCTTTATTGTATATCTGTATTTTTTTATTTTTTAAAGCTTCATGAATCAAAAAATTCACTGCATTTTTTTTTGGTATTACTTGTTCACGTGGGCCATAAGAATTAGTAATACGAAAAATATTTGTATTTATTCCATAGACCTCATAATAAATTCTACAGAAATATTCACTTGTCAATCTATTTGCACCATATATTGTAGTGGGATTACAAGGAGTCATCTCATTTACAGGAATCTTATTTGGTCTGCCAATTACAATAAATGTACTACCAAGAATGAACTTACAAGATGATTTCATTTCTTTTATTTTTTCTAGCATAAACAATGTGGTTTTTGTATTTGAATCAACATCTTGAAGGGGATTATCAAATGATTTAGAATGTGATGTATTTCCAGCTAAATGTATTATGATGTCTGGTTTGAATTCTTCCATAATTTTTCCAACTTTCTGAAAATCAGTTATATCTATTTTTTTAATTCTAACATTCTTGTTATTTTTTTTAAGATTCTTTCTTTTTGTAAACGTTTTAGTAAGAATCATTATTTCATAATTTTTTTTATATAATGAATCAACAAGATGACTCCCAATGAATCCAAGCCCACCTGTTACTAGTAATTTCAATTAACTAATTGAAAAATAAGTAAGTTAAAAGTTCATTTACACATTACTACGAAAATATATTTCAGGCTATGTTTTATTTTGTCATATGGCGAATTTTTTCTCGAAATTACAAATTTTCCTTAAATCCCGAAAAATTTTCAAAAATTGGTATATTTATCCCAGCATCTATTACAAAATTATTAATAAAACTCACCCAATCTTTGAAACTAGAACTGGACTAAAGATCAAAATACGAAAATATTCTACAGATTTGATGGCTCTAACTCATGTTTGGTTAATTGAAGAATACAAAACAAAAAATTTTCAAATAAAAAATAATGATATAATAATTGATGTTGGAGCACACATTGGTTTATTCAGTCTTTATGCTTCACAATTCTGTAAGTCTGGTTCTATCTATTCATTTGAACCCGTTAAAGAAAATTATCAATTATTTCTTGAAAATACACGAATAAATAATCTAAAACAAATTAAACCATTTAATCTTGCAGTATCAAATTCAAATTCTGATGTAACACTATATCTTAATGAAGATGAATCTGGCCATAGCATGTTCTCAGAATCATCCAAAACTATAACGGTAAAATCAATTTCCTTACAACAAATATTTGATGATAATCAGATAAAAAATTGTAATTTTCTTAAACTTGATTGTGAAGGAACAGAATATGAAATTCTAGAAAATTTACCTATTTCATATTTCAACAAAATTGAAAAAATTATAATTGAATATCATATGGCTGATACACATCCTGAATTATTATCAAAATTGAAAAAATTATTAATATCACAAAACTATAATATAGAAATTAAAAAATTATTTTCTGATATAGGCTTTCTTTATGCATCAAAAAATTAATTCTTTTCAATATAACCTATTGCACTATCTTCTATTTTTAAAATCAAATTTTTTAAATTATTTTTGTTGGTAAAATCATGAAATGCATCGTTACCTAAAACATCATCCGAAATTATTATTCCATTATCATGAATTCTATCTATTGCACAATTAAACTCAAATATCATATTTTTATATGAATGTAAACTGTCATGAATAAAAATTTCCACATTGTTTATTTCATTAAAAACCTCCTCTAATTTTTCATTTGATTTTCCTAATACTAGCTTCCACCTATCTCTTAAATTTTTTGGAACCGCAATTCCAATCATTTCCATACTTTGCCATGGTCTAAAAATTGAATCTATAGAATAAAGTTTGCCAACATCATTTTTTTTTAGTGCACTTAGAATATAGAAACTACTTAATCCATATGCAACTCCAGTTTCAATTATATTTTTTGGTTTCATAACTCGACATAAAATATAAAGAAATTTTCTTGAATCAGAACTAATTGAATAGTTGATTGGGTATGGCTTTTCTTTTGATGGATAGTCTTTTGAATCTAAATCCTTTAAAAATTCATTAGAGTATTCATCCAATTCAATCAATTCTGTCTCAAATTTTGATATATCTTCTGTCGGAAATTTTTCTGAAAAAAATTCTTCAATAGAACTAAAATCATACGAATATTGAACTTTTTTATATTGTTCATCATCTTTTATTTCTGCCCTCTCTGCAGCTAGTTCTATTGCTAACCTTGGTTTGAAGATAGTTTCTCTAATAATTTGAAGAAATATGGATAATCTACTCATTATCTATTATCTAAGAAATTTTCACATATTAGTTCATAACTACTGAATTACTCATTCTGTCAATTAATGAATTGATATTAATCATTTTAACTAGAGAAATCTCATAAAAACTATTAAAAATGAAAATTGCATTAACTTGTCCTGCATCTCTTCCTGCAACTCAATTTGGTGGAATATTGTTCTTAAGCATCCACATTGCAAATCACTTGTCAAAAATTGGTCATGAAATGACAATCTATACCTCTAATCTTGATTTTGCCAATAATGCATCGACTTTTAATAAAAATCTCCTAAAACAAGAAAAAATTGGACAATATCTGATTAAAAGAACTCATGTTTGGTTCTCTTTTTTCCTTTTCTTTGTTAATCCTGGAATGTATAAACAAATGATGAATGATAATTTTGATATTATTCATGCTATTGGAGTTAGAAGCTTTCAAGCATTTATTGCAGCATTAGTTTCTAAAAAGAAAAAAATACCATTAATTATATCTGATCAAGGTGGGTTAACAACTCATCCTGATTTAAAAAAATCATCTCTTTCAAAAATAATTCTAATAAAACTACAAAAACCATTAATTAAATTTATAATTAATCAAGCAAGTCATGTAATAGTTGCAAATGAATATGAAAAAAAAATTTTCTTGGAATTTTGTAATGAATCAAAAATAAACATAGTAAAAAATGGAATTGATCTTAATGAATTAAAATCATCTAATGTTAATTTTAATCAAAAATATAATCTAACTCAAAAATTTATTTTATTTTTAGGTAGATTTCATACAGTTAAAGGTCTAGACACTCTTTTAGATTCACTTAATCAAATCAAAAATAATTTATTATTGAATGAAATAACAATTGTGATTATGGGAGTTGATTTTGGATATCAATCTATAATGGAAAAGAAAATAAAAGAATTTGGTTTATCTAAAAAAATATTAATAATTACTAAACCCCCTAGAGAAGATGTTATTTCTGCATATGGTGCATGTGAATTCCTAGTTTTGCCCTCCAAATGGGAATTATCTCCTTTAACACCATTAGAAGGATTTGCATTCAAAAAAACTGTAATTAGTACAACTGCACATGGTATTCCTTTTACAATAAATCATAATGAAAATTGTATTCTAGTAGAACCTGAGGATTCAATACAACTATCTAATGCCATTTTAGAACTATTAGGTGATGCAAAAAAGTGTGAAAAACTTGGAAAATCAGGTTATGATCTAGTAAATTCTATATGTAATTCTGAACATATGGTTAACAATACGTTGAATATCTATAAGCAACTCATAAAAGATATCTAAATCAAAAAAAACATAGAAAAATGAAAAAATCTCATACTGATGCATTCAAAAACAATTCAATCAAGGTCCCATTTGTTGTTCCAAATATTGAATCCTCAGATAAAAAGGCAATTGAAACTGCACTAAAATCTAATTTATTAACCGATGGACCTGTTCTAAGAAAATTTGAAAATGCTATTTGTAAATTTACAAGCTCCAAGTATGCAATTGGAGTATCAAATGCAACATCTGCACTTCATCTATCTCTCAAATCTTTACAAATTGGAAAAGGTGATGAAGTAATTGTACCAAACATTACATTTGTTGCTACCGCAAATTCTGTATTATATACAGGTGCTACACCTGTTTTAGCTGATGTTAACAATGATGATATTAACATCTCCACAAAATCAATTGAAGAAAGCATAACATCTAAAACCAAAGCCATAATCCCTGTTCATTTTGCAGGAAAATCATGTGATATGAATGCAATTCAAAAAATTGCAAGAAAAAATCATCTTCAAATAATTGAAGATTGTGCACATGCACTGGGTACAAAATTTAACAAAACTCATGTTGGAAATTTTGGTAAAACTGGGTGTTTTAGCTTCTATCCTACAAAAAATTTAACTACATTTGAAGGGGGAATGGTAATTACAAATTCATCTATAATTGCTTCAAAAATACGCAGTATGAGAAATCATGGA
>Ga0315316_10003619_pt1 | contig 11217 bp, 7 predicted proteins | sample M160m3416metaG_FD_203702 | JGI IMG/M metagenome (GOLD analysis project Ga0315316, IMG submission 203702) | Ammonia-oxidizing marine archaeal communities from Monterey Bay, California, United States - M1 60m 3416 | ecosystem: Environmental > Aquatic > Marine > Intertidal zone | place: USA... | reverse complement strand
CCTCATTCAAGATGTAGGAACTGGTAAGTTACTTATAAGAGGTAATGATGTAAGATTCCAGAGCACTACTGGGGAAAATATGATCCAGTCAGTTGAGAATGAATCTGTATACCTATATTATGATAATTCAGAGAAGATCAAGACTACTAGTGGTGGCCTGTATGTAACTGGTATAACTACATTCTCTGATAGAATTAATGTATTATCTGGTATATCAACATTCCAAGATAATGCTAAACTAACATTTGGTCATCAAAGTGATTTACAAATATATCATTCAGGCAACCACAGTTATATTTCGGATGAGACTGGAACTGGAGAATTAAGAGTTAGATCTAATCTTTTCAGAGTTCAAGATGCTGCAGGAAATGAAACTCAGATTGTTGCTCATGAAAATGGCTCAGTAGATTTGTATTATGATAATGTAAAAACTTTTGAAACCAGCCCTCAAGGTATTAGTATTACGGGGGTAACAACATCTTATAGATTAAATGTAACTGGGATATCTACTTTCCAAGGTAATCTTGATATCAATGCAAATATTGATGTCTCAGGAAATACTGTTCTTAATGGTGATGTTGATCTTGGTAATGCTACCTCAGATACTATCACTGCAACTGGTAGATTTGATAGTGATATTGTTCCTTCTACTGATAATGCTAGAGATTTAGGTGCATCTGGATTAGAATTTAAAGATTTATATATTGATGGAACTGCAAATATTGATGCATTACTTGCTGATACTGCTAAGATTGGAGATTTAACAGATAATAGAGTTGTTATTGCTGGTTCTTCTGGAGAACTTGAAGATGATGCTAACTTAACATTTGATGGTGCAAAATTCAACGTTGGATCTGGTGTAACAATTCAACCACATGGTGGAGTTTCAATCGCTGGTATTGTTACTGTTGGTGGAGACTTAAATGTTCAAGGTGACATTGTATATGATGAGATAACTGGTAGAAACCTCAATATTACTGGAATTAGTACTCAGGCAGGTCAGGTAAACTTTGGTGCATCTGGTGTTGGTGCTACTGTTTATAGTAATGGTAATGTAACTATTTCTGGTATTGCAACGGTTGGTAGTGATCTTGTTGTTAAAGGTAATTTAGATGTTACTGGTGATATTGTATATGATGAGATAACTGGTAGAAACCTTAACATCACAGGAATCAGCACTCAGGCTGGTCAAGTAAACTTTGGTACATCAGGTGTTGGTGCTACGGTTGCCGCAAATGGTAATGCATCATTCTCTGGTATTGTAACTGCTTCAGAATACTATCATAAGGCAGTCCATTTATCTGCAGGTGTTGGTATTGGTAGTACCACAGGTCTTGTTGGTTATGGATTTACATATATCCATTTCAAGGGGCCTGGAGTTAGTACATGCTATGCTGATGTAAGACCTGGATATACTGGTCTTGCTACTGTCTTTCTTCAAGGTGGTGGTGATCAAGTAGGTGCTGCAGGAACATGGACACCAGAAGGTTCTATTGGTATATCAACCAGTAAATCTATTGGTATTAATACTGTTGCCCTTAATGACCCAGATGTTCAGGGAATTGGTAATTCATTCCAAGGTCTTTATGTTGGTAATGGTATGATGCTATTTGATAATGCATTAAATGGAAATCATTACATTGGAACATCCAAAAATGGTATGATGTCAGGTCCCGTAACTATCAATGGAGTTTTGACCGTTGATGGTAACTATGTCGTTGTATAATGCTAAATAGTAAAACCAAGACGGGGGAGAGTGAACCCAAATGACTGTAATACAGCCGAACAGTGTTGCTGGTATAAATTCCATAACCGTACAGAACGGTAATTCTTTATCGATCCATAAATCTGATGGGTCACTTTTAAGAACTATTACTGGTGCAACTGGAGTAACTACTTTTGCAACAGCATCAGTTGGAGCAGCATGGACTGACTTTTCTCAGGGTGGGGGATTAAATATAGGTTTAGGAGCAAGTATATCTAATGGGTCAGGTAATGTATTGACCTTTGGTACAAATGGAGATGATAGAGTTCGCATTGACTCAAGTGGTGATGTATTAATTGGGCGAACGAGCACAAGTACATCACATACTCTTTGTGTTCAGGCAGATAATGTTGCTGAAGCAATTGCGGTTATTGGTAGAAGTGCAGATGATATTTCTGAAATTGGATTCTTTGAAAATGATACAACAACAAGATTAGGAGAACTTCAATATCGTAGAGACCACATTAACTTCAGACATCGGGTTGGTGATATTCGTTTTTGCACTGCTGGAACAACAGAAAGACTTCGCATTGACTCAAGTGGTAAGGTTCTTATTGGACGAACATCTAGTGGTTATGGTGGATGTGTTATAGCAGCACAAGCACCAAGCGGTCAGGCAGCATCCTTACTATTACATCGAGGTAGTAATGCATCTAATGCTGATGTTTTAGGTATATTACATTTTAATGATCAAAACGATTATACAGGATGTCAGATTAGGGCAACAGCAAATGAAAACTGGAGTGGTAGTGCTCATGGAAGTTATCTCGGTTTTTATACTACAGATAATACAACTACAACAAATGATGAAAGACTTCGCATCACATCAGATGGCCGATTATTAGTTGGACATACTGCTAGTGAAGCGATGTACTATACTGGTCGTATTCAAGTACAAGGAACTAGCTCTTCAACATCAGCTATTACTGTTAAAACTAATCAGAATGATAGCGGTGGTCCTGCAATTGTTCTTGGAAAAAGTAGAGGAGCAATAGGTAGTGCTACAGTAGTTCAAAATAATGATGAACTTGGGGCTATCTATTTTAATGGTGCAGATGGAACTGATACCATCTCTAGAGGTGCATCAATTCGTTGTCATGTAGATGGAACGCCAGGTTCTAATGATATGCCTGGTAGATTACAATTCTATACTACTCCTGATGGTGCAGCTGCAGCAGTAGAAAGGATGCGCCTAGATTCGCTTGGAAACGTATTAATAGGAAATCTAGCAACTGCTTCAGCTAGTAGAACTGGTGTATTAGTTGTTGAAACTAATAATTATAATGGAATACAGATTGTTAGAAACAGTGCTGATGCGAGTACTCCTCTTTTAAGTCTAAGTAAGAGTAGGGGAACTTCTAGTGGTGCTGTAACTGCAGTTAATCAAAATGATATATGTGGAAGGATTCGTTTCCAAGGTGCAGATGGTGATGAATTATCTGATGCTGCTTATATTGATTGTATGATTGATGCAGCACCAGGCAATAATGATATGGCTGGTCGTTTGAAATTTTACACATCAGCTGATGGTTCATCTAGTCCAACTTCTAGACTTGAGATAAACAAGGATGGGTATGTATATATAAAAACTGGTGATCTTGATGTAGAAGCTGGATCTATTAGTGATAGTAAAGGTAACGTTCGTAGGGTAATTGAAAATGAACCAGGAGGAGCAGCATATCAAATGGTAGCTGCTGATGCTGGTAAATTTATTCATCATAATAACACAATCAAAATGCCAAATGCTGGACAACTTTCTATAGGTGATATGGTCACTATTTACGCTTATGGTGCTTTAACTCTTGATTGTACGAAACCAGATGGTGCTGAAGCTCTTATATATAACGCAGCAGATGCAACTACAGGAGATCGTACATTTGCTGCTAGAGCACTCGGAACGCTTTTATGTGTTGCTTCTAATACCTATGTTCTTTCAGGTGCGGGAATAAGTTAAAATGGGTGCTCAACAGATACTTTTAACTGCAGGAGCTAAGGAAGTTCCTGTTGAATATCTAGTTATCGCTGGCGGTGGCAGTGGTGCTGGTGGAGCAGGATATTCTGGAGGTGGCGGAGGTGCTGGTGGTTATAGAGAAGGTACTAATCATAAAATTAGAGGTACAGTAACAATAACTGTAGGAGCAGGTGGTGCAGGGAGTCTGACAGCAAATGATGGTGGTAATTCTGTAATGGCTGATATTACATCAACTGGTGGAGGTGGCGGTTGGTATTATTCACCTGGTAGAGATGGTGGTTCAGGTGGAGGTGGAGGTGCCGCAAATGGTGGTTCTACTGGAGGATCTGGAATAAATGACGGTGGAACTTTTGGTACAGCAACTTATCAAGGACATGATGGTGGTGATGATACATATGTTGCCTGGTATGGTAACTCTGCTGGAGGTGGTGGAGGAGCTGGAGCAGTTGGAGGAGACACTGTGACTGCAGGTAAATCAGGAAATGGTGGTGCTGGTAGAGCATCCTCAATTACTGGTTCTTCGGTAACAAGAGCCGGTGGTGGAGGTGGTGGTTGTGGTTACTGGGCAGTTAACTCTAGCCCTTCTGGACCAGGTAGTGGTGGTACTGGAGGAGGCGGTCAAGGTTCCTCAAGATTCGCTCAGGCTGATGGTAGTGATGGTCAAAATACTACTCCTGGAACTACTAATACTGGTTCTGGTGGAGGCGGTGGAATGAACTTCGCACCATCTGGTGGACCAATTAGAAATATTTCTGGTGCTGGTGGATCAGGTTTTGTAGTTATTAAACTTCTTACTGCTGATTATTCGGGTACAACATCTGGATCACCAACGGTTACTACATCTGGATCATATACAATATTACAATATACAGGTTCAGGAACCTATACAGTATAATGGCACATTTTGCAACCTTAGATAGCAACAATAAAGTTATTAACGTTGAAGTAGTTAATAATGCAGTGATCACTGATTCTAATGGTGATGAACAAGAACAATTAGGTATTGATTTTTTAGAGCAGATTCATGGTGGTGGAGGAGTTACTTATAAACAAACATCTTATAATTATAAGATGAGAAAAAATTATGCACAAATAGGTGGAACTTATGATGCAACTAAAGATGCTTTTATAGATCCACGACCTGTTGGGAGAGCATCACCTTTTGTTGTAGATCAAGTGACATGGAATTCTTGGGTTTTAAATGATACTACTTGTAAATGGGAACCTCCAACTGCATATCCTAGTGATGGGAAATCTTATGTGTGGGATGAATCCTCTACATCTTGGAAGGAAGATCCAAATCCAGGATCCTAAATAAGTTGTATAACTTTTATATCATAAATAATAAAAAATAGGGGGAGAGTGAACCCGAATGGCTGCTGAAATTAGAGTAGATACCATAAAAGGAAGAGCAGGTATTAACACCCTGAGTTTTGCGGGTGATGGATTCTCCTTTGATAAAAATGTAGGTATTGGTACAACTGTTGTTAGCGATCCTGTAAGTGCAAATAACCCAGGTAAGTTAGCTGTTGGTATTGTAACGTGTAAGGAAGTATATGCAGATGGATGGAATGTTGCTGGTATTGTAACATCAACTGGATTTAAGGTAGGAACTGCTGCGACATTTTCTGCTAATGGTAATGCAACTATATCAGGTATTACTACATTAGGTGGTACATCACATTTAAGAATTCCAGTCGGTACTACAGGCCAAAGACCTGGTACGGCTCAAGCAGGAGATTTTAGATATAATAATACAACGGGAGAATTTGAAGGATATACTGATGAATGGGGTTCCATTGGTGGTGGAACAAAACAAGTTAGTGGTATTGTAAGTACAACAAGTACAGTTGGATTTGCTGCATCATTTGTTGCTGCTAGTTATCGTTCTGCAAGTGTTAATTTATTAATTACAGATGCAACAGGTGCATTTCAAGCAGGTAAATATCATATGATACACGACGGTACAACAGTAACCGTTGTAGAGCAAGTTGCTGTTGCTACAGGTTCAATGCTTGGTGCTATTACTGGTGCTGTTAATGGATCTAATATAGAATTAAAAGTAACAATGGTAAGTTCTGGGGTTTCTACAGTATCGGCTAAATTAGATACTATGGAAGTTCCTTAGAGGTAATATAATACATGGCAACTTACCGCATAGGGATAGGATCATTTAATTTAAAAGACGGAGCAGTTGGTCTCGGTACAGAGTCTAGTGGGCTTGGAAATCTTAAGGTAGAAGGAACTGTAAAAACAACTGATTTAGATGTAACTGGTGTATCTACTTTTACAAGATATGCTGGTTTTGCTGTAGATAATTTAGAAATTGGTAAAGATAGTAGAGATACAACCCTTACTGGAGAGCATTTCACAACAGGAGATATTGTTGTAGGAGTTAATAGCACATTTACAGTATCAGTAGGTGCAACTGTTGATGTGGGAACAGTTCCAAGTGTAAGTATAGGAACTCATTTCTCTCCTCCAACTGGTGGTGTAGAAGATAGACCAGAAGCACCAGTAGAAGGAACTGTTAGATTTAATACAGATTTAAATACACTTGAATTTTATAATGGAGTAGATTGGAGACAATTTACTGTTAATGGTTCAAGTGGTCGTGCCATTGTGGGTGGTGGTTATCAACCAGGAAACGCAGCGTATTCTTTTGTAAATTCTATTCAAATCCCAACAACAGGAAATGCAACAGATTTTGGTCAACTTCATACGGCAAGAGTATCTCATGCTGCATGTTCATCTTCAACAAGAGGAATATTTTTAGGAGGTAATCCAGATAATGATTCTACTGAATATTACACATTAGCATCAAGAGGAAATGGAATAAATTTTGGTGATTTAACAAGCACAGGTAGAAGATATACTTCATCTTTCTCATCATCAACTCGTGGATTTTCTGCTGGAGGAAAAGATGATCCAGCAGTGACAAATGAAATAGATTATTGTGAAATTTCTACTCTGAGTAGTTGGTTAGATTTTGGTGATTTAACAGTGGCAGCACTTTACTGGAGTGGATTATCATCACCTACAAGAGGACTTACTCTTGTTGCGGATGATCCTGCTTCACAAGTTATTAATAGCGTAACTATTGCATCAAAAGGAAATGCAATAGATTTTGGTAAACAAATGGGTACTGGAGGATTTCAATCAGCAGCTGCTAATTCTGTAAGAGGATTGTGGGCTGGTGGATATGCAACTACTCCTAGAACATCTGCAGGATATACAAATGTAATTCAAAAAATTACAATAGCATCAAATGGAAATGCTTCATATTTTGGTGAGTTGACTCAAACTAAATTATATGGTGATGGAAGTTCTACTTCAACAAGAGGAGTATTTGCTGGTAGTGCTTCTTACTATTCAAATATAATTGATTATGTCACCATAGAGACATCTGGAAATGCCATTGATTTTGGTGATTTACCGATGGCAACGGGTTATCATGGAATGACATCAGATTCCCACGGTGGACTAGGAGGTTATTGATATGGCTACTAAACGCTTCGGTTACTTAGACGATTTTACACTTAAGAATACTAATGTAGGTATAGGAACTTCCACAGCAAATGAGAAGTTAGAGGTTCTTGGTGGAACAAGAGGTGGAGATGTAGTTGTAACAGGTATTGCAACTCTTACATCATATGAAGGATTCCAAAATAAAAATACATCATATACAGAGAATATATTAATTGGTGGTGGAGAGAGTGGAACCCTATCAGGTGAGGTTGTTATAGGTGCTGGTCTTACAATGTCTGTAGGAACTGGTGCAACAACTGGTCAAGGAAGTATTAAGAGTCTGAAAGTAAGTAATACATTTACTCCTCCGATTGGTGGAACAAATGATAGACCATCAGCACCACAACCAGGAGCACTATTTTATAATAAAGATTTTAGAACGATTGAATATTGGGATGGTAATTTCTGGAGACAGGTAGATAATACAACAACAAGTGGTCGTGCTATTTGGAATAGAAATTCTGTACTTCATCAGGTTAATCTTATAACTGGTGGAGACGCAACTAATTTTGGTGAATCTCTAACTGATAGAACCCAAGGTGGTGCTTTTGGTTCTTCCATAAGAGGGATATTTGTTGGTGATTCAAGTATGAATACTAATATGGATTATGTAGCTTTGGCATCGCAGGGAAATTCGGTAGATTTTGGTAATTCATCTCAAGGAAGGAGATATGGTTCAGGACATTCTTCATCAACTCGTGGATTGTATGCTGGTGGTAGAACTCCAGGTTTAGTTGATACAATTGACTATGTAGAGATAATGACAACAGGAAATGCAATAGATTTTGGTAATTTAACTTTTTCGGATAGGACATATAATACTGGATGTGGATCACCTACTCGTGGATTATTTGCTGATAGTGGTAATGAACCAAGTAGAGGAAAACTTAATAAAGTCACTATTGCATCAACAGGAAATGCAGTTGACTTTGGTAAAAGTGGTTTTGGTGGTGGATACTTTGCTGGAACCTCTAATAGTGTAAGAGCTTTGTTTGGTGGTCGTAGAACTCCAGGTCAAGGTCTTAGTATTGGTGATGTAAATAGTGTAATTGTTGCATCTGATGGGAATGGTACTTATTTTGGTGATTTAACAATAGCAAGAGTTTTTGCTACTGCAACTTCTTCATCTACAAGGGGTGTATGGATGGGAGGAAAAACAGCACAGAGTCCACTTACTGAAGCATATACTACCAGAATAGATTATTTTAATTTTGATTCTGCAGGTAATGCAATAGATTTTGGTGATTTGACTTATATCAATAATAGTAGAAGTGATTTAGCCTGTGCAACATCAGATTGTCACGGTGGACTAGGAGGTTTCTAAGATGGCAAAAGTACGCATAGGTTTTTCAACCCAATTTGAATTAGAAAACGAACTAGTCGGTATAGGAACTGATAATCCTACCAATACTCTTCAGGCACTTGGAAATATTCGTTCGTCTGATGCAAAAGTAGTTGGTGTATCTACTCTTACAACCTTTGATGGGTTTACAGATACTAAATTAAGTCTAGAAGGTTCTGCAGGTTCTAAACAGCATACAACATCTGGTGAGATTATTATAGAAGGAACTGTAACAGTATCATCAGGAACAACATTTACCAGTGGACCAGAGAATTTAACAGTAACAGATAGTTTTACTCTTCCTGGTATTAGTGAGGATAAACCATCAGTAGGAACAACAAGATTTAATGAGAATTTAGCATCACTTGAATTTTATACTGGTGTGGAATGGAGAGCAGTGAATTCTTATGTTGATATGGGTAGGATGGGTAGTTCAACTGGTCGTGGAGTGATGCTTATAAAATCTGGTACCCAAAAGTCTTTGAATTATCTTCAGGCATCGACATTAGGAAATGCAGAAGATTTTGGTCTTGCTTTTTATGGTGGATATGGAGCTGGTGGAACGTCTAATGGTATTCGTGCAGTGTATAGTGGTGGTTGGTCTGGATCAAATGCGACTGATATAGAATATCATACCCTTGCATCAAAGGGAAATGGGACTGATTGGGGTGTTGATGGTAATGGATGGGGTATTGCTGGAATATCTGATTCTATAAGAGGAATTATTGGTGGTGGTGGTTATCCTTCACCATTTACAGATGCAATGGAGATGCATACTTTTTCAACTGTTGGATCCAAAGTAGATTATGGTGATTTGACAGTTGCTAGAACTTACATAGGTACAACTGGATGTAATTCTCCAACTAGAGGAACATTTAATGGTGGATATACTCCTACTTATCAATCAGTGATTGATGTAAAACAGATAGCAAGTGATGGTAATGCTGTTAAATTTGGAGATATGATGTCAGCCCAGGGAGGAACAGCAGGTGGAGGTAATCAAACGAGAGGAATTATTGCTGAAAATTTAGCACCAGGCGGAATTGGGGCGACTTATATAACTATTGCTTCTGATGGAAATACAACATATTTTGGAGATTTGGTTCATCCATCAAGACCAGGTGTTAATTCAACTCAGACTCGTTGTATTTTTGCTGGATCAGGTAGTGCCAGTTATAATACAATATCATATGTGACTATTGCATCAACAGGAAATGGAATAGATTTTGGTGATTTGACTTGTAGCAACACAGCAACACCATCCATTACTAGTGATTCCCACGGCGGTTTAGGAGGTTTCTAACATGGCAAATTTAAGAGCAGACAATCTAACTGGAACTGGTGGAAGAAATGCCATTGATGGATCATTATATTTCCAAGGTTATGTTGATGGATCAGCTTCAGACTATTTAAAAATACCTGATAGTGATGATCTTGATATGGGAACTGGTGACTTCACCTTTGAGTGTTGGACTCAAGCAGTAGAACACACTGGAAATGGTGATAGAGCGATGGGAATTTTTTCTAGTGGTGCTTTTACTGCTGGTGGTCTTTTGATTCAGAATAAAAATAATGGTCCTCTTCGTGTAGTAATACCATTAGCAGCTGGAGGAAATTTTGATGAAAGTGGATCGACAAATTTATGGTACGGGCATTGGCATCATATTGCTGTTGTAAAAACTTCAAATACTATTAAAGCATTTGTTAATGGCATTCAGGAAATATCTGCAACTCATAGTGTTGGTGTTGATTTTGCTCATGGTGGTTATGCTACTGTAGCTGAAAATTGTCATGTAACATATCCTGGAGATTATCCATTTAGAGGTTATATTTCCAATCTTCGTTTAATAAAAGGAACAGCACTTTATACTGCAAACTTCACACCACCAACACAAAAACTAACAGCAGTTGAAAATACAGTTCTTCTTTGTTGTCAGGATTCTGATAATGCACTACAAGAAGCAACAGGAAAGACAATTACTGGTTATGGAAGGTATGCTAACACTGATACTGAATTAGTAACTAATCATTCTTTTAATAATGGAACAACTGGTTGGACATTAAGTGATGCTAATGAAGGATCGATGGCTGTTGTTAATGGATCATTAGTTTTAACAAATGATGATACTAATGACCCTCCAGTGTATGCATGGCAAGCAGTTACTACTGTTGTTGGTCAAACATATGATCTTAAAGTGCATTTTTCTGGTGGTACAAATTCTCCAGGAACTAATCTTGCCATATATTTAAATACTTCAAGTTCTTTTGGAAGTAGTGCTGGTGGTTCAATGACTGCTGATAGTGTGAGTGGTAATGGTATCAAAATCCATAGGTTTAAAGCGACTGTCGCTACCACTTATCTTCTTTTAAGAGTTAATGCAAATGCAGCTGGAACATCAATTTTTTCTGCTGCTTCAATAAAAGCATCTGATACTGGCAAAGCACCCAAAGTTCTTCCACCAGTAGGAGTAGATGAGGGAGTAGTATTTGATGGAGATCCTAAGTTTAATACTCAAGGTGTAATGTATTTCCCAACAGGAGATACATCACAGAGAGGTAGAGGTCGTGGATTGTTTATGGGTGGATATGCACCATCACAATATAGAACAG
>Ga0315316_10003618_pt1 | contig 11218 bp, 8 predicted proteins | sample M160m3416metaG_FD_203702 | JGI IMG/M metagenome (GOLD analysis project Ga0315316, IMG submission 203702) | Ammonia-oxidizing marine archaeal communities from Monterey Bay, California, United States - M1 60m 3416 | ecosystem: Environmental > Aquatic > Marine > Intertidal zone | place: USA... | reverse complement strand
TGTAATCATCAATCGCTTCTAATAACTGACCGACATCAAATTTTGGCAAGATGACTGCGTGACCGCCGAGAGCAGTGCTGCTAAAAACACGGCTTCCCGCGGCGAGGTGAAACAAAGGTCCGACGATAAGGAAGGTCCAGTGTTTCTCCATTCGGTAGAGAGGAATTGAACAAGTCGTATTGCATGCGCAATTAATATTACTCAAAACCACCCCCTTCGAACGGCCAGTAGTACCTCCGGTATAAAACATAACTACCGACTCGTCATCTTCACTCGGACGCAGCTCACAATATTTCTCCTCAGAAATGATTTCGTAAAGCTCATCCTCATATGAAGCCATACCGTTTGGGCACCTCGGACCCCCGAATGAAAAAACCGTTTGCAGGCTTTTGCAGGCATCCCTGAGTTGGCCGGCTTGTTCGATAAAATGCTCCTCAACAAGTAACACTGATGGTTCGCAATCTTCAACACATTCAATCATTTCTCTGACCGACAAACGATAATTAATAGGCACTAGAATTGCTCCGATAAGCGCTGGAGCGAAATAACTCTCAAAACATACGTTAGAATTTAGCCCCAGGTATGCAACTCTATCACCACGCCGCACCCCAGCGCGCACTAAAAGTGTAGCAGCAGCGTGACATCGATTTTTAGTCTCTAGCCAGGTCTGCGTTTTCCCTAAAAAAGTTATCGCTGGCTTCTGAGGCCAAGAATCCGCTGCATCAAAAAGCAGATCAGCGATGGAAGTAGTTCCGTTATTTTCTAAATTCATTATTTCTCTATATATTTAATTTTTTGGGCCCGCAATGATTTTTGCATCATGAAGCTTTCCTATTTCTAGACTTCCTAGACACAATATTTCTGAAAGTATTTCATCGGTATGCTGACCAAGCAGTGGAGCGGGGGCAGGTGGCTTAGAATCCAGTCCCGTGAAATAAATGGGTTGGGAGGGCACTAAATATTCTCCGATACCCGGTTGGTCTATTTCCGAAAACAAGGGGTTCTCAGTGGAACAGTCTGGATCATTAGTTACCATATCTGAGATACTTTGATAAGGGCCCCAACAAACTCCTCCCTCATCCAAGGCTCTTTTGACTTCCAGAAAGCTATTGCTGGCAAACCACAAATAAAAAATTTCCTGTATTCTCTCTCGCGCCTTAAAACGATCTCCTTCAGTTGAAAAATCTAGCTTTAATTCTTCTTCTAAAGAAACTATCTTGTCTTCAGATTGAGTCACTTTAACTAGCGCTTTCCATTGGTTAGGGCTGACTCCGACCACCATGACTCTGTAGCCGTCTTTGCATTCGAAATCATGGCCAAATGTTCCATAAATATGATTCGCTACTGGCTTTCGCGCTTCACTATTTAACTGAGCCTCAGCGATAAAGCCAAGATGTCCCATAGTTGCGAGAGCAACATCGGTTAATGCTAATTTAACAAATTGCCCCTCTGCCGATTGTCGGCGGTGACGCTCTGCTGCCAAGAGAGCAATAGCAATCTGCTGCCCCGCAACGACATCCCAGGCAGGAAAAGGATTATTTATTGGTTTGTTCCCGTCTCCGGTTAGATAAGGTAAGCCGATCTTGCTGTTAACAGTATAATCTAATGCACTCCCTCCATTTCGATCACCAGTTAGATTTACATATATTAGGTCGTGCCTTTTCGCCCGCAAATTGTTATCGGATAAAAACCCCTTGGCAGGGAAATTCGTAACAAAAAGGCCGGCATCTTCACCTGAGGCGGTAATGAGATTTTGAATCAGCTCACGTCCTACCGGACTTTTTAAATCAATGGCAATAGAGCGTTTACCTTTATTGAGCGAGTGCCAATAGAGACTTTTACCCTCATCCGTAACAGGCCATCTTCGATAGTCAATCCCGCCGCCAATCTGGTCAAAGCGAATAACGTCCGCACCTAATTGTGACAAGGTCATCCCGCCAGAAGGTGCTGCGATAAATGCACTACCCTCTACTACTCGCATCCCTTTGAGAATTTGCTGCAACTTCTTTCCCTAATCAATCGCCAACGAGCAAATAACCGTTGTTAATAACAACTTTGTCTTGCTCTAGGGACCTGCAACGAAACGCGATTTCATCGCCATCGCGCCAAATTTCTGTCCGAATTGTATCACCTGGATACACAGGTGCTGAAAATCTCAAGCGCATTCTTTTGAAACGACTTGGATCATAATCACAGCAAGTTTTAACTAAGGCGTGAGTCATTACCCCAACAGTACAAAGCCCGTGAAGAATCGGGGCCTTAAAGCCAGCATTTCTTGCAACGTTTGGCGAAGCATGAAGAGGATTAAAATCTCCCGAAAGTCGATAAAGTAAAGCTTGCTGAGGCACCGTCGGCAGATCGCAAATAATGTCAGGGTCACTCAAAGGTATGGCGTCCGGCTTCGAGGCCGAAACTCTTCTATCTCCACCGAAACCGCCGTCACCTCTGGCAAGAATAGTCGTTCCGAGCGTACAGATGTTGGTATCAGTGTTGACGTCTCTTACTACTCGTTCCGAGTTTATTAGCGCACCTATCTTTTCACCTTTGTCCGTTACCTCGGTTATCCTTGTTGTGGCCTCAACGGTAGCGGAGATCGGAAGCGGGTTATGGAAAATGATCTCCTGCCCTGCATGAAGAACTTTTACCCAATCAATCCCAGTGTCTTCCTCTTTAGCCCAAAACCCTGGATGAGCCATTATCACGGACTGACTCGGGAGAATTTTGAGTTCATCTTCATAAACAAATTTTAGGCATTCCTCATCTAGAGGATCGAGACCCATACCAACACCCAGGGCATAAAGGATACAATCTTTCTCCGTATAGCTATGGCGAATGTTATCAAAGTCACGATTTAATAATTTTTCAGGATTGATAGTCATGTCAGTCTTCTTTGATTTAGTTTTACATCGGGTCCCAGCTAAACACATCCCCTGATCGCTCCAGAGGTGTAAAATCCGAAGTGAACGCTGGAATTACTCGCCCCAACACTGAATCCGGAGTCCAACCGTCCGCAGTATGAGCGAAGCGAACTGGTCGTGTGTGATTAAATAAAAATATTTCGTTATTGCGGACTCCAAAAATTTGACCAGAAACATCTTTTGCAGCATCACTGCATAAAGCAATTGCCAAGGGTGCAATTTTCTCTGGCGTCATCTGTTGAATTTTTGCAACACGCGCCTTTTCTTCGTCAGTATTTGTGGGAATAGTTCCGATCAATCTACTCCAAGCAAACGGCGCAATACAATTGGACCGAACCCGGAAACGCCCCATATCGAGGGCCATGGACTTAGACAACCCAACAATACCAAGCTTTGCTGCGGCATAATTTGCCTGCCCAAAATTACCAATCAATCCGGAGGTGGATGTCATATTGACAAAACATCCGCTAGTTTGCGCTCTAAAGTAAGTCGCTGCCGCTCTACTTACGTTGAAAGTCCCTTTCAAATGAACATTGATAACTGAATCGAAATCTTCTTCAGTCATTTTATGAAATATTGCGTCACGCAGATTTCCTGCGTTATTAACAACGCAATCAACACGTCCGAAATAATTCACTGCAGTCTCTACAATATCATGGGCGGCGTCCCAATCAGTAACGCTCGCATAAGAAGCAATTGCTTCACCTCCTGCAGCCTTTATTTGCTCAACCACTTCATCTGCCGGAATAGCATCAGACCCAGAGCCATCTTCAGAGCCACCAAGATCATTAACTACAACTTTCGCGCCGTTCGCCGCCCCCATCAGAGCAATGCCACGACCAATACCGCGACCAGCCCCTGTTACGATCAAAACTTTGTCTTGCAGTAAGGCACTCATTGCTTTGTTTATCCCTCTTATAAGATTCTTAGATTAATCCGCCTAATGCAGGCTATTATGCTTTTTCTACAAGCTCTCTTGCGATTACCTTTAGTGCGAGGACTTCTTCAGCACCCTCAAAAATTGAAAGAACCCGCGCATCTACAAAATAACGAGATACTGCACTTTCTTCAGCGTAACCCATGCCCCCATGTATCTGCATAGCCTCACGCGTCAACCATTCAGCTACGCGGCAACTAAATAACTTAACCAAACTAGCCTCCATCTGACCTTCGCCGACATCCATTAGCTTTGCCACAGCATAACTGAACTGGCGGCAAGCACTTATTGTAGCTAGCATCCGCGCCAATTTAATTTGCGTGAGCTGAAACTGACTAAGCGCATTATTGAACACTTGCCGGTCACAAGCGTAATTGACCGCCTTCTCAAATGCCGCTTGCATCAGGCCTGTTGCACGCGCAGCCGTTTGAATTCGTCCTCCAGAAAATCCCGCCATGGTATAATAGAACCCTCGACCTTCCCCCGCTTCGCCTCCGACTAAGTTTTCCGCTGGGACAAAGAAATCTTCGAAAAATAAATCGAAGGAGTGCATACCTCGGTATCCGAGTGTCGAGATAGCCTTACCGGTCAATGTTCCTCCGGCTTCCTGACTATGTTTAAACTCGTGGCCTTCGAAGGAGGGCTTCTCAACCAAAAACATACTTAAGCCTTTAAACCCTAGTGAGATATCAGAATTAGTTCGGCATAAAACCACAATTAATTCTGATCGTCCCGCAAACGTGCACCAAGTCTTGCTCCCATTAAGTATCCAACCTCCCTCGGTAGCTTTTGCTTTAAGCGACACTGCCGCTACATCAGACCCGGTGTTAGGCTCAGTAATAGAAATCGCACAGAGTATTTCTCCTGCAGCAAGTCTTGGCAACCAGTCCAGCTGCTGGCTTTGCGTGCCGCCCGCGATAAGCGCCCGGGCCGCAATCTCTGGTCGCGTAATCAAGCTACCAGCTGCCCCTAAAGACGCACGCGAAAGTTCTTCCGTTACAACAATCATGCTTAAGCTATCTGCCCCTTTATCTGGCTGGAGGCCACCAAACCTCTCAGGTATGCATGTCCCAAAACAACCGAGATCGGCGGCAGATCTTATTATTTCTTCCGGTATATCTTTATCTTCTCGATGAATCTCTTCTGCTAAGGGCGCGACCACTTCATCAGCAAACCGAAGAAAAGTATCCCGTACTAATTCTTTTTCTCCATCCAAACCAGAGGGCAGTCGCACAATTTTTTCTTCACAAATCTGTCCGCCTAATTTAGCAACGCTTTCCGCATTACAGTTTTTTAACAGCGCTCGAGCTAAAATACTCCCTTCAAGTTCTGCAAGTTTTTCCCAATCTAAACCTGCGTCACTGGAAACAGATTTCAATCTAGTCATAACAGATTGGAATATGTCGCCGGCGAATAGCAAGGCCAAATTCTGGTGGAGTGCATCAGGCTCAGATTTTTCTGTGTGGTCTAGGAAACTATTAGCTGCTGAAATTTCTGCCTCACAAAATGCGAGCTCATAACTCGTCAATTGATGATCGTCCAATAATGCAGGGTCCAGCTTCTTATTTTTTATACAAGCTGCTTTTATACTTTCCAGACCAACGTCCAAAAATTCATGGAGAGATCGAAGGAGTTGTTTAGCGCCGCCTGCGCTGATCTCTGCTTCTGTGGCGTGAATTAATTTATTAACGCGCATTTTAACGGATAAAGTTAGTAAACTTCATGCTGATCCTAAGGGAAACGTGTTGTTTAACAATAATTAGTCGTAAGGTCCCACGATAGAAATTGAACAGATATTCTGGTGCGGAAAGCCTCCCAAGTTATGATTTAAGCCCAACTTCGGATTCGATAGTTGTCGCGCACCAGCCCTTCCATTTAGCTGCAGATAATTTTCATAAATCATTCTTAAGCCAGATGCTCCAATTGGATGCCCAAAGCACTTAAGACCTCCATCTATCTGACAAGGAGTTTTACCATCGGCATCGAAATTTCCATCCAACACGTCGTTTACTCCTTTACCTTCCTCTGCTAACTGCAGGTCTTCCATGGTAACCAACTCTGTAATCGAAAAACAATCGTGCACTTCTGTCATGGTGATTTCTTCTTTAGGCTTTCTTATACCTGCCTCATCATACGCCCTTTGCGATGCAATACGCGTGGTCTTCAAATAGGATCCATCCCAGCTGTCATGGCTCGATTCTGTGCCGTTCGAAACCGCTAATTGCAAAGCTTTTACAGAGACAAGGTTTTCTTTGCCGAGGGTTTTTGCGATCTCAGGCGTAGTAACGATGGCGCAAGCAGACCCGTCACTGACCCCACAACAGTCAAAAAGGCCTATCGGCTCCGCAATATAAGGAGCATTCAACGCTTGATCTGAGGTAATTTCTCGCTGGAGGTGGGCTTTGGGATTTTTAACGCCATTCGCATGGCTCTTCACAGAGACATGGGCCATTGCCCTTTTTAAATCTTCCTTGTTGTGCTTGTGTTTTGCGCGATAGCCCGTAGCCAACTGAGCAAATGCTCCTGGTGCCGATAAATTGGGCCAGTACATATCGTTTTCCAAGCCCCTAGATCTTTGCGGTAGTCCCCCATATCCAGTGTCCTTAAGCTTCTCCACACCCAAAGCCAGAGCAATATCACAGGCCCCAGATGCAACTGCGTAAACAGCGCCACGGAAAGCTTCAGTTCCCGTAGCGCACATGTTTTCAACTTTCGTAACTGGGATATAATTGAGGCGCAAGGCAATCGCCAAAGGCATCGCGGAAGCACCAACATTAAATGCATCGATGCCAGCGCCAAACCAAGCTGCCTCAATTTGATTTCTCTCTATCCCAGCATCTTCAATACACTCCTCAAATGCCTCCACCATAAGATCGGAAGGGCTTGAATCCCAACGCTCACCAAATTTACTGCAACCCATTCCTAAAATGACAACCTTATCTTTAATTCCACTCGCCATTTCTAATCACCCATTTTTTATCGTTAGTTACTATAACTTATCCCTGAGGTTAAGTTTGTTTGGTTTTCGTATGAAACCCGGATATCTAATCTTCAATAACTGCCTTCCAAAAATATTTTTTAAACCCTCGAACCGCGTCAAACTGACGAACACGAAAATGGACAGATAAAGTAGAGCCTGTATCAATTTTACCTTCTTCTACTTCTGTAAAGTCCATCATGATTTTACCCCCGCCATCAAACTCAACCATGCCGAAATAAGCAGGAGGACTCCAATCAAAAGTAAGCCTGTCAGCCGTCCAAGTGGCTACTCTGCCTTTTTTATCGGAGAAGTAATATTCATCCTGGCTATCAAGCATATTGCATTCCGGGTTAACGCAGTATTTTTCCCGAGGAATCTGAACAGTTCCACATTCTCTACATTTCCCACCAATAAACCCAGTTAGTAAATCTTTTCTTCGGTTATACCCCGATAGAAAGGTCTGTTTGTCGACCTCCCCTCGCTTACCAATATCTTTTTCCAACAAATTATTAAAGCTCAGGAATTTATTATAATTCGTTTCTTCGCGACGATTCTTAATCGCCGCATCAACCCCAACAACCGGCTTATAATTTACGATCGCGTCCGTTGCTTTAAAAAGAATTGCATCACAACCTTGTCCGAAGCCAACTAGTAAGATGTGCTCTCCAGGCGATGCTAGTTCTAATGCTTTAACCAACAACAAGAGTGGCTGAGCTGCACCCGCTACGCCTATATTCTGGATCTGGTTATCCACCACCATTTCATTGTCAATTCCTAGCCTTTTTGCTAAAACACCGGGGGTCCTAGGTTGATCACTAGGAAGAATGAAATGTTTAATGTCGCCAATATTAACGCCTGTTGCGCTTAATAATTTGTTAACCGTATGCGGAACAGCTTTCATATACCCCTCGTCTCGGATCCATCGCTCTTCCCAGTCGTAGTCAAAATCAGAGTCCTCCCCTCGATAATGATCCACGAAATCGCTAGCATAGGTTTCGATGCCAAGACATTCTGCGACTACATCATTTGAACCGATTAGCACCGATGCGGCCGCATCACCCCACAGCATCTCTGATCGGGAACCTGCCTTGGTCCTGCGATGCTCTGAGGCAACAAGAAGTGCGTTACTTTCAGCATTGGACTCGAGTAAAGAGATTAGCGATGAAGTTCCCGCCCTCTGTGAACCACCGACATCCATCGTTCGGATCGTCCGACTCAGATTCAATGCCTCGGATACTACAACAGAGTTTTGTCGATCAATGAAAGGGAACGTCGTTGATGCGAGATAGAGAGAGTTTATCTTGGCATCCTTTTGCGAGACTAGACAGTTAGTAGCCGCCTCAACTGCCATAGTTATAGAGTCCTCATCCCAATTACACATAGCTCGTTCGCCCTTAGCCAGTGAGTTTAAACTTGAATCAAACCAAGCATTGGCCTCAGCGATCGCTTTTTTATTTAACCTCGCGCGCGGTATATATGCGCCGTAGGCAGTAATTCCGACCATATCCGTCCTCTTAAACAGTTCTTCCTATTACTAATTTCATTATCTCAGATGTACCTCCGTAAATTCTCCTTACGCGAGAATCGACAAACAGTCGGGAGATAGGATATTCATTCATGTAACCGTACCCACCAAATAGCTGCAAACATCCATCCACAATTTTATTGCCAGCTTCCGTAGTCCATAGCTTAGCCATAGCGCCCTCTTCTGGAGTTAACCGCCCTTCTAGAATTTTTACTAAGCATTGATCGATATAAGACCAGCCTACAGCCAGGTCAGTTTTCATCTCAGCTAATTTGAACTGAGTATTCTGAAACTCATAGACTTTGATCCCGAATGCCTGCCTTTCCTTTACATAATTTACCGTCAGTTCATAAGCGCGCTGCGCTTCAGCTAAAGCACGACAAGCTATAGTAATTCGCTCCCTCGGGAGCTCATTCATTAGCACCGCAAAGCCACCTCCTGCTTTGCCAAGAAGGTTACTAACAGGAACATGCACGTCCGAAAAAAACATTTCTGAAGTGTCAGCAGCTTTTTGCCCAATTTTCTCCAAATTCCTGCCGCGGCTGAATCCATCTCGATCAGCTTCTACAATGATTAGACTAACTCCTTTAGCACCAGCTTCAGGATCTGTCGAGCATGCCAATAGAACGAAATCGCAGTTCTGGCCATTAGTTATAAAAGTCTTCTGGCCGTTGATTATATATTCATCTCCTTTTTGTACGGCAGTCGTTCGCATAGCCTTAAGATCACTGCCACAACCCGGCTCTGTCATTCCAATCGCAGCAATCGCCTCTCCTGTTACCATTTTAGGTAACCACCTTTGCTTTTGCTCATCCGCACTGTTATGCAGCAAATAGTAGGCAACGATATCTGAAGACACCGAAAAGCCCACGCTAGCACCACCGATGGCAAACCCAACCTCTTCTGAAAGCACCATGTTATAAAGAAAATCAGCGCCAGGTCCTCCATATTCTTCAGGTACACCGCAGCAATGAAATCCATTTTTCCCAGCCTTCAGCCAAAACTCTCTGGGTAAGCAACCTTCTTTTTCCCACTGATCTATGTTTGGCTCTAATTCCTCTCGAAAGAAGCGTCGCGCGTTAGCGCGAAAAAGTTCATGATCAGTATTGTAGATAGCTCGGTCATGCATTTTTTCGCGTTTCCTGATGAATGATGGTTGAAAATTTAACTAGCCGATTTTAGTCGAAATGGGGCATGATTGCGACGTCAGGAATGCTTTTTTGGACTCCTTAAATCATAGTTGCATCAACCTAAGTCGTGAGCATTAGTCGGCAGATTAGACCATGCTCGGAGCCAGAAGCTCTTGCCATCCATAAGCTTTGTCCGCAATAGCAATAAAATGCGGATTTATTAGGTCTGACTTGCCGTTGTATCTTAGACTTTGAAACGAAGTATCAAAAATATCGCCGCCAGCTGCCAGTAGAATTGCATGCGCGGCCCCCGTGTCCCATTCGCATGTCGGCGCAAACCTTGGGTAGATATCTGCTTCGCCTTCGGCTAGAAGGCATATTTTCAGTGAGCTTCCCATACTCACTACCTCAACCTTACCGAATTTCGCTCCTATTGCTTGAATAGCCTGATCCACTAGTCGATCTCGATGGCTCCGGCTAGCTATGACCCGAGCGACATCGGCGCGTTCTGGACATTTCGACACTTTAATTGCCGCAACCGAGTCGTTGCCGTCCACCTTCCAGGCCCCGACTCCCAACTTACCCAAATAAGTAGCCCCGGTGACTGGTACATGAACTACTCCCATGTCCGGCACACCATTTCGAATATGGGCGATATTTACCGTAAACTCTCCGTTGCGACTTATAAACTCTTTCGTCCCATCCAAAGGATCGACTAGCCAATAATTCAACCACGACGAACGCGTCTTAAAAGGAGGTATTTTTTCGGTCTCTTCCGAAAGAACTGGAATCTCGGGAGTCCAATCCTTTAATTCTTCGACAATAGCAAAGTTGGACCGTTGGTCCGCTTCCGTTAGCGGCGAATCATCTCGCTTATAGGTAACATCAAATTCTCGCTCTCGCGCGTAAACGTCAAGTATTTCAGATCCCGCCGATCGCGCTATTGTCAGCAGCCTAGATAGTTGAGCGTCACTCCAAGTTAGTGAATTTTTCTGCATGAAATTTTAATATTGATAAATGTTTGCTTTACGATACGATTACCCATGTTGCATGACTCTGGCTGAGTTGCCAAGAAAAAGTTGATGAGCAGAAAATGCCTCCTTGGTCGAAAATCGATACAATTATGTTTGATATGGATGGAACCCTATTGGATCTTCATTTCGACAACTATTTTTGGCTAGTTCTGGTCCCAAAGATCTATTCTGAAAAGCATGGTATCTCAAAGCAATCAGCCTTCGAAATAATTTTAGCGAAAACTGAAAAAGTTCGCGGTACATTAAAATGGTATTGTCTGGACTACTGGAGAAAAGAACTAAAGATTGATATTTTAAATTTAAAAATGAGTATCACCCATAAAATTGCGATTCGCCCTAACGTAGGATCATTTCTGTCAGCGCTCAAAGAGAGAGATAAAAATCTACTACTAATTACCAATGCCCACCCAGCGAGTCTAGATATTAAAATGAAGCATGCAGCGATTTTCCACTATTTCGACGAACTGATTAGCTCTCATAATTTAGGGCTAGCGAAAGAAAATCAAGGCTTTTGGAATCAATTACAGAAAGTAGAATCCTTCGAACCCAGCCGCACAATACTTTTTGATGATTCTTTGTCCGTTCTTTATCAAGCCCAACGAGAAGGCATTAAGTACTTGTACGGAATTCGAAAACCGGACAGTCAAAAACCCAAGGTAATAAACAGTGAGTTTCCTTTGGTCGAAGATTTTAA
>Ga0315316_10003614_pt1 | contig 11220 bp, 4 predicted proteins | sample M160m3416metaG_FD_203702 | JGI IMG/M metagenome (GOLD analysis project Ga0315316, IMG submission 203702) | Ammonia-oxidizing marine archaeal communities from Monterey Bay, California, United States - M1 60m 3416 | ecosystem: Environmental > Aquatic > Marine > Intertidal zone | place: USA... | reverse complement strand
TGAATTACTGAAGTTGATAGATTTTGAACGTATTGAGAAAAATGCAAATTTTGTCGATAACGGTGCGCGTAGTATTCGCCCGAGATTCCCGAAACTGGAAGGGGTTCCGGACAGGCTGGTTTTCGGGCAGCAGGTCTTCGCATTGAAAAAAGGGCGCTCGGTTGTGCCACACGGGCACAACAATATGGCCACTGCGTTCATTATCCTGAAGGGTAATTTCCATGGGCGCCATTATGACCGCGTGGCCGACGAGAAAAAGCACATGATTATCAAGCCGACCATTGATGCCAAGTTCGGTCCCGGACAAACCTCAAGTATTTCCGACGTGAAGGACAATGTGCACTGGTTCAAGGCGGAAGACGAGCCGGCGTTTATTTTCAATATCCACGTTCTTGGCCTGAACCCGGGAAGCGGCAGGCGGACAAGCCGGATCTATGTCGATCCGCTCGGGGAAAAACTCGATGACGGCTTAATCCGTGCCCGGCTGATTGATTCCAAGGAAGCGCATCAGCGATACGGCTAGCGGCTATTCTCCCGTGCAGGATGAGTGTGTGGAGTTAAGTCCAGGGCCCGGGCGATAAGCTGGTTTTTTGCTACCGGGAGGCAACGGTTAAGGATTGTCTGTTCCCCCGGAGACCATTGCCTTTATCATCGTGCGGAAACCATTGACCCGCTCCCGATAGCTGCCGAGTTGCGTCTCTGAGAGGATGGGTTGCAGTCGATCAATGCGATTGTCGATTGCCTGGTCGACGAATTCGTTGAACTGCGCAACCGTCGTGCCTTCAGGAAGACTTCCCGGTTTCTCGGCGGCATTGAGCTCGATGAATACATCAAAAGCTGCGTCCTTCTGTTCTGCCGTGAGGCCCCCGATTTCGCGCAGGCCATCGAGATCCTCGTTGGATTTTTTCTCGATACGTTGAGCCTCGCGGTCATCAGCGTAGGCGGTGTAATCCTCCAGTTGCTCAGGCGAGAGGATGTCGGCCATTGCGGCATCCACTGCACTGAAATTATCCTCATCCGCTGCCAGGAGATCGGCAAGGGATGCCTTGCCGGTGAGTATTAAGATTCCCGCTTCCTGCTGCGCCTTTGTCCTTGTCATCAGGATTTTACTTAATTGTTCCTGTTGTGATGCATTCAGTCCCAGGCGCTCGGTTAACTTGGCGACCTCGCCGGAGACCTTGCCCTTGGATTCCTGGTCCCCGATTGCCTTCATGAACTCAAGAAGGGGATTTTTTTCCTCGTCATCCTTCTTTGTTTCTTCTGTCTCTGTAACTGCCTGGCCAACTTCTTCTTTACTGTCAGCAAGCGCACTTACGGGTGCACCGGCCGGGCGGATGGTCTTGTTGTCCCCGGCAATGGATCCCTGCAGGGCCTTTATCTGTGCCTCAAGGGCCTCGATCCGTTGGCTTTGATCCTTGGCATTTCCCCCGGGCTCTTTGCTGCCCGAGTCATTGTTCATGATGGAGTTTGCCAGGAGGGTAACGACAATCCCGGAAACTGCAGCTACAGCGATGATGATGCCTAAACGGGGTGATCTGGATTCGCTCATGGCTGAATTATAGGCGCTCCATGCTCGTAAATCGACCAGAAAAGTGTCATGGCTTTCACAGGAGGGAATGCCTGAGCCCTTGTTCCCGCCGCAGCTATAGGCTAAGGCTGGAGGACATGAAAAGCCGTTTCATCTTATCTCTCTTGCTGCTTCATATGGGAATATTTGCGGGTTGGGCCGATCCCGGCTCTTTCGTCAATTTCCCGCCATCGGTTGCCTCCTATCTGGAGCGTATTCAGCAGGGCAGGCAGGTCCATGCCTTCAAACCGGGCAGGGATTTTGTAAAGTGGCAGGTATCCGCCCGTGCTGCATTGGTTGAGTTGATCGGCTTGCAGCAGATGCGCGATGAACTTGCCGATTTTCACCCGCGAGTGATCGTCGGAGAGGTTCATGAAGCCGGCGATGCCTTTACCCGCTCCCTGTGTTCCATCGAGACTGAGCCGGGAGTGAAGATCCCGTTTTATCTCCTTGTTCCCAAAACTTCAAGCCCGGCGAATCCGTTACCCCTGTTCCTCGCCCCCCACGGGCATGATGTCCTCGGGTTGCATTCCTATGCGGGTGCCTTCAAGGATGAGGTGCACCGTAAAAAGGTGATGGCAAAGCAGGGCAACATTGCCGAGCAGGCGGCCAGTCGCGGATTTATTGCCATTGCCCCGGCTACCAGGGGGCTGGCTGCTGAGGTCACTGTCCCGGATCCCCGGGGAAGGCATGGCAATCGCGCGTGCCGCGCGCAATTGATGCATTGCCTTGTTGCCGGGCGAACCCCGGTTGCAGAGCGGGTTTGGGACATGCAGTGCCTGCTTGACTGGGCAGGGAGAGATCCGCGGGTGGATTCGGGGCGCATTGTCATGGCGGGCAATTCCGGGGGCGGTGTCCTTACCGCCTATACGTCGGCAATTGATACCCGCGTGAGTGTGGCAGTCCCGAGTTGCTCTTTTGCCCCGGTTATTGATACCGGCGGCTACATCTTTCATTGTGATTGCTGCATGGTTCCAGGGCTTCGCAACTGGGGTGACTGGGCGGAGCTGGGTGGACTGATTGCCCCAAGGAGATTGCTGATTGTCCATGGACTGGAGGATTCCCTGCATCATCGTCCGCTCATCAAGGCGTTGTTTGGCCAAATACAAGAAATTTACAGGGCGGCAGGGGTTCCCGGAAGGCTTGCCCTGTCATGGGGCAAGAGCGGGCACCGTTTTTATCCGGACTTAATGTGGTCTCCTATCAGCAGGATGCTTGCGGAGAGCAGGAATTAGGTTTGGGTAGAAAATGTCGGGATTGTTGCAGATGAAAGGGCATTGATCTGTAGTGTGTTACGGCCTTTTTTTCAGGTTATTTGATAGAATGACCTAAAATGCGCGTTATGGTTCAAACGCCCTTGTGAAGGGATGCGCCAACCGGCATCACGATTCCTTTCTGTTCTTGAACTGTGAAAATTCCTCTAAGTTCAATCATCCCGCTTCGTTTAGATAAGAGAAAGCCACTGAGCACTTGCCAGCCCCTGTTATGAAAATCTTACCAATCTATACCAATCCTGTCATGGTTCTTGTCCTGATCGTGTCCATGATGGCTCATGCCGGAGGTGAGCCAAAGGAGATTGGCTTTATTGAGACCTTTGCGCTTGCCAAGGATCGTGAAGTCGCCCTTGCCCAGTTGATTCCCGGTACTGAGGATTATTACTATTTCCATTGCCTTCACCACCAGGCGCAGGGTGACCTTGCCGCTGTTGAGAAACTTCTCACGCCGTGGATAAAACGTCATGGCAAGGGTGGGCGTTATGCTGAAATCCGCAACCGCCAGTCCCTGCTGACCTATACAGAAGACCCCAAGGGTTCACTTGACTATCTGGTCAAGCAACTCGGGTTGCGTTTTGACCACCAGAAGCAGGAACTCAACCGGAAGCCGGTATTGCCGACTGCGCTCGACCCGAAACAGGTCACAGGCAATGCGTTTCTGCAGCGTGCCTTGTCCAGGCACAAGAATCTTGACGGCGTGGAGGAGCGTGGTCTCGATGGCTTGCTGCGCGGGCAGGTGAAGCTTGACCCGGTTCGCCGCCGGCATCTGCTGCAGCGCCTTAGCCGACCGGATTTCCGGAACCTCGTTGCCCTGATTAACGTTGAGCTGAAGAGCAAGGAATCGCGTGGATTTGGTGAGTTTAATATCCACCGTGCCCTGTTGCCCGGGCAATTGGAGCAACTGGTGAAGTTGCGGCCCGAACTGATGAAAAACCGTAACTATATCCACGCGGTGGTGAGCAAACTGCGCCCCAGTGCCGATGTCGACTGGCAGAATGACCCCAAGGAGAAAAGCGCTTACTTGTCACGGGTATGGAATTTTGTGAAGGGGCTCGATCCTGTTTTTAACGCGCTCAAGACGCATTCCCTCTACCAGCTCCTCGCCGACCAGCGCGCGGCTGGAAAGTATGACAGGAAACTCTTCCTCGAATACATCAAGCTTCCGCGTCGCGCCGGTTATGTCGAGCCGCGCTATCTCAATGACCCCGACCGCCGGCGGGTGATTGCCGACCTTGGAAGCGATTTCCGCAAGATTACCGCCTGCCAGGCGATCGGGAATGATGAGCCACTGGTGCGTGATTTCTTCATGCATCTTTTCGTCGATGATGCAGGCTGGAATGCCTACACCGACTACGTGCGTGAATCCTGGCTTAAGCCGGTGTTCGCGGAGGCGAAGATCCTCGCCGGAATCGGAGACCAGGAGAAGTGGTATTCGCTGATCACCCCGGCAGCCTATGAGGCGCTCAAGGAGCGCGTTGACCTGCAGTTTGTCAGGCACAATCCCCGCACCTTCGCTGCCGGGGATCCTGTTTCAATCGGTATTGAGATTAAGAATGTGCAGGAGCTGATCGTGAAGGTTTACGAGATCAATGCCCTCAACTACTACCTGCAGGAGGGGCGTGAGGTCAACACGGACCTGGAACTCGACGGCCTCGTCGCCAACTCTGAAAAGCGTTACACTTACGATGAGCCGCCACTGCGGCGCATCCTGCGCACGTTTGATTTCCCCGAGTTGCTCAACAAGCGCGGCGTGTGGGTTGTTGAACTGATCGGCAACGGTCGTTCCAGTCGCGCACTGATCCGCAAGGGAGGCCTGCAGTATTTGGCCCGCTCTACACCTGCGGGAACCGCGTTCAACATACTCGGTATGGATAATGAGCCGGCGGAGGCCGCCTCTCTCTGGATATCGGGACGGCAGTTCCAGCCCGGCAAGCAGGGCAATATCATTGTGCCCTACTCGACCAAGCCCGGTCGCCAGCCGATCATCCTTGCCGATGGCGATTTCGCTACCCTTGAGTTCCATGCCATGCCGGCGGAGGCTTACAAGCTGAGCGCGGGTTTCCATGTCGAGGCTGAGACACTGCTTCCTGGGCACATCACATCGATTGCCGTGCGCCCGGGCCTGACTCTCAACGGTGCGCCAACCACGCTCGGGCTGCTTGAAGACGTGGTGCTTACGGTCACCTCAACCGATCATGAGGGCATCATATCAACTCTTGAGCTGCCATCCTTCCAGATTGCCGAGGATCGTGAGTCGACCTGTGATTTCCGTGTTCCTGAACGCCTCAACAGCCTGCAGGTGACATTGAGCGGTTCGGTGCAAAATGTCAGCACCGGAGAAAGGCAGCAGGTTGCAGCTTCCTCCTCCTTTGAGGTAAACGGGATCGCTCAAACCGAGCATGTGTGGTTGCCGCATCTGGCAAAGATCGGAGATAATTACGTGCTTGAGTTACTGGGGAAAAACGGTGAACCGTTCATTGACCTGCCGATCCGCCTGTCATTTAAGCATCGCGACTACAAGGTATCCCTCCCGGTTATCCTCAAGTCTGCTGCCAACGGTCAGGTGCAACTCGGGCCACTGCCGGGCATTGTCCGGATTGACACCGATAGTGTTCCGGGTGGTTACCGCAGTTGGCAGCTTGGCGGAGATTTTGTCCATCTTCCCGGTTCCCTGCACGGTATCACCGGTTCCGTTATATCGATTCCCTACGCCGGATCCGCTGCCAGGGTGAGCCCTGCCGATTTCGCGTTGCTTGAGGTGAGAAATGGCACCTTTGCCTCGGATCACCTGCAGGCACTGAGCCTGGACAGCGGTTTCGTCAGGGTCAAGGGGTTGAGCGCCGGCGATTACCGGCTGGTTTTCAAGGAACTGGACAAGACACTTGCGCTGCGGGTCACCTCCGGCAAGCTCGCTTACGGCTATGCGCTTGGCAGGCACCGGCACCTGGAGGCCAAGCGTGGCAGTAACCTGAACATCATCGAGATCGATCCCGGTGAAAAGAAGACGCGCATACAACTGGCCGGAGCGGGGCCTTTCACCCGCGTCCACCTGGTCGCCGGACGCTACCTCCCTGCCTTTTCACTGCGTGATCGCATCGGCGGATTTCCCTACGCGGAAGCTTACCTGATCGCCCGCAGCACCTCGACCTCGCGCTACCTCAGCGGGCGCGACATAGGAGATGAATACCGCTACATCATTGAGCGCCGTGGCGCACAGAAATTTCCCGGCAACATGCTTTCCCGTCCGGGTCTGCTCCTCAATCCCTGGGCAATACGCGACACGGACACTGGAACCGAAAAAGCCAAGGAAGGTGAGGAATGGCAGGCGAGCGCAGAGGACAAGAAGGGGCAAAGAGCCCAGGCCGCCAAGCCAAATACCGTTTCTGCCAGGGGAAGGGGCATTGGCGGGGACGCAGCTCCCCGGGAATCCGTCAGCGCCAGCCTCGACTTTCTTGCCGAGGGTGCGTCTGTCCTCTATAACTTGGTGCCTGACAAGGACGGGGTCGTCAGTATCGATACAAAGGACCTTGGTGACCGCCAGTTCCTGCACATCCTTGCCGTGGACCCGCAGAATGCCGTCTATCGCCAGCTGGCGCTGCCGGAGCGGGGAACCAGGGTGCGTGACCTGCGGCTGGCAACCGGTCTTGACCCGCAGGGGCATTTCTCCGAGCAAAAGCAGACGACCGTGCTGCAAAAGGGCGAGTCGCTCGAGATAAACGATGTGCGAACGGCAAAGGTGGAAACCTATGAGGAACTATCGAAAGTCTATACCTGTCTCACCGCTCTCAATGCCGACCCCACTCTGGCTGAGTTCCGTTTCCTTGTCGACTGGCCAACGCTAAAGCCCGAAGAAAAGCGTGCCAAGTATTCGAAATACGCCTGCCACGAACTACACTTCTTCCTAAGTCGACGCGATCCCGTGTTCTTCGGGGAAGTGGTCAAGCCCTACCTTGCGGCCAAGCGTGACAAGACCTTCATGGATCATTACCTGCTCGGGGAGGATCTTGACAGTTACCTGCAGCCATGGCAATACGGACAGCTTAATGTTGCTGAGCGCATTCTGCTTGCCGGCGCACTCGGTGGCGACGAACCGGCCAATACCGCAAGTCATCTGGGCGACATCATGGATATTCTGCCCCGTGACATCGAGGCAGAGAGCTTAGTTTATGCCACCGCAGTTAAGGGGCTGGCACTTTCTGCACAATCAGAAGACGTTTTACTCAGTTATGATGCAGCGGCGGAAGCGATGTTTGATGTGCAACCGGATGCAGATGCCATTAATGGGAAGGGAGAGAGTCTTCGCAGGCTCGGGGCTGCTGCAGAGGTCAGGATTCCGGCTCCGGCGGCGAGCTATGGCAGTGGAAAGCTGAGCAAGAACCTCAACTCCAAGCTGGCTGAAAAATACCAACAATCCAAACGTTCTTCCGACCAGCTTAGAAGGCTTGGAGAGGAGGGGAAGGACAGGGCAGACGGCTGGTATGCCCGCGATGGTATTGGTGAACAAGAGGCCGGCGGGCGCTTTGCCTACTTCGGTGAGGTTTCCGAGCTTGACAAGCGGGACAAGGCAAGGCGGCTTTTCCGGCAGCTGGAGAAGACCAGGGAATACGCCGAGAACAATTATTATCATCGTCGCATCACTGACCAGGGTGCTTCGCTCATCACCGCCAACTCCTTCTGGAAGGATTACGCCGACCACCTCGCAAAGGCTGACGGCAAGCCGTTTTTGAGCTCTAACTTCGGGTGGGCCTGTAGCAACCTCGCCGAGGCGGTGTTTGCTCTGACCGTGCTCGATCTACCCTTCGCAGCTGATCAGCCAGAGGCGGTAGCCGGTGCCGCCAAGGGCAAGGAGACCCTGAAGGTGACGATCACGGCCAGTGGCCCGACCATCGTCTTCCACCGCGAGATCAAGGCTGCCCCGATCAGCGACGAACGCTCACCGCTGCTCGTCGCCCAGAACTACTTCCGCCTGAGTGAGCGCTACGAGACACGCGACGGCGAACGACATGATCGCTTTGTCCGTGACGAGTTTCTCACCGGAGTGGTCTACGGCACACAGATCGCGGTAACCAACCCCACATCCGCGCGGCAGAAGCTCGATGTCCTGACTCAGGTTCCCGCGGGGGCGATTCCCTGCTCACGCTCCAAATACACCGCCGGTCAGCACCTCTCGATCGAGCCTTACGCAACCCGCACACTCGATCTTCACTTTTACTTCCCCGCACCCTCGGGTGAGAAGCCCTTTGCGGTTTTTCCCGCACATGCCGCGAAGAACGAGGCCATCGTTGCCTGGGCCGAGGGGCTTGATTTTACCGTTGTTCGCCAGGCTACCAGGATCGACACCGGTAGTTGGGACTACATCAGCCAGCACGCCGATTCCAAGGCGGTGCATGAGTTCCTCCAGCAGAACAACCCGCGTGCCGTTGATCTGGGCCGAATCGCCTGGCGGATGCGCGATGCCGATTTCTTCAAGGCAACATTGAGCTTACTGGAAAAGCGCCACGTTTATCATGGGATCCTCTACAGCTATGCCCTGCATCACAACGCCGTTGTCCCGGCTCGCCAGTTCCTTGCCCACCAGGACGGGTTCCTGCACAACTGCGGGCTCTATCTGGAGAGTGAATTGGCCACCATCAATCCTGTGGAGCGCCACTTCTACGAACACCTCGAGTATGCGCCGCTGGTCAATGCCCGTGCACACTCCCTGGGTAAGGGGCGCAAGATCCTTAATAATGCTTTTCGCGGGCAGTATCAGGCTTTCCTCAAGGTTCTCAGTTACAAGGAAAACCTGGATGCCGAGGACCGACTTGGACTCTCCTCCTACATGTTTCTACAGGATCGGATTGCCGAGTCGTTGCAATGGCTTGGCTCCATTGACCGCTCGGCACTCGCCGAGAAACTCCAGTATGACTACCTGAACTGCTATGCCGCCTTCTATGCGGGTAAGCCCGAGGAGGCAAGCAGGATTGCCGAGGGCTACTCCGAATATCCGGTGGCGCGCTGGCGCGGGCGTTTCGCCGAGGTGATCGCTCAGGCTGAGGAGATCTCAGGCGCGGCCGTGGTCGAGGTCAAGCCGGGCGAAGATGCAGAGAACCAGCGCGAGAAGGAGCATGAGGTGATCGCCGCGGGTGAGCCCGCCGTTGACCTGAAGGTTGAGGGCGGCGAGGTGAAGGTGAGCTACCGCAATGTTGCCGATGCCGTGGTCAATTATTACACCATGGATCTCGAGTTCCTGTTTAGCACCAAGCCCTTCCTCTCCGGTGAGAGCGGACGCTTTAGCATTATCAAGCCCAACCACACGGCAAAGCTGAAACTTCCGAAAGGCAAAGATACATACACCTTTTCCCTGCCGAGGGAATTCTCCGGTCAGAACGTGCTGGTGGAGATTGTGGCGGGCAGCAGCAGTGCGGCACAGCCCTACTTTGCCAATACGCTCAAGGTAAACGTGGTCGAGAACTACGGACGTCTTGAGGTGCGGGAGGCAAAGTCTGATAAGCCAGTTCCCCGCGCCTATATCAAGGTCTATGCCCGCAACGCAGCCGGCAATGCGGTGTTTTACAAGGATGGCTACACCGACCTTCGCGGTAAGTTCGACTATGCCAGCCTCAGTACTGATGCTCTCGATGGCACCAGCCGGTTTGCCCTGTTGGTCATGAGTGAGAATCACGGAGCTTTGGTCAAGGAGGCGGCACCACCGGTGCGATAGTGAATTGTTGCTGGATTAATAAAAAGAAATACGCCCTGCTATAACGCGCAGGATAACTGGGTTGGGATGGAGGTGGAGAGAGCGAATTTCTAGAGAAATTGCTTGGTGGCGGTTGGAGGCGGGGGTATGCGTGAGCTCAATGCATAGGCTCCTCTTTTACTCGCTTGTTGTATTTCCAGCCTTCAGTGCTGTTGCTGCTCCTCCCGACTTCAGGATTACGCCGGTGCCCGGGGGGAAGCATGCTGTTTTTGGCAAGCAGTTCACCCAGCATATTGATGTCTTTGGGGTTCATCTTTTCGGCACTGCCGGGACACCGCCGGAAAAACTCCGTCATGCTGCCATCATTATGGCGGAATACCTGGACAACGATGAGGACGGCAAGCCGGATAACCCGGAGGTTCTTGCCACCATGATCAAGTTGAATACTTTCCTTGTGATGACCGAGAATGAGCGTGCCTTGGAGCGCCTTGACCATGAGGTTTTCCAGGAGGCAGGATTCCACCACGGACAGGGACAGTTCGCCACTGAGACCAACCCGGGCGGTCTGCGATTTGATGCCACCTTGGAGGAGGTGCTTCACCTGATTACCCATGAAGGTTATGCCAATACCTACCCGGAGGTATTCGGGGAACGGGCCGGAACTGAATTGGCCAAGTGCCTTGACCGTGCCAGGGGTGGTCACTTCAGGCGTGTGCCGCGCCGTTACCCTGATGGAGCGTGGTATACCTATGATGATCGCAGTTGTGATTACGGCTGCCAGTGCACGGAGTATCTCTACTGGGCAATTACCTCGATCCTTGGTGCGCAGGAGGCACGGTATCGACGCGAGGAAATAGCCGACGAGTGGCGGCTGTACAACCGGGACCTGGTGCGAAGGGAGGACCCGGCAATCTACAAGCTGATTACCAATCCTGCCTATCGCCTTCCAACCCGGCTGCCGGATGGGGTTTATCAAGGCAGTAAAAAGAAATAGCCCTGATGCCTGTGGATATTCCGCCGTTGACCTGTGGCGTGGGAGTGGTGTTAGTGAGAACCTTTACCGGTGCGGGATAAAGTTGGAGATTGTCCATCCCTGTTCCTCGTCGGCGATCATGGTGCTGATATCGATGTAGACATCAGCGGGGAAGCCGAAGACCTTGTCATAGGTAACGATGATGCGCTCGGCTTTCTTGTCGATGGCTTGTTTCAGGACGTCAAACCAGTCATCTATTGTTCTGGCTTCGGGAAGTGGTTCGAAAAAATTAGTGCTGTTTGTTTCTGTTGAGATTACCTGCTTGTTGCGCACGGTAACAGTGCCGTCCCAGAAGAACCATGACACCCCCCAGTTTACCTCCATTGAATAGCTGTCGATTCCAGTCGTGCGCCAGATACTGCGGGCGGCAAGATACTCGCGCATGGTTCGCTCATCGCCATCCAGTTGACGGGCTCTGAAGAACCGGGTGGGTTGCTCTTGTCCTGGCGTAGACGCTGCGGACATCTCGATCTGAAGATCACCATTGCCTGTCCTGTCATCAATGAAGGCAAGGTCATCCCACTGAATGGAGTCAGTGGATGATTGGAGAATCCACGGGGTCCTTACATCAGCTTGAGTTCCGGTCAGGCGGAACTCAAAATTCTCATCCTGCAGGCTGATATAAAGCTGTGGCAGATCATTGGCTGTTGCGCGCTGTATTTCT
>Ga0315316_10003613_pt1 | contig 11220 bp, 5 predicted proteins | sample M160m3416metaG_FD_203702 | JGI IMG/M metagenome (GOLD analysis project Ga0315316, IMG submission 203702) | Ammonia-oxidizing marine archaeal communities from Monterey Bay, California, United States - M1 60m 3416 | ecosystem: Environmental > Aquatic > Marine > Intertidal zone | place: USA... | reverse complement strand
ACGTTGTCGGTTAGTGACACTCGTTTGAGTTCGAGTCCGTTCGCGGGGTCTAACACAATGTGATTCTGGCCTACAAATCCATAGACTCCGCTTTTATTAAACGTGACGTTTTGAGCTGAAGGATAACCTTGTATACCACTGTCCCAGTCGGTGGAACCATCCAGAGCGTTTATACGCGACATTCCGAATGGTTCTTCAGGTGGCTGATGTCCACCGCCGCGACCTGTCATAATCACAGGTTTATTCAATTTGGAATATCCAAATGTTGAAGCAGCATGACAACCAGTCCCGGTTTCAGCGATCCAATTGATCTTTCCGGTTTTGAGATCGAATGCATGCAGATGAGTCCAAAACTGTTTACTACGTCCCAACGGGTGTGAGCCGCCTTTGGTTGTAGCAGAAATAGGTAGTCCGTTTTTGATCGTTTTTACGAGGATGATTTGATTCTCGAAAACAAATGGTTCATGTTGTCTGGAATGATGTCGGCCAAACGGTACCCATTCATAGGTCCATTGTTGGTTTCCTTCATGGTCGAACACTGAAATACGCCCGCCAACATTCACAAATGCAACCACATCTTTTGTAACAATTGCTGAAGCGGCAGTGTTGTCGCTGAAAAGACTGGATAGATCGGTTGTACGTGCTGCAGGTAACTTTCGTCGCCAAAGTTCTTTTCCAGTCTCCGTATCGAAACAGAGTCCGATCGTGAGAGAGCTCATTTCTGTATCAGCTGTGATCGGCTCATGACATTGCACGAAAATACGGTTGCCATATACGACGGGTGTCCCCTGACCGGTATTGGGAAGTTTGGCGCGCCAGCGAATGTTGGTACCACGTGCTCCACTAAAGGACGTAGCTGCCTGCCCCTGCACAACATAGTTGTAGTTTGGGCCGCTAGCCTGAGGCCAGTCAGCCCGAGCTTCGAACGCAGTGAATAGTATGATACAAAGGCAAAGAAGTGATTTAGTGATCGTGATGTTCATGCATATACATCTTATGTTTTTTGTCGCCTTTGGCCATGACATATGCGATGAGATCCAATATCTCTTCTCGCGATAACTTGTCGAGCAATCCTTTGGGCATTAATGAGACGTCCGATTTCTTTTGTACTTCGATTTCATTACGAGCGATGATTGTCGGCTTGCCTTTGGCTAATGGGTCAATCACAACGTGAATGGCATCGTCTGTTTCCTTAACGATCATGCCGGTGATAACTTTCCCAGAATCCAATAGAAATATTTGAGAACGGAATTTATCGTCGATTTCTTGAGAAGGTGCAAGCAGTGATTTCAAGACGTGTAACGTGGTATGTTTTTTGACGTCTAACTTCGCCAGATCTGGTCCGAAAACTTGACCTTCATCACCTAGTTTGTGACATGATACGCAACTGGCAACTTTGAACAATTCCTTGCCAACTTCATAGGATCGACCCATTGGCAATGGATCGATATCTCCGAGGAGTTCATCAAGTTTCCATTCGCGACCACGACTGCTGAGTTTCAGTAGATCGTCTTGAATCGGTAATGGATTGTTAGCCAGGTATTGCGCTGGGTTCGCTTGATATGCTGGTAAATCGGCTACCACATACAATGTTCCATACATTCGTCGCCAGTGTCCTGGGTACGTGCAAACGTAAGGATATACCCCAGGCGTCTTCGGGGCATCGAATAGTAGTGCTTGAACTTCGCCGGTTTGTAATAATTGGCTTTGTAGCAAGATGTGTTGGCTCTTGGGAACGTAATGTCGTTGCATGGCGTCTGGATCGCGTCCGGTTGATTCGGCGAGCAGGCCAATTTCTTCCATGGTGCCGGGAGCTGTAATGACAAAGTTGTGAGGCATATTGTCAGTATTGGAAAAACGGAACTCAACAGGTTTACCTGCCTGAACAGCAATCTGTTCTTTGTCGTAGATCATGCGATGTGCGACTGTGCCGATAGCAATGACTCGCACATCCAAATTCTTCAAGCGTTCTTCGATTGCTTGTCCTTGATCTGGAGGTAGTTGTTTGCCGACCGCACGTGCTAGTTTGATGGCTTCTAGTGCTGGGCTGGCTGTTCGAAATTGAGCAGGGATTTCGCTTAAATAGGCAACAAGGTTGTCAGCTAGCGTTGGTAGTTGTGCTTTGTCCCAATGCGCTGGTGCAATGGTCAATAATGCAGCAATAGCCGAATTGCGATGCAGTCCTGCTTTGAGCAGTATTGTTAAGTCGGTGAAGATTTCGGGCTCGTGACCCGGTACTGTTACTAAAGCTCGGATCGCATGGTCATGTAAAGTTTCACCGCCACTGATAGATAATTGATTAGCCGGAATATCTTGTTTTTTGATACCGGGACCAGACCAACGGATGGCTAACGCATCACCGCCACCATTATCGAAATACGTAACAACGATTTTGTGCGCGCCTGTTGAAAGATCGACGGTTGCCGACTTTTCAACGGGTCCGTGCAAACCGTCATTGTTGACTAATAACTTGTCGTCGAGATAGATTCGGGAGCCATCGTCGGAAGTAGCATAAAACGTATATTTGCCAGGTTTAATAATTTGGAGATAGCCTGTGAATTTTAAGGCAAACTTATCGATTTCCTTTCGTTGAGGAACATTGATACTGATTGCTGGAACGACCCCCGATTGTTTGGGAGTCATCTTATCAAGTGTTTTAATATCAACGTCAGCCCCTGAAGGGTAGTAGAAATCAACATGGATGCCGGGTAGTCCAAGGCTTCCCGTTGTGGATTCATTGCCAAGTTGACTCGGCAGTTCTGTCGTTAGAGGGCGAATTTTCCCGTATAGTTGTTCGCGCACATCAACACTAGTGATCAGATGCACAGCACTGAGGAAATCTTGCAGGGAATTACGGTCGCGGGTGGCAGCGAGAAAAGCGTTATCACCATTACCGTCGGTAGTGATCCAAGCAGCAAAAGCGTATTGTCGCGTTTGCGCAGATTTTCCCGCTAGTGCCAATTGTTCAATATCTGCAGCACGTTGTTTTAGATTAGAAATGCTTTGTCCAACTAAAAGCACAGCCAAACCTTGTGTGTTTTCATCGCCACTGGTATCTCGTTCGACTAACAAATCGACGATGAGATTGATTTCCGAACTGTTTTGGATTTTAGCTAATCCTGTGATCGCTGTTTGTAGTTGGCTGGGTGAGGCTTTGGCCCTTGCGAGAATTGCTAAATAGACACCTTCACTGGCGTCCATTTTCAATAGATCAGCAATACTAGCATTGCGTAGTACATATTGCTGAGCGGCACTGGAAAGAGGTGTGTTATTGGCAATTGCATCTTGAATAATTGCATCCACGTCTAGAGATTTCGTCGCGTAAGCAAGAACCTTTTGTAGTTCGGCATCGAGTGGTTTGGTGGCAACGGCGAAGACAGTTTCTGCTGCCGTCAAGCCTTGAAGTTCGACAGCGGCCTTCATCGCTTCTGCACGCACTAAAGGAGATTCATCTTTGGCGGCAGCCTGCAATGTGGATTCCCACGCCGACACTTTACCCGCCCAATGACCAAGAGTTCTAATGGCGGCAGAACGCACGCGCGCGTCTTCGGCTTGAAAAACAGTTTTCAATAACGGCAGATTTACAATTCGGTGTTCCTCGAAAACCCAAAGGCATTCCAATAGTGCTTGGGCTTGGATTGAATCTTTAATGTCTAATGTAGTAGCCCATTGACTAACGGCTGTGGTGACATCGATAGATTTTCGACCGCTGAGTTCAAGTCGTGCTCGATAACGAACGCCGTTTTCTGGTAACAAAAATGACTGCAGAACATGTTCAATCGGTTTACCGATCATTTTTACGGGTTCCACGAGGGGACGACCAGGTACAGAAACTCGGTAAATGCGACCATGGCTTGCGTCACGATTTGGATCGCGCATGTTATGTTGCATATGTCCGACAATGGCGTTTGCCCAGTCGGATACATACAATGCTCCATCGCCACCAATTTCAATATCGGTAGGCCGGAAATTAGGATCGGAGGAAACTAGAATGGGTTCGATTTCCTTAGCGATAATATCCGCTCCATCGTATTCGACTTTATGTTGCAGTACACCGAGAAATCCGATGCAATTGCAAACCAAAAAATTGCCGTTATTATGTTCAGGGAAATGGCTACTGGAAAGAAGTCCTGTGGCCGCAACAGGACGTACCCGCTTAGTAAACCATTTTTTGTTACCAATCCCTTTTCCGAGATTGACATAGGATCCTGTTCCACTTGTACCGTCATTGGCAAATTGAAATCCCCACTGGTCAAAGAAATCACCGTGTGGATTGGGACCAATTGGAAATACGAATTCAATTTCGAAGGTACGTGGGTCAAAGCGATACACTCCTGATTGTCCAGAGCGGAATGTTTTGGTGGGTGTTTCCATACTGGCGACATTGAAAATACCACGGCTCCAATATAGTCCACCATCAGGACCGATCACAAAGGCATTGGCGCTGTGATGAGAATCTGCACTGGAAAGGCCTTGTAGCATGCGAATCCTCTTGTCGGCGACATTGTCACCATCAGTGTCTTTGAGGAACCAAATCTCTGGTGGTGCGGCAACTAAGATTCCGCCCCCCCAGAATTCAAAACCAGTGATACTGTTGAGTTGATCGGCAAAAATTATACATTCGTCTGCGACTCCGTCGCGATCTTCATCGGGAAAACAGAGAATTCGGTCGGTTCGTGGTTTTGTGGGATTCCAGTGTGGATAGGAGGGCCATACCGAAGCGAAAAGTTTGCCGTCAGGGTCGACAGCCATTTGGACTGGATTGATAAGTTCGGGAAACATTTCCTCAGAGGCAAAGACATTAACCTGCATACCCTCTGCGATTTGCATTTTCTTAATACCCTCGTCGGCACCTAGATAGAGGTGCGCGCCACCTTCGAGTTTTCCAGGAATGTTGGTTTTCACGATGAGTTCTGTGGGCAAGTTGTCATCTTTGACTTTGAGGTCGCCACCATGCGCAACAGCAATCACGCGTTTGTCGCGGTTGCTAGTCATTACATCAAAAATTTCCATTTCACGTTTCATCACATCGGCGTTGGATTGGCCGAACCAAGCCAATTTTGAACGACCGCCGTAGACGTTATAACCGTCGACGACTCGATAGCGACTAAACCAGTAGTAGTTGCGATCTTGTACGGCTGAGTGGATGCGTTTGACTAGATCCCGTTTGCTTGCTACTGGCCCTGTTTTTCCAAAAAGTGATTTTGTGATTATACGTGCAAGCATTTCGTACCCATTGTTTTCTAGATGGATACCATTTAGCGTTTGTGGATCGCTGAGCGATTGATAAGCGTCGAGCGTCGGGTGGAAAATATCGACAAATCGTACGGACTTTTGTTCGCACACATGCTTCATCGCTTGCGTGAACGATTCGAGCAAGACATTGTTTTGTTTACCGTCGGGGAGATGCGGACTGTTGAGGTCCTCATGTGCAATGGGCGAAAAGATGACAATTGTGGGCGCGGATGTACCGTTGTATTTTTGTGCCAGCATACCATCAATCATGGTCGCTAAGTTCTTGCTAAATACGTCGATAGTATTGGCCCCGCGGAGAGCTTCGTTGTACCCAAAGAAACAGAGTATGACATCGGCTTTTGTTTTCGTTAGCCATTGGTCAGCGCTACCGAAATTTGCCGAACGTTGGCGGGCATTGACTTCGTCACCGGAAAAACCGAGATTGCGAAATACGAGCGAATGATTGGGATGCAACGCTTGCGTATAGGATTCGAGCCAAGGATAGTGCTGCATGCGATCTGCTAGAGTGTTACCGATAATGGTAATGTTGGCATTTTCAGGCAACTCCAGATTCTGGGCTGTCGCTGTTTGAGTAAACATAAGACCGTAACAAACGGAAAAGAGTACTGTTGCAATTTGGAAACAATCGTTTTTTCGTCGTAGCATAGATCGCATAGATCAATGGTCCTGTTTTTAGATGGATATAAAAATGTGATCCGTATTTTATCACGTCGAGGGGCAATTTGCTATTAGTTGGGGGGATTGTTAGAAACTGTTGGTTTTTGAATTTTCATACAAATACAATCACCAGTTTGTGCGAATTAACACGATGGTAAATGTTTTCAATTTCTACGATGACTTTCATTTTCGTGCGTTCCAGCCTAGGTCAAGCAGAAATATTGTAGAATAGAGGCTTGTTTACTAACGATTGTTTCATAACTTACTTCCTGGATGTACATATGTGCTCTGCCTTGAAATTACTCCGTGTCACTGGTCTTCTCATTGTCCTTACTATTGCCAATCACGCTGCGGTATTTGCGGCAGCGATCACACTACAAGTAACACCCGATCAGGAAAATGCTCTGTACCAAGTAGGTGAAACAGCTTTGCTAAATGTCTCAGTAACTGAGGGAAACAAACAAGTAACAACAGGTGTAATTGATTTCAGGGCCGACAATTTCCTGGAAGCAGTCTCAGCAAAAACAGATATCAAGCTAGGTGTAAAACCGGTGATTATTAAGCTGGCGTCAGACAAACCTCAGTTTATCCGTTGCCATGTGACTTACACGCCAGCAACGGGAAAGCCAATTATGTTGACTGTAGCGGTAGGATTTTCCGTTACGGAAATAAAACCGGGCTTACCGGTACCAGATGATTTTGACGCGTTTTGGACCAAGCAACGAGCGGAACTCGCCAAGGTCAAAATGGCCAGCACATTGACCCATGTCGAATATAGTGACTCTCAGTTGGAATGTTTTGATGTGCAGGTAACTTGTGTCGCACCGAGGCCTGTATCGGGTTATTACGTCAAGCAAAAAACAGCCACAGCAAAGTCAGCGCCCGCAATTTTGTGGGTTCATGGAGCAGGAGTACGGAGTTCGTCGTTAGGTGCGGCTGTGACAGGAGCTCGAGCAGGTATGTTGTCGATGGATATCAATGCACATGGCATTGCCAATGGGAAACCAGCCGATTTCTATAAAGCACAAACTAGTGGACCGCTAAGGGATTATCGATTTTCAGGCAGAGAAGATCGCGACACAATTTATTTCCGCCATATGTATTTACGGATTGTACGGGCGATTGATTTTCTAACCTCGCAACCAGAATGGGACGGAAAGAATGTGATTGTGATTGGTCATAGCCAAGGTGGCGGGCAAGCCTTAGTGGCTGGTGGAATTGATGCCCGAGTGACAGTGATTGCATCTGGTGTACCTGCGATTTGCGATCATGGTGGCCGAGAAAATAGGCAGATTAACGGCTGGCCCAAAATCGTGCCGTATGATGCAGAGGGTGTGGCCAACGCCAAAGCACTCGAGGCATCGCGCTATATTGATGCCGTAAATTTTGCGAGTCGATTTCAGGGCAAGGCGATTATGAGTGTTGGATTTGTCGACTCCGTGTGTCCGCCGTCGAGTTGTTATGCCGCATTTAACGTGCTGGACGTAAAACCAGGCAATAAAACAATGCTCAATGAACCGCTAATGGGTCATGCCGCACCTGCTCATATTAAGGATGCGTTTTTTGAATTTATTAAGCGTTCATTAAAATAGAATACAACCAAATACAAAATCGACTTGTTGCTGCATATTACGCTATTCATTTTTTGATGCTGCTGGAAATCTAGGACTTGCGCAATGAGTTCTGAGATACTAGACTGTCGTTTGGCTGGATCTTTTTTAAGTGCTTATATGCAGATAGCCTCAAGCTGTGATGGAATCTTACAACGTGGGTTCTTTTGACTTGGTAACATTGGTTGGTCAAGAATCACCATGTCAAATGGTCCGTTCTTCGTTAGGCATGCCTCATGTCTTCGCGACCCCGGATAACAACTAGCTCGAATAATATGATGCGTTTTAGTTGCTACGTAAAACTGTAATTCGGGTAATGCGAAGATTGGTAGATTCCCAAACATGCAGTCCTTGGGATTGCATGCAATTTCAGCAAGATTCCATCAGTAGGGTTCTATCTTGGTTTACCGGGACGTTTGGATTCTACTTCATGAAAATACCAAACCGCTTCTTCTTCGAGCTCCTTTTTAAAGGCGATCCATTGGTAATACTCGAGCCATTCGCGGTCATGCAAAACTAATGCGTCGCGCGGGATTTCGTTAAGAATGCTATCGTTCATCGTATAGGGTCCTTCCTATTAATGTGGTGAAAAGTCAAACAAAACACTCTGTTTTGCCTTTCTAATACATATCTTCGATAACAGGCGTGACACGTTTGGTCACACGCTACCTATTATTACGAATAAAACTGCGAAAAGTTCAGTGGTCGCTATTCCTTGCGCATTAGGTTCGGCGAGAAATTGGATAAATGGGCGTTAATTATCGCTTAAAATCGCTTGATAGATACGATCGTCTTGTTCGTAAAGAACATTCCATTGACCACGTACAAGGAATGGATTAGATATCGTGTCGACTTTGCCGCTTGACTTAAACAGTACCGGTGGCCCCTTCGTCCATTTCAAAAGGTCCGTGGAATTCCAGTAGCAACGGTTTTCAATTTTGAGTGGTTGAGAAATACCAACGTAAGTGTTGCCGACTTTAGCGATCGACATCGAGGCAATTTCCTCTTCGATTGATATAGCGGGTAATGTATCAGTTTCTCTTTGCCATTGCAGCAAATTATCACTGCTAGCTACACCTAAGCCTTGCTCAAAATACAATCCCTTCATGCCTCGGTATCCCAACCAAAAACGATCGTCTCGTTTAAAAATATTCGTTGGCATCGTCGTGACATGTGTATCCCATTTATCTTTACGTCCTTGCAGCAGTGGGTTGCGAGCGGATTTAATCCATTGGCCAGTTAATTCTGTTGCAATCACCACGCCGATGTTTTTGGATGTCACTTTGGGGTCGTGGACGTCTCGGCCAGAATAAAACAAATAATATCGGCTGTCATGTTTAATGACTGCTGCTGGAAGTTTGGCAACAGCTCCGTCCCAACTTCCAGATGCGCCAACATCGACGATGGGATTATTTGCTTGTTTCTTCCAATTCACACCATCTTCAGAGACAGCCAACCCAATGCGTTCGTGCCAATTAGATTCCGTGGTGTCTTGTGCTTCAAAAAAACAATAATAGCGATCGTTCTCAACAAACACATAAGGATTGTCGACTGCAGTAAAATCCCAGCGACCTTCACTGCCTCGGTCGATAACCGGCTTGCCCATTGGCGTCTCGATCCACGTCTTTTTGACATCGAGTTTGAAGGTGACTTTTTGGGCGCAAACCGATGTTGCACATAATAGAATCACGATAAAAATTAGAGGAATACGATTCATGGGTTGTTCACGGTTTGCCACTGATCTCTTGGGAAAACGGTAACTTAGCTGAAAATGCAAATGTCTGACTTCCCGAAGCTACACTAAACTGTGGCGGCTAATTGCCAGATTGTCTATAGTTCGGGGTGATGATTTTTGGACACTGCTGTGTTCCATCGAGACAAAAACCATCTTTTTTCGCAGTAAAAACGTGTAATAACCGAGGTGTCACCAACAATGCCAGTTTTGGTAAATCAGATGTAGGCAACAGTTAGGGGCTTGCCACGCAAGCACAAGACAGCTGTCAATCTTGTGTAAGTGATTTAAGTGTTTTAATTAAGGTGGCTGGGTCATCCGCTGACAGTGAAAAGGGTTGATGTATGATCAATGGCATTACTTCGTTGGGCACACCCGTCGCCCCGTTTAGGTGTAGTTGTACTCCGAGTTGTTTGATTTTGGGCACGAGTGATTTATCCTTGAGCCAATCGGGCCATAAGCGAATCGTTTCAACTCTAGCATCGACAAAAGCCACAATCGATTTTGGATTTGGAATTAAACCTAATTGTCTCGCCTCCGGTAGTAGTTTGCGAAATAGCAGCGCTTGTTCAACACTACGCACGCCCACGATGGTACGTTTAGGGTCACCATATTTAATGACCTCAGCGGTAACTTGTTGAGCATACGTTAAGCCCTGTTCTTTGAGATCAAGTAATACGTCAATTTTTGTTTTGCATTGCTGCAGCGCTTCTCGCAGCTCCGGAATTCGTTCTCCTTGGTATTTTTTGTCAAACCAAGATCCGGCATCGAGTTGCTTTAATTGGGTAAGTGTTTTGTCTGCAGCCGCCCCTTCTCCGTTAGTGGTTCGGTTGAGTGTCGCATCGTGGAGTAAGTAGAGTTTGCCATCACGGGTTGTACGAACATCCATTTCGACCGCAGTCGCTCCGACTTCGATAGCTCTGGCAAAGGCAGCTAATGTACATTCAGGTCGTTCCGCACTGGCACCTCGGTGGGCAATAATCTGTTTGACGTGATCTGCTGTGTTCTCACTTGTTGCAAGCGATTCTTGGATGGTGCAATTCAAGTAAATCGCAATCAGACAGATCGTGATGTTTGTAATCCTCATCGCTTGCCCTCGCAATTTAGAGACAGCCATTGTTCCCCTAAAACCACCACGGACGATTACCATTGTCTTCATGTGTGTTATTCCTCTGAGTGTAGTCTCTCAAGGCATGTATTTAACGTGGCATGGCTGTTCGTACTGAAGCAGGCAGCCATTTCTTTACCAATGCGCGGTTTACTTAAAGGTCAATACGTCCCCTTGGTCAATATAGGTTGCGACGTTGTGGGCATTGACTGTTTTGGCTTTATCGAAACCCCGGACGGTTAAGGAGAATTCTCCGGCAACTTGGTGTATTACCATACCGGCATCACACAGTTCACGGAATCCTTCCAGAAATCGCACTGTGATTTCTGGTTCTTCACGGCTGCGAAACATGACATGCGTGTCAGTTGTTTTTTCAGCGTATACTGCAAGCATTCGCTGAGACGATTCAAACTCTGTATTGTTGCTTTTTAGTTCGATAATTCCGCGTTCGCGAGTGACTGATAAAATAGCTAATGCTTCAGAACTCAGTTCGTAATCTTCGGTCGGACAATTAACCAATCGCATGGCGGCTAACTCAGCAAGTGCTGCCAACGTAGGGACGCTAAAAGTCAGCTCTTTCCAGATGCTAGCTTGTCCCGCCGCGCTAGCGAAAAATGGGGGAATAGACACGGTGAACTTAGCCTTTGTAGAGTTTGGAAACTGTGATCCGGTTTGACGTAGTGCAATACAGATTATTGTGACATCAATTGTAAACCGAAAATAGCAAAGAATGCGAGCAGCAAGTTTGCACACATTAGAAATGTCCAAGCGAATAATGAAAAAACGATGGCACGCGGCCAACTTAGTTTCAACCAAAACCGCGTTAATGGAAACAATACAACTATGAAATATCCACC
>Ga0315316_10003611_pt1 | contig 11223 bp, 10 predicted proteins | sample M160m3416metaG_FD_203702 | JGI IMG/M metagenome (GOLD analysis project Ga0315316, IMG submission 203702) | Ammonia-oxidizing marine archaeal communities from Monterey Bay, California, United States - M1 60m 3416 | ecosystem: Environmental > Aquatic > Marine > Intertidal zone | place: USA... | reverse complement strand
GAAGCTGCTAAAGAAATAGCTAGACAACTAAGGTTGCGAGATCTAGGTGGTTTGATTGTTATAGATTTTATAGATATGTATCAAAAGAAAAATAAAGCTGAGGTTGAAAAACAACTTAAATTAGCTTGTAAATCAGATAAGGCAAGAATTAATTTGGCTCGAATTTCAAAGTTTGGACTGCTTGAAATGTCTAGACAACGAATCTCTCCCCCTGTGAAAGATGGTATTTTTGAGGAATGCAGTCAATGTGTAGGTTCCGGACTAGTAAGATCAATTAATTCGATAGTGCTACTTGTATTCAGAAAAGTTCAAGAGTTAATAGCTAAAGGTGGAGCAAAATTGATTTCTTTAGAAATTTCACCGGAAGTTGCTACATATATACTAAATAATAAAATGGATGCAATATTTGACTTGAAAGAAAAGTATCAATTAAATTTTCAATTTATAAATAAACCCGGTTTGTCTTTTGAAAATTTTAAATTTGAAATAGTGGAGACAAAAGAAGAAGTTGTTGAAGAAGTTTCTATACCAAGTAAAAGAACAAATAAAGAAACTTCAACAAAAGAAGAAGTACAAACCCCGATTGCAACAAAAACTGAAGGAAATCAAAAGCTAGATGCCGAACCGAATTCGACTCAGCCTAAGCGGAGATACTCTAAAAGAAAACCAACCTCGAGGAGAGGTCAAACCCGGGGAAGGGGAAGAAGGCCTTATAGTCCAAAGAAAAATTTGGAGGAGGACGTTTCCAAAAAGGTTACCAAAGAGAACGCGACTCCTTCAGATTTGGTAGAAACAGGTGAAAAACAATTCAATAAACTACCCGATAATGTTGAAGTCCCTATAATTCCTCTTCCGGCTCCTTATGTAAGACCAAAAGCAAAAAGTGATTCCCCGGGTTCTGTTCCAGATGGAAATGTAAATGAAGGGTAGGGTAATTCATTCAGATAAAGCGCATCGAAAACCTGTATCCCAGAACCTTGCATTTAGAGGTATAATATTTCTAAAAGGTATCATTACAAAATCTTTTATAAAGCCATGATCTCTTTTGAAATAAGAGCCTCCCCTAGTAACTTTTAACTTTTTCCCATAGTTTTCGTCCTGGTGAGATGAATTTGGGTAGGGTTGGTACCAACTACTAGTCCATTCAGAAACATTTCCATTCATTCCCCAAACACCAAAAATGCTTTTGTCTTTATTCTTGGTATGAACTCCAATTACTTTTTTTGAAAAGTTGGCATTTCCTTTATTGAATTCATTGCCCCAAACAAAAAGTCGATTATCTAAACCTCTAGCGGCTTTTTCCCACTCAAATTCCGTTGGCAGTCTTTTTCCTATAGAGAGGCAATAGGAATCAGCTTCAAACCAACTAACTCCGCGTACAGGCTCATTGATAAAATGAGTAGAATATTTGGCCTTTGGTTTAAATTTTAAAAACTCTTCATAAGTTGTTTCATATTGATCAATAAAGAATGTTTCTAAGAAAAGAGTTTGTTTTGGTTGGGCATTTAGCCCAGTAGTATTTTCGGAGATGAATGGTTTAATTTCCAAAGAGGAATCAAACCCTAGAATAAAGTCTCCCGCAGGAATTTGAACCATTTCGGGATGGTCGGTTTTATTACACCCCAAAAGGACAAAAGCAATGAGTAGAATTGAGAAGTATTTTGTCAATTAATATTTAAAGGCGATTCAGTAGTTAAGGAGGCATTAGAGTCAAATTTACTTATAGGGAATATATCAGTTCCATTTTTTGCTAGAACATATTCAACCGTTAAGCAGGCTGCTTGCTGCCTTGAGCACATAATGGTTCTACAGTCCTGATCTTTTTTTCCACAGTAATAATTTAAAATCCGCATTTTCATAAAACGTTTATTGTTGAGTTTAATTAAGTAGACATTATTTTTTGATTCAATATTATGGGTTCTTGTACGGTAGGTGTACCAGTCTGACAATTCTTTATTAATAAGGTTTCCGAAAGAAACTTCGTCTTCTATATAACCATTTTTTGGTGCCTTATTAATTTTGTTAAATTCCACAGGGCCAAGATTTATAGCTCCTGCATAACCAAGGGGATTTGTTCCACCTCCATTACTTATAATTTTTGTTCGGCTAAAACCCAAATCCCAATCCAAACTTTGGAAGGCATTTTTCTTGAACTCATCATCTTTTACAGTATGCGTTTTTCTGGATTGGAAGTGAACCAGCATCCAAGATTCTTTGATTTTAGCATTAATCTGAATTGTTGGGTTTTGTGTTTTGATTTTTTTTATTATTTTTGGTGGAAGTGGTACCGTTTCAAACTCTTCAATATTATCTATCATATAATTTAGTGTGATATGAAATATCAACGTTACCGCTAAAAGCATTAAAAATATTTTGGGAGTAGGATTCATAATTTAAGTTTAACACAGTGGATAAATTTGATTGAAACGGATTAAATGAACTTTAATGTTGAGTAATTAATCTTAATGTCTAGTCATTTAAAATATCAATAAGTTATAAAAATTTTTTCTTTAAAGCAGTTATATTCTATTGTATATTTAATAAGTATTGAACTTAACACTTCAAATATACCATGCCTCAAGATCGTTATTTTAGCTATAAAAAATCCCAAATTGAAACCTTCCTGAAATTAGAATTTAAGAAAAAATTTCGTTCTGTAGGTAAAATATCTGTTCGAAAGCGGAAAAAATTTATAGATCTAATGACTAAAAAGATCAGTAAGCAGTTTGGAAAAGATATTTTATTTCTAATTAATTTTTCTAAACAAGGTTTCTGTGCTTTGGTATCGCCAATTCATTCAATATCTACAGACAAAGGTAAATTGAAACAATCCCTCTCTATTCCTCAAGTTTTTTATACATCTCATTGTGTGGATCGTTTTGAAGAAAGAATGAAAAATCATGAAAACTGTATAATAAAAATGGATGCTCTTTTGAGTGAGGCTATTTTGTCTTTTGGAGAGAATGAGGGATATTTGACCTGCTCCGATGGAGTTTTTGCTTACGAGCTCGAAAGCGATAAATTGGTTGTAAAAACATTTTTAAATTTTGATTTGTTAAGCGATGATCAGATCAAACAATTCTATGGCTCTAGTATGATTTCTATGCTTCCCCTAGAATACACCACCGAAAACATTTCTGGTGCTGACTTCATTATAGAAGATGAAAAAATACACCCTTAGATACAGCCACAGAAACTATCTTAACATTACCTTTATGAATAGGTAATCTAATTGCCATCCCAGCTTATTAAGCGCAAATAAATGATCCAGATTTTTGATGTTAAAAAAATGTATGACGGGTCCAATCCTGTTTTGGATAATTTTTCTATGGAAATAGCCAAAGGAGAATTTGTTTTCCTTACTGGTTCGAGTGGCGCAGGAAAGACTACAATCTTGAAAATATTATTTGGTCAGGAACGTTTTGAGACGGGTCAGGTTCTCATTCGTGGTATTAATGTTGAAAAATTAACACATAAAAACATGTACACCCTCAGACGATTTATGGGTGTTGTTTTCCAGGATTATAAATTATTACCCAATAAAACAGTTTTTGAAAACGTATCTTTTGCTCAAGAGGTTATAGGAAGTAACAGAAAAACAATTCGATTTAAAACATGGGAAGCCTTAAAAAATGTAGGGTTGACACTCAAAAAGGATTCATATCCTTCATGTCTTTCAGGCGGAGAACAACAAAGAATCGCTATTGCTCGTGCTATGGTAAATGAACCTTCAATTATTCTGGCTGATGAACCAACGGGTAACCTTGATCCTGATATTTCAATTGAGATTTTTAAATTATTCGAAGAATTGAATAAAAAAGGTACAACAATAATATTCGCAACACATAGCCAGGAGATTATAAAGCTAGGAAAACACCGTATAATTAACGTTCGTAATGGTAAAGCCTTTGAATTTTGAGATATTTTATGCAGACATTTATAACTGGATTTAGAACTACGCTTACAAATATTTTAAGTAATAAACAAACTTTTTTTCTCTCCGTTACCACCATAACTATATCCATTTTTATTTTGGGTTTATTCTTAATGTTGTTTTCTAATTTAAATGGTTTCCTCGCTAAACTAGATGATGAGGTTCAACTTACAGTTTATTTGAATGACAATATATCTTCTGGGGAAAGGAATGTTCTGGAAGATATAATTTCGAAGTCTCCGTTTGTGAAATCTACAACGAAAGTTTCAAAGGAAATGGCTTGGAAAGAATTTCAATCCAATATGTCTGATAATTTAAAACCTTTATTAGGCATGAAGTTTAATCCCCTGCCAGCCTCTTACAAAATTCAATTTTATGAAGCTGATAATCGGTTGACTTCCATTAGAGAGCTTTCAGCACAACTTGAAACTAGAAAAGGTATTGAATCGGTAGAGTATGGCCAAGAATGGATTGCAAAAATTGAAAAATTTATGTTTTTTTCTCGTTTATTTATTTTTGCTATGGGCGGTCTTTTATCCTTTGGGCTTATTTTAATTATTTCCAACACAATCCGGTTATCCATTTATTCCAGGCGAGATGAAATTGAATTGATGTTGCTAATTGGTGCAACTCCGAACTTTGTTAAAGTCCCATATTTATACGAAGGAATGCTTCAAGGATTGACAGGTTCGATTTTGGCCCTTTTTCTAATTAAAGGTATAAATTTTTATTTGAAGGATGAATTTCAAACAACCATCGAATCATTATCGATGGAATTTCAGTTTATAGCTGAGCCCTATTTATTTGGGTTGGTGGGATTAAGCCTTTTGGTTGGTTTAGTAGCTAGTTATTTATCGACCTATCAATTTTTGCGCATATATAAGTAAACATAAAATGAAACAAATTTTAATAATTTGGTTTTTATTTATTCTTTTTTGTGCAGAATTCTTTGTGGTTTTTCCTGCTTGGGCCGGAAATAAGGAAAAAGGAGAAATTGATGCCTTGATAAATGATGAGCAAAAAGAATTGAAAGTTCTAAAAAAGAAAATAGCGCTACAAGAGAAGACTATTAGCATAGAGGGGGCAAAGGAATCCACTGTGTTAAAACATCTTCAAAAAATTGGAACACAATTAAAGCTTATGGAGAAAGAATTAACTATTTACCAATTAAAATATAAAGTTAATCAAAAAAAAATATTAAGTTTAGTGCAACGCTATAAAAAGGCAGAACAAAAACTTAAATATCAAGAAAAGAATTTAGGGCTTCGCCTTCGATCAATATATAAGGAGGGGCCAGTGTATCCAATTAAAATTATGTTTTCATCGAATAATGTAACCGATTTATTGCAAAAAATTAAATACATGAATCTAATTGCTCGGCGAGACTCTGAGCTACTGTATGAGTATAAAAATAAATTAAACCATATTAAAGAAGACAAAAAAGCGTTATTTGAAGCCCGTACAAAAATAATGGATTTGAAAGAAAAATCAATAATAAAGAAAAAGGAGATTGAACGCACAAAAGAAACAAAATCTAAGTTTTTAAAAAAAATTAAAAAGAAAAAAAGTTTAAATATAAAAACCAGAAAAGAATTAGTTGCTGCATCAAATAATCTAAATAAGCTAATAAAAAAATTGCTTGTTAAACTGGTTTCGGGTGAGGGTCTTGAGATTTCTGATAAAAAAGGTAGACTAAAACTTCCAATAAATGGCCCAATTCTTAATAAGTTTGGTAGAAAAAGAGTTAAAGAATATGATTCTTATATTGTTTATAATGGTATTAATGTAAAGGCTACAAAGGGTACTCATGTTAAAGCTGTTTTCGACGGAAAAATTTTGTTTGCAGGTGAACTAGAGGGTTATGGAAATCTAGTGATTGTTGGACATGGAAATAAATATCATACATTGTACGGGCATCTGGATGATATAAATGTTTCGGTAAATGAGGTTGTTAAGACAGGTGAAATAATAGGTCTTAGTGGTGACTCAGGTTCTCTTGAAGGTGAAGTTCTTTATTTTGAACTAAGAAAAAATGGTAAGCCCATTCAACCCCTTCCTTGGTTCAGGAGTGCCAGCAAATAAAATATTAATGATCCAAAATAGAAAGTTTTCTCATTTTAAATATTTAATGCAAATTAGGAATATTATTCGGAGATCAAATTTTGAACTGGTTAAATAAAAAAATTAAAAGTGTTATATGCATTACTTTTTTTACTTCATGCTTTCTTTTGACAGTGAACCTGTTTGCGGAAGAGGAAAAAAGTAAAGGGAATGCTTATAACAAACTAAAAGTGTTTTCTGAGATTCTCTCGCTTATTGAATCGAATTATGTTGACCCTACTAATAATGATTCGATGATTGATGGTGCAATTAGTGGAATGGTTAAATCCCTAGACCCGCATACCAGCTATATGCCCCCAGTCTCTTATAAAGAAATGCAAGAGGAAACAACTGGAAAGTTTGGGGGGTTGGGAATAGAAATCAGCATAAGAGATGGGGTCCTTACCGTTGTATCACCAATTGAAGGTACGCCAGCTTTTAAGGTAGGAATTAAACCAGGGGATAAAATAATTAGAATCGAGAAGGAATCAACCCTTGATATGACCCTTCCAGATGCGGTATCGCGATTAAGAGGAGAAACTGGAACACCAATAAATATTACAGTATTTCGAAATTCCTTTAAAAGCCCAAAGGACTTCACCATAATTCGGGATATTATTAAAGTGCGGAGTGTTGTTAATAAAATCTATGAAGATGATATTGGTTATATAAAAATCAGGAATTTTTCAAAAAATACAAGTAGTGATTTGGATCAAGCTTTAGCAGATCTTAAACAAAAAGGAATTACAAAATTAATTCTTGATGTTAGAAATAATCCTGGAGGATTATTAAACCAAGCTGTTGAGGTTACCGATCGTTTTTTAAACAAAGAAAACCTTATAGTTTATACCAAAGGTCGTTCTAACGAACAAAACATGCGGTTTACCAGTCATGACAAGGTTGCTGGGGTCTCTTATCCAATGATTATTCTTGTTAATGGAGGTAGCGCTAGTGCTTCAGAAATTGTTGCTGGGGCTTTACAAGATCTTAACAGAGCAATTATTTTAGGGACCACAACGTTTGGTAAAGGATCTGTGCAAACCATTATTCCTTTAAGTGATGGTTCAGCCTTAAGATTGACAACGGCAAGGTACTATACACCGAGTGGTCGGGTAATCCAGGAAAATGGAATTAAACCTGACATTGTTGTTGAAATGAAAATTCTTAATAAAAAAGAAAAGGAAGAAGGCAAAGTAGTTGAGTCTGAAGAAAAAATTAAATTACGACGTTTTTTACGTGAAAAGGACTTAAAAAAACACCTTAAAGGAAAAAGTAGTATTGAAGGAGTGGATGGTAATAATCCTAATGAATTAGACGGTAATGGCTCTAATAAATTAGATGAAGCAAAAACAAAAAGTTTAGAAGAAGATTTAAGAAAAGATAATCAGCTTCAGCAGGCAGTAGCTTTATTGTCTGGTTGGGAGATTATGAGAAAGACATTCAAAAACTTGAATGTTAATAACACTGACCCCCTTAACAGAATAAGTTTGCAATAGTTAATTATGCTTGTCCTTGGATTAGAAACTTCTTGTGATGACACAGCTGCTGCGGTTTTGCATGACGGTAAAGAGCTGTTATCTAATATCATCAATGATCAAACAAGTGTTCACTCCAAATATGGAGGTATTGTTCCCGAACTTGCAGGGCGATCACATATTGATCAAATCCACAAAGTAATTCTACAAAGTTTAAAATCAGCAAAAGTTGAATTAAGAGAAATTGACTTAATTGCAGTCACCGTCGGTCCGGGCCTAATAGGTTCACTACTCGTTGGTATGAATGCGGCAAAGGGTATAGCCTATGGGCTTGGTATTCCATTGATTGGAGTGAATCATTTAGAAGGTCACCTTCTTGCTATTTTTCTCCAAAATAAAATTGAGTTCCCATTTATATCCCTGGTTGTTTCTGGTGGGCATACGGATATATATAGAGTAAATAATTTTGGCCAGTATAAAATCCTTGGACGTACCCGGGATGATGCAGCAGGTGAATCTTTTGATAAAGTGGCTAAAATGCTGGGGCAAAAATATCCAGGTGGTCCGATCATAGAAAAAATGGCAAAGGACGGCAATCCCGAGGCACATAAATTTCCAAGAGCTTATCTTGAGAAGGGTTCTCTTGATTTTAGTTTTAGTGGACTAAAAACTTCTGTCAAAACTTATATTAATAAAAGACAAACGTATAAACAAGGTGACCTGACCGATAATGATATTGCTGCCGGATTTCAGGATGCGGTAGTAGAGGTCCTTTGTAAAAAAATAATAATGGCTTGTGAGAAGGAAGGTCTTACCCGTGTTGTGGTAACAGGTGGTGTTGCAGCCAATGGATCACTAAGAAAGGCTGTAGAGTCCGTATGCGAAAGATCAGGTTTTAAATCCTGGTTCCCTGCTCCAGTCCTTTGTACTGATAATGCAGCTATGATAGCTTGTGCTGGATATCATAAATTTAACTCTACCCCAGAGTTAAAAGCAGATCTATTGAACTTAGATGCAAGCGCTAGTTTGGTTATCGACTAACTAATCTTAATTCAAATTAAATCATATGCAAGTATTGGTAACCGGAGGGGGAGGGTTTTTAGGTAGTAGTATTGCCCGCGCCCTTTTAAAGGACGGAAATAATGTTTCGGTTATAGGGAGAGGAGAATATCCTCACTTGCCATCTTCTATAAAAGTTTTTCAGGGGGATATACGAGATTACGACTTTGTAAATAAATCCCTAAAGAATATTGATACTCTTTTTCATGCTGCTGCTATTCCAGGTATTTGGGGACCAGCGAAAGAATTTTTTAGTATTAATGTTCAAGGTACTGAAAATATAATTAAGGCTTGTCGATATAATTTAGTTCGCAAGCTCGTATTCACTAGCTCTCCTAGCGTTGTTTTTGGCAATTCAAACCTTGAAGGTGTAGATGAATCAACCCCCTATCCAGATGAATACTTAGGTGATTATCCTCGCACAAAAGCCATTGCAGAAAAATTAATCCTCGATGCAAATAGTTCAAACTTATATACAGTCGCCATTCGCCCTCATTTGATATGGGGTCCGGGCGATCCCCATTTGGTTCCTCGCATTCTCGAAAAAGCGAGTAACAATAAATTAATGATAGTAGGTGAAGGGAAAAATGAGGTAGATATCATTTATATAGATAATGCTGTATCGGCTCACTTAAAAGCTTGTGAAGCTTTAGGTCCTAACGGAAATGTAGCCGGAAAAGCATATTTTGTCAGTGATGGAAAGCCTATAATTCTCTGGGAATGGATAGCCAACCTATTGAATAGAACTGGCAGGCCCAATATTTCTCGAAAAATATCTTATGATACAGCTTCGAAATTGGGAGCTTTTTTGGAAGGGATCTACGGAATTTTTAGGATTAAAAGGGAACCGCCAATGACCCGATTTCTTGCATCACAGTTAGCGACCTCACATTATTTCAATATTTCCAGGGCAAAAAAGGATTTTGGATATCAACCACTTGTTTCCCATGAGGAGGGAATGAACCGTCTTATCCGTTCTCTGAAACCTGCTCAGCAAGAATATTAATTCTATGTGCCATGCATCCTGCCCCAAACCCATTATCAATATTAACAACAGCGATTCCTGGTGCGCAACTATTCAACATGGTAAGTAAAGCAGAGATTCCATTAAAAGACGCACCGTAGCCAATACTTGTTGGAACTGCTATGATCGGTTGGGAAACTAAACCTCCAACCACACTAGCTAAAGCACCTTCCATTCCCGCTACAACAATAAGAACCCGAGCTTTTTTTATTTGTTCAATATTGTCCAATAGACGATGCAACCCCGCAACCCCGACATCAAAAATTGTTTCAACCCTGCTTCCCAATAAATCTGCTGTAACAACAGCTTCTTCAGCAATAGGAATATCTGAAGTCCCTGCGGTAATTATTGTTATTAAACCAGCAGGTTGTTTTATCTTTTTATTACGGATTACTAGCGTTTGTGCTTGCTCGTTATATTTGGCATCCTTTGGAAGAGATGTTTTAAGCTTTTTATATGTATCTTCACTTATTTTTGTTGCAAGCGTATCACTATTTGCTTTTTTAAGGCTTTGAATAATTTTTTTTAATTGAGGAATCGATTTCCCTTGCCCGTAAATTACCTCAGGTAATCCACTACGTAACTCTCTATGGTGGTCAATTTTTGCGAAGTCAATATTTTCATAGGGCATATTTTGCAATTGTTTAATTGCATCAGCAGGGGATAATTTGTTTTTCTGTACATTGATTAGGATTATTTCTAATTCCTTTTGATTCATATTAAACCTTTTATTCCCAAAAATTCTTTTGATATTTCAATTTCCATTACATCATTAAGAGCCTCATGGGGCGATTTATTTTCATAGAGTACTTTATATGTTTCTTCCATGATCGATGCTTGTATATTTAACTTCTGTATTAGCTGGTGTGTGGATTTTACAGTAGAAATGCCTTCTGCTACCATTCTCATGCTTTTTGTTATTTCCTTAAGGGATTTTCCCTGAGCTAATTGGACTCCTAATGAACGATTTCGACTGAGGTCCCCAGTACAAGTAAGAACAAGATCACCTAAACCTGACAAACCATAAAAAGTTTCTGGTTTGGCTCCTAACTCTGTTCCAATCCGAGCTATTTCGACGAGACCACGTGTTATGAGGGCTGCTCTTGTGTTAAATCCTAACTTTAAACCATCGCAAATTCCAGTGGCAATGGCTATTACATTTTTTAAAGCTCCCCCAATTTCTACTCCCATTATATCTGTGCTGGTGAAAACCTTCATGGTGTTGGATGAAAACATTTTCTGAATAATTTTAGTTGTATCAGAAGAATTAGATGCAGCTAGAAGAGCTGAAGGCATTTTAGTTGCTACTTCTCTAGCAAATGTAGGCCCAGATATCGTAGCAATTTCACATTGAATGTTTAAACTATCTTCAATTATTTTATGGCATGGGATTAATGTGTCATTTTCTATACCCTTACTTCCATTAATTATTAGGGTCTCAGAATTTACAAAAGATTTTAACTGGTTTGTAATATCTCTTATTTTTGGTGTTGGTACTACTAGTACTATGACCGTTTGATCCTGGATTACTTTTTTAATTGAATTATCTGGACTGATATTTTGAGGAAGTAAAATCCCAGGTAAAAACCACTTATTTTCTCGTTCCTTTAGAATAATATCGCACAGTTCTT
>Ga0315316_10003610_pt1 | contig 11223 bp, 13 predicted proteins | sample M160m3416metaG_FD_203702 | JGI IMG/M metagenome (GOLD analysis project Ga0315316, IMG submission 203702) | Ammonia-oxidizing marine archaeal communities from Monterey Bay, California, United States - M1 60m 3416 | ecosystem: Environmental > Aquatic > Marine > Intertidal zone | place: USA... | reverse complement strand
TTTAACATAAGTGTCGTAGACGTGTATGTCCATATTCATGACTCAAAATTAGTTCTATTTAATTCAACCAAATTATTATAACTTATTGGAAAAAATGCCGTTCTATAATCCTGATTTTTATCTCTTCTACATCTTCCTTTAGAATGAATGCTTTGAAATTTGTAGTTAATCCTGAAAAAATAATCCATGGAATATCTCCGTTCAGCCCCATAAATTTTTGATCAGTATTTGATGGTAATGCAATTGATTTTGGATGAGAATGAAAAATACCTACTAATTCTAAATGTTTTTCATCTGCATGTTTATATCCTGATAGAAGTTCTTCTGGTGATATTGTGAATTCTACTTCTGGACTCGCATCAACATTTTGTGTCAAAAAAATCTCTTTAACATTCCACTGTTCTTCTTTTTGAACTCCAAGTAACATTGCACATGATTCATCTTGACCAGATTTCATGGCATGTTCCGTCAAAATATCTAGTTGAGACTGGTTTAGAATTACTTCTTTCACTACTGTTATTCTCTAGACTCGTCTATAATTATTGTTGATACCATCCATGGGTGTACAATACACATGTATTCGTATGTACCAAGATCTAACTTGTTAGAATCTAACTTGTAAGAATCTCCACCATTTAACAATCCTGTATCAAATGTTTCTCCAAAGTCAACTGAACTTGTAGCTGTATGTGACACTGCATCATTATTCACCCATTCTATAATATGTCCTTGTGAAATCATCGCCTCATCTGGATCATAGTCTGGTGCACCTTGTTCAGCTGATCCTGCTAATATTGAAATCATAAATGTTGGTCCTTCTGGAATTATTTCTTCAATTTCTTCAATTTCTACTACTTCACTTGCAACTAAATATGGATCTGGTCCTACAAATCCAAATGCCATGTAAAGACCAATTCCTGTACCAAACGCTAGAACAAAAATAACTCCCACTGGTTTTGCATAAACTGGAATTTTCATTGCCATGTATGAAATTACAATTGCAGGAATTGCAATCATAATTAATAAACCTGCAAATAATGGTAATGTTGAATTTTCTGTCATTGTAGTTGCAAATGTACCGAATCCTAGAGAAATTGAAATAATTGCCAATACTGTCGCTTTGGTTCTATTTGAAGTTGAAATTCCTCCTTCCAAAAGACCTGCAGCCATTATGATTAATCCGAACATGAAGAGTAATCCGGTCAATGCATGCATTCCATCAATGAATGTGTGTGCAATTCCGGAATATGATGTTACAAGACCTGCAAGACCAATTGCAGTAAGTCCTCCTCCTGGCATGATTAGATCCCAATTACTCAATTCTGCTTTGATGTTTTCAGAGTATTATTTTATCCTTATGTAACAAAACAGATCGTCTATTAGAAGGGAATAAATTCGATAAATCAAAAATATGTGTATATTGGGAATAAAAGAAATAATTGAAATTTCAAAACCAAGAATTGTAATTCTTCTTGTAATTACTGCTGTTACGTCTATGTATGCTGCAAGTAAGTTGATTGGACCTGAATTAGATACTTGGGGATTAATTCATATTATTATTGCAGGTGGTTTAGCATCAGCTGGTTCAAGCGCATTGAACCACTATTATGATCGTGATATTGATCCATTGATGAAAAGAACTAGTACTAGACCTATCCCTTCTGGAAGGATTAAACCAAATTCTGTTTTAGTTTATGGTTTGATTGTTAGTGTAATTTCTGTAGTGTATGGTGCATTAGCATTAAATTTTGTTTCAGCATTTTTTATTGCACTAGGGATATTTTTCTATGTAATAATTTATACTGCTTGGCTTAAGAGATTAAATTCATCAAATATTGTAATCGGTGGTTTTGCTGGAAGTGCAGCTTCAATGGCTGGTTGGTCTGCTGCCACGGGTTCAATTGACATACTAGGATTTTTGATCGGATTTCTTGTATTCGTATGGACTCCTTCTCACTTTTGGTGTCTCGCAATGAAAATGAAAGATGAATATTCTGCAGCTAATGTTCCAATGCTTCCCGTTTTGATTGGAATGCAAAAAACTTCTAAATACATTTTGATTAATACGCTAATTTTACTTCCATATTCATTAATGCTTTATGCATTTGGACTTGGTCTTGTTTATACTGCAATTGCTGCTGTATCTGGTGGTCTAATGCTTGTTTATCATTATAAACTAACAAAATTACCAACTTCAGAATTTGCATGGAAAGCATACAAAGTTACGGCTCCATATTTGACAATAATTTTCTTGGCTGTTGCATTAGATGCCGCCTATAATTTTAGATTTTAATTATTTTATGAACTAGGAAAACTGGCTTCGTAATCTTTTTCTTCTGCTTCTTTTATTTGCTCATCATACTCGTCTACATCAACTTTCTCGGTAACAGCCTCTACTCGTCTAGTATCTTTTGTTATCCATGATACAGAAATTAATCCCATTATCTCTAAATCTAATAGAACTTTGTTAAATTTGGCTTCAGTTATAATTGTCCCATCTTTTGCAAGTAGTTTCTCGAGTTCTTTATCGGTGAAGTTTTCTTTTTGTTTGATAGTTTCTAGCACATGATTTTTTATTGGAATTGTCATAGTAAATTTAACCGTAAAACGTTTTGTCAGCCTCTCTTGGAATTATACTTGATGCGCCTTCTTTAATCTTCTCATACCATGTTTCTACTTCTTTTGTGATTGATGGTCTTACTTTTTTTAATCCTGCAGCAAAATCCTTACTTGAAATCTCCTTAGTGTTATTTTGCATTGCTTCAACAGCTGCCTCTCTGCATAATGATGCTAAATCTGCACCTGAATAACTTTGTGTGGCAACTGAAATCTCATGTAAATTAACATCTTTTGATAATGGCATAGCATCTGTCAATATTTTGATTATCTCTAAACGACCTTTTTCATCTGGGGGTTTAACAAACACATTCAAGTCCAATCTACCTGTTCGCATCATTGAATTATCAATCAAATCTGGTCTATTGGTTATCCCGATGATTACTACTCTTGATGTCGCTCCTTCTTCCATTTCTGTTAACATTTGACTGAGTACGTTTTCCCCGATTCCTCCTCCCTCTTCTCCATTTTTCATCTTTGCCAACGAATCTAATTCATCGAAAATTACTACGCATGGCGATGAAGCTTTTGCTTTTCTAAAAATCTCTCTAATTGCTTTTTCTGATTCTCCTACCCATTTTGATAGTATCTCTGGCCCTCTAACAAGAATCATGTTTCCTCCACTTTCGGTAGCTAACGCTCTTGCTAAAATTGTCTTACCACATCCTGGCGGTCCATATAGCAATGCGCCTTTTGGAGGTTTTATTCCCATTTTACTAAATTTTTCGGGATCATTCATTGCAACTATCAAATTATCTTGAAGAATACGTTTTGATTCTTCTAATCCTCCAACATCTTCCCAGAAAATTTTCGAGCGTTCGACATAGAACTCTCTCATGGCTGTAGGAATTACTTCGTGCATTGCATCGTAAAAGTCTATTATCTTTACTTCCATTGATTGGAGAATTTTTGCAGGAATTTTCTCTGTTTCTAAGTCAATTTCTGGTAAATATCTTCTAATTGATCTTATTGCTGCTTCCCTACAAAGTGATTTCATGTCTGCACCTGTATGTCCATGTAATTCTGCTGCAAGATTTTTCAAATTAACATCATCTGCAATTGGCATTCCTCTTGTGTGAATTTGCATAACCTCTAATCTTCCATCTGCATTTGGAACAGAAATTTCCATTTCTCTATCAAATCTTCCAGGTCTTCTTAATGCAGGATCAACTCTCTCTGGTCTATTAGTTGCACCCAATAACACAACATTTCCTCTATCGGTTAATCCATCCATTAATGCAAGCAGTTGAGCAACAACTCTTTTTTCTACATCTCCATATGCCTCCTCTCTTTTAGGTGCAATTGCATCAATTTCATCAATGAAAATAATACTAGGTGAATTTTCTTTTGCTTCCTTGAAAATATCTCGAAGTTTTGCTTCTGTTTCACCATAATATTTGTTCATGATTTCTGGACCATTAATTGAATACATTGTTGCATCTGATTCACTCGCTAAAACTTTGGCAAGTAATGTCTTACCACATCCTGGCGGTCCATACAATAGGATGCCACTATGAGGCTCAATTCCTAATCTTATAAATAATTCTGGGTGTCTTAATGGCAATTCTACAATCTCTCGCATAACTTTGATCTCTTCTTGCAATCCTCCAACTTCCTCATATGTAATACGAGATTTTTTATCTTCTGATACTTCTGATAGAATTGTTAGATTTGTAGTTCGTTCAATACGTACTACTCCTTTAGGGGAGATTTTTTCTATTTTAAATTCCATTGCATTACCAAGAATCATCACTGAAATTTCATCACTATGACTTAGTGGCAATCCTTTCAATCTATTTTTAACAAAATCAGTAAATTCTTTGTCGACTGTTATTTGATCTACTATTGGCATCAAGGTAACTGATTTTGCAGGTTTTGTTATTATTTTTTGAATTTCCACCACGTCACTTAGTGCAACTCCTAAATTTTTTCTTGTTTGACCATCAATTCTTATTGTATCTGGATATTTTTCATCTTCATCAGTTGGCCATACTATTGCACAAGTTGATTTTTTTGTATTAATTTGAATTACATCCCCTGGTGTCACTTGAAGATAATCCATTGCATCTGGACCAATCCGAGCTCGTTTTTTTCCAACATCTCTTTGTTTTGCTTCTCCAACTCTCATTTGTAGTGGGTCAATATTCCGAGTCAACTTAACTCCTATTTCATGTCAACTGACATACGGCTCATATTAAGCACTTCAAATTCACTAACACCTTCAACCGATTTGACAGAACTTTCTAATGATTCCATTTTACCTTCAGCATCTTCTAATGTAAATTCTGCTTTGATAAATTCTAATCCAAAAGCTAATGGTTCTTTTGCATGTCTGAGTAATTCTATATCATCTTTTAAACTCGATTTTATTCCTTGAACTAATTTCTCTAAATCAACTTCTGTTCCTGTAGGAAGTATTTTTACGATTAAAAGTAGTTTAGCCATTCTATGGTCCTGAAAAGCCACATGATTTGCATGTATATGCTGTTGCGGCTTCTCTACAACTTCTACATCTCCATATTAATTCGGCATTACACTCTGGACAGTTAAATTTAACATTCTTATCTCCAGGCATGATGTGTCTTTTACATCCATTACATACTGGTAGTGAAATACTTGAAGACATATTGAAATCCACTCTGTTAGGAATTTATACCTTCCTTGGAATCTTAGGCTTTATTTTGAACAAGTCTCTTTATTTCTCCTCCAATCAATGCTTGCATTGTATTGAAAGAACCTTTCATACCTAATAATCTGAGAATTGAACTTGTATGAAAATCAAAATCTTCTTTGCTTGAAATATCTTCTTCAATTTCAGGCGTGATGGACTTGAATAATTTATTCACTGTACTATTATCTAATCTGGCAAGTATTCTTCTTGCAAGATTTTGTTTCTCAAATTCTTTTCCAAATTTCTCTCTCCATTGTTTTTCATAATTAACCAATAATGATGATTTTCCTGTTTTCAATGCTTCTGAAATTGCTTTGCCTGCCATAATTCCTGCCATTCCACATGAAAAAATACCTCCGGCTGTTGTCGGTTTTGCTTGTCCTGCTGCATCACCTACAATTAATGTATTATCTTCTACAAAATTCTTTATTGGTCCTTTAATCCAAATGGGTGCAAATATTTTTCTAATTGTTGAAAAATCACCTTTAGATTTTAGAAACTCGTCTATTCTAGTTATTGTGTTAATCCCTTTACCAGAAACACCGACCTTTCCCACTCCTTCTCCAGATGGAATAATCCATGCAAAAAATTCTGGATATTTCTCTTGATCAAAATATACTTCTACCTGACCTTTCTTAATCCAGTCTGCATACACTTCATATTGTGCTGTTAGCAGAATTCCATCTCTATCTTTATTGATTAGTCTTGAAACTCCTCTACAATCTATGAAAAATTTACATTCTATATCTCCATTTGATGTTTTTATTACATTATTCTTCTTCTCTTGAAAACTAGTTTTTACAGAAATTTTAGCACCGTTATCTGTTGCTTGTCTTGCTGCCTGTTTATCTAACTCTCTTCTGTTTATGACAATTATTTGTTGTTTTTTTGAATTTATGGTGATTTCTTTTCCTTCTGGCGAGAAAATCTTTGCACAGTCTATTTCAATATCAAATGTCTTTTGTGACGGTTCTATGCCTAACTCTTTCAATGCATTTTTACTTACTAATCCCCCGCAATGTTCTGGACTGCCAACCTCAAATCCTTCTTCTAAAACTAAAACCGAATGACCATTTTTTGCAATCTCTCTAGCTGCTAGAAGTCCTGAAATACTTCCTCCCGCCACTACTGCATCATACATGCATATCTAGAAACTTTTTTGGTATTTGAATTGTAACGTTTATCATCAACTTGAATAATTATTTTGTATGGGTGATATTAAACAAGTAATCGCAGTTCGAACTGATCTTGGAATGGGAAAAGGTAAAATTGCAGCACAAGTAGGTCATGCATGTGTTCTAGGCTCCGAACATGTTAGAAAATCTCATCCTGAATGGTTCCAGATCTGGTGGGTAGGACAAGAAAAAGTTGTTGTCAAAGTTGCAGGTATAAAAGAACTAGATGAAGTCAAAATGGGTGCAATAGAACTAGGTCTTCCATGGTCTGAAGTTACAGATGCAGGCCATACGCAAATTGCACCTGGAACAACAACTTGTATATCTGTTGGACCTGCACCTGAAAATCTAATAGACAAAGTTACTGGAGATTTATCATTACTCTAAGAATGAGATATAACAAGCTCTAAGTTTAAAAAATTATGAAGCAAAAGACAAAGGGAATACTTGCATTCGCATTTTTGGGTGGTATTCTATTAACATCTACTATTCTGTTTGCACTTCCACCACCACCCGCAACAATGACTCCAGAAGAACTCGCTATGGAGGAACAGGGATTTACAATTACAAATACTCCTATGGATAATTTCCCTGATGATCAACGTGATACTTTTTGTGGAATCGGTGATCCAAAGTCTACATCTTATGTAACAGAATTTGAGATTCCAACCGTTTGTACTCAGCCACTTGCAATCAAAGTTGCTCCTGATGGAAATGTTTGGTTCGTTGAATCAAATACTGGCAAAATCGCAAAATTTGATCCTATATCTGAACAATTCACTGAATTTGAAAATGCCATATGGCCTGAAGGTGCAAGAACAATGTCATGGGGCATGGATTATTCCCCTGATGGAAAAATGTGGTATACTGATGGTAGTTTTGATAGTATTTGGAGATTCGACACAATTAATGAAGAATATGATGCAGTAACATATCCTGTTTCTGAAGAAGGGTCACTACCACAAAAACTTGCTATTCATGGTTCAAATATAATAGTAAATGACTTTACTGGAAGTAAAATTACATTTCTTGATTTAACACAAAATACTGATGAAATTACATATTCTAGTGTTGTCGCACCAATTCCGAATTCTTTTACAGGTGATTTTGGAATTGATTCTGAAAATAATTTATGGTATACTAACTGGGTTCCAGAAACTACTGGTTTACTATTAAAATTTAACATCGAACAGTATAAACAAGATTCCTATTTGGCAGGTATCGGAATGGATATTTCTTTAGAAAATTATTTTGAGGTTTATGATTTTCCACAAGATCTTAATACTCCAAATGGATTATCCATAGATGAAAATGATAATGTCTGGATTGTAGATACCTCCAGTAGTTTCTTTTTCAAATTTGATCCTAATATTGAAACATTCACAAAATTTGTTACTTCCACGCCTCAGATATCTACATATGGAAATGCAACTGGAATAATAAAATCTCCAATTTCTAGACCTTATTGGTCTCAAACAGATATGAATGGAAATCTTTTCTTTAATGAACAAACTTCTAATCAACTTGCAGTTTTTGATATAGTTAATGAACAGCTTGTAGAATACATGGTTCCGTCTAAAAATCCCAATTGGGCTGATTGTGAAGATAAATCTGATTCAAATTGTGGTGTGGCACAAATTTTTGGTTTTGATGTAGCAGAGGATCAAATTTGGTTCACTGAATGGGCTGAGAATAAAATTGGTGTTGTCGATCTTAAAAAACCGCTTCCATTTGTAATTGATGTCGCCTCTTGTGATTATGGTTATGACAATCCTTCTGTGGAGTCACTTTCCCTCAAAAAAGGAGCAACTGCATTAGTCTGTTTGAGTATATATCCTGAATCAGAATATCCGTCTGTGACCGAATTTAATTCTGCTCATACTGCATCCACCGTAACGGTATCTTCTGATCTTCTAATATCTCATGATTATGGTGGTGAAATTCCTCAAGGTCATTCTCATAAAATTAGTATTAAAGCAAGTGAAATTGCATTATCTGGTGATTACAAAGTTCTCTTAGGACTTTCTACTGATCAAGTTACTGTTTCAAAATACATTAATGTAACCATTGAACCGTGATTCCACAAATTGACAAACATATAGGAATCTCTGTTTACACCACAAATTCTCCATCTGTACAAGGAAAAATCAAACAAAATGAAAATGATTTCTTGGTGAAAGAGATTTTATCTGAAAAAGCCATTGAATCATTTGATAATCTAGACGGACATGCTGTTTACTTGTTAAAAAAATCTGGAATTGATACAAATCATGCGTTAATTGATATTGAGAACAGATATGGCCTTCTTTTAAAATCACTTGGTTTGAAAGATGCTCATGCACAAACAGAACAGTATGTCTACACTTACAAAAAAATAAACTCACTTGAAGAATATCATGGAAAGAGATATTCTGCCCAAAGACTCGGATTTACACAAAAACCAATATCAAAAAAAGACATGCTAGGAAATTATTTTGAAATTAGAGTATCTGATTTGAATGATTCATTGCCATCCTTTACTGGTAATGAGAACATTCTTAATTTTTTCGGATATCAAAGATTTGGTTCAAAACGACCAATTACTCATCTAGTTGGAAAATCAATCGTTAAAGGTGATTATGAGGAGGCGCTTGAATATTTACTAAGTTTTTCATCAAAATATGATTCAGAAAAAAATAATGAATTACGGAAATTAATATCTACACGAAAATCCGAATCGGAAGTAATTGAATTATTACCTTATTCAATGGATATTGAAAGAAATTTACTAAAACAACTTTCTAATGACCATGATCCTAAAAATGCAATACGCTCAATCCCTTTAGCATTACGAAGATTTTACATTCAAGCTTATCAGTCATTTCTATTCAACAAAACTTTGAGCCTTGCGTATGAATTTGAAGAAGAATTATTCTTACCAACAACTGGTGATGTTTGTTTTGATAAAAATTCTATATTGGGAAAATTTGAAAATGATCCTACCCAAAGACTTGCCATTCCACTTGTAGGCCACTCCTATTACAAAAAATCCAGATTTGATTATTATATTAAAAAAATTCTTGATGAAGAACTACTTACTCCGAAAGATTTTTTCATAAAAGATTTTCAAGAAATTTCTGTTGATGGTGGATTCCGTAACACATCAATTAATCATCTGAATTTTGAGATTGATGAAAATATGATAAAATTCCAATTATCTCGTGGTTCGTATGCAACTGTTATCCTAAGAGAAATTCTCAAACCTTCAAATCCTCTAAATTGTGGCTTTTAAAATTTTGAAAGCTTTTTTTATTGTTTTACCATGAATGTAAATATGGAGAAAGCAACTTTTGCTGCAGGATGTTTCTGGCACGTTGAAGAAGTATTTTCTAAAACAAATGGAGTAAAATCAACGGCTGTAGGCTATACTGGTGGTCATACCGATAATCCTACATACGAAGATGTTTGTACCGATAAAACAGGTCATGCCGAAGCTATACAAGTTGAGTTTGATCCTACTGAGATTTCATATTCTGATTTAGTAAAGGTATTCTTTGAAAATCATAATCCAACTACTCCAAATAGACAGGGTCCTGATATTGGCATTCAATACCGTTCTGCAATATTCTGCCATGATGCTGAACAAGAAAATACTGCAAAAGAAGTTAAAGAAAAATTAAATCCATTTGCACAAAAGACATTTGGCAGTGACATTGTAACTGAGATAAAATCATCTTCAAAATTTTATCGTGCTGAAGAATATCATCAAAAATATTTTCAAAAAAATTCCTAAGTTAGTCTCTTCTTTTCAATAATATATCCAATTAAGATCAAAACTACTCCTATCATGCTAATAAATATCCCATAATCACTCCATTCTTCATTTTCATACATGAATGATGTTTCAGGTCCTACCATTCCTTGTCCTTGAAAACTAAATATGATTCCAAATATTATAAGAATTATTCCTGGAATTACAATTGATAATGATCTCATTATGTAAAGTTCTTTTAGTCAAAATAAAAATGCGATGTTCTTTGAAAATAATGATTTGTTAGGAACAAATTGAAAAGAATTGATTCATTGGGTAAATCAATTTTTACTCTGTTTTTTATCCAAATTCCAAAAGAATTTTTTATGTATAGTTGGAATAGCTCTGATGAAAATGTACCAAAATTATTCAAATATTCAAATTTGATTGTTTTTGGGGCTGCTGCTGGAACTGCATTATTAATAGCATTTTTACTCAATACATATTATACTGAATTAATTCTTGAACATCCATACATTATCAATCTCTTATTCATTCCTGCATTTGGAATTGGATTTTTATATGGTCTCAGAATCTCTGAAAGGGCATTACGGCCATCTGAAACTAGAAGTGCACTAAAACGGAAAATTATGAAATTATTTCTTTTCTTTTTAGTAATTGGTGGTCTATTTAGCTCTGTAAATTTTGCATTACACGGTGGTGCAATGATGCCTGATTTGACTATGATGGATGATGGAATAATCCCATGGGTCACTGATATGATCACTGCAAACGGTGGTGCAACATTTTTGATTGTATCAAGTATTATAATTATGGCTGCAGCTACGAGACGAATTGTTGGATTAAATGGTGGGGTGATAGGAAAAATTATTACATTCTGTGGCACATTTGTTTTCTTTTCAATGATCAGTATGAGTTTAACACAAACTGATCCTTCTAACTCTCAAATCTATCTATACACTTGTTATCATGCTGGAATTATCGGTGGTGCAATGTATCAAATGAATCGG
>Ga0315316_10003605_pt1 | contig 11229 bp, 8 predicted proteins | sample M160m3416metaG_FD_203702 | JGI IMG/M metagenome (GOLD analysis project Ga0315316, IMG submission 203702) | Ammonia-oxidizing marine archaeal communities from Monterey Bay, California, United States - M1 60m 3416 | ecosystem: Environmental > Aquatic > Marine > Intertidal zone | place: USA... | reverse complement strand
GAATAATCTCCAAATTTGATTAAACCTTGATTTGAATCAGATTTCATCTTATCAAATACACAATTATCTCCTATCTCAACATCTTTACCTAACAAAACAGAATTATTGTTCACATTATTCATGGTTTTTTCTTAAAAATAACATTATCTATTAATTAGTATGGGAGAATATTTTGATTTCTCAACGAATTTACTAATGTTAATGTCCGTAAAACTATGAGTGAACGTTCACATTTTAAAAAAACCAAGAATTGTTTAACATTCAAACCAATAAAGATCAAATTTTTCAAGAGTTTTTTTTAATTTATTTAATATGACTTTAACATTATCTAAAATTAGTATTTTATTATAATTTTAATTATTTATATTTTATTTTTTCTGAAACATCTATGTAAAAATTTCTAGAATTAAAAATTAGGCATATTATTATAAAATGTATTTAGATATTCATGAAAAAATGAATCAAATTTTTTATTATTAATTAAAACTTTTTCTTGCTCAATTTTTTTTAATTGAAATCCTATTTTATCTAGAAATTGAAGTGTGTTTTTTCTAATACCAAATGTTTCAGTAGTCAATTTATTAAATTTTAATTTAGAAAAAGAAATCATGAATAAAAGAGACATAAAATTATTAAAATCATTTTCATAAATTTTATTTTGATTAGCACGCTTTGTTTCATTAATAAAAGATATTTCAGCACTTTTCATTTGCCAATCTACATAAACTAGTCCACCATATCCAATGCACTCACCATTCAATAAAAAACTAAAAAGAATTTCATTTGGATTTAGATTATAAAATGAGTATTTAACAAGTTTTTCATAAAAAATTTCTTGATCTAAATTAGTAAGAATCTTATTTTGCCTTAAAATATTAATTTGGTTATTTCTCCATTCTTTAATTTTAAAAATATCTTCATGTCGTAATGGTAGAAGAGAATAATTATTTTTAGAAAAGTCGTTTAATTTTAAAAATGAATATTTCTGACTATTTATTCTACTCACAACTAGATTATCAAAAATTAATGATTTAACATTATGTATTTTTACTTCATTATAATAATTTATTAATAATTTTTAAATGAAGTGTTATTTTTAAGAAAATATTGAATTATGTATTTTGTGCACATAGAAAATGGGCATTTGAATTATTTGAATCCTTAAATAGTAAATATGATAATTTTTTCTTGATTAAAAATCCTAAACAATTAACCTATAAGAAAATTAAAAAAATAAATCCAAAATTCATTTTTTTCCCTGATTGGTCATGGAAAGTGTCAAAAGATATTGTTCAGGATTTTAATTGTGTTTGTTTCCATGAAGCAGATCTTCCAAAATTTCGTGGAGGTAGTCCCCTTCAAAATCAAATTATTCGAGGAATTAAAAAAACTAAAACAACTGCATTTCTTATGAACGAAAAAATGGATGCAGGACCAATAATCATGAAGAAGGAACTTTCACTTAAAGGCAGTATAAATGAAATAATAGAGAGAATGAAAAAAAATGATTTAGAAATAATTGATAAAATTATTCTAAATAATTTTAAGGCTAAAAAACAGGAAGGCAGAAGTTCATCCTATAAAAGACGGAATCCTAAAGAAAGTGAAATGTTTTCACTTGATCATTCAAAAAAATATATGTATGATTTTATCAGAATGCTTGAAGATCCATATCCAAATGCATTTTTAAATGTAGGAAAACATAAGATTGTGTTTAAACATGCAAAATTTAAAAATAATAAACTAAACGTGGAAGTTGAAATAGAATGAAAATTTTAATTATTGTTGCACATCCAGATGATGAAGTTCTGGGAATGGGAGGAACGTTAAAAAAATTATCGAAAAAAAATCACGATATTAAAGTAGTATTTCTTGCGACAGGTATTTTTGCCAGACGTTCAGAAAAATTTACTAATGAAACAAAATATGAAATTGATAAAAATTTAACAAAAAAAATGAAAGAGCAAATTAAAAAACTTAGATTAGATGCAAAAACTGCACTAAAAATTTTAGGAATAAAAAATATAGAATTTTTTAATTTTCCAGATAATGAAATGGATAAGATTTCAAACCTAGAAATTACAAAGACCATAGAGAGTATTATTAAGAAATTTAATCCTGAAATAATTTATACTCATACAAAAAATGACATCAATGTTGATCATAGGGCTATCTTTAATGCAACAATCACAGCTACTCGGCCTACAGAAAAATTAAATGTAAAAAAAGTAATTTGTTTTGAAGTACCATCTTCATCAGAATGGAATTTTGGAGATACATTTTCACCAAATATTTTTGTTGAAATAAAAAAAGAATTAACATATAAAACTAAAGCAATAGAAGCATATAAAACAGAATTAAAAAAATTCCCACATCCAAGATCAGCTCAGGCACTGGACATTATAGCAAAAAGATGGGGCACAGTTTCAGGATTTGATGCAGCAGAAGCATTTGAGTTAATTAGAGAATTAGACAATAATTAATTTAAAAATTACATTAAAAAGAATTAGATATTTTATAAAAAATTATTAAATTTTAATTTTTGTAATAAAATTAACATACTACAGAAAATTACTTTGCCAATGAATTTACGTTATCTATTATTTTTTCAACCTGAAATTCAGATAAGTTTGGATGCATTGGAATTGATACTAATTCTTCCCATATTCTATCACAAGTTTCTAATTTTGTTGAATTTTTATAATATGTCATTTTATGAACTGGTTTATAGTGTATACCAGTTTCAATACCATTTTCAAACATTTTTTTCATAAATGATGCTCTATTTTTTACCCTAATCCAATACAAATGATAACTACAATCTTTAGAAAAGGGCATTTTATGTTCTAAATTAATTTTTGAATTATAGATTTTTGCTATTCGTTTTCTTTTATTATTTAATTTATCGAGACGTTTTAATTGTACTAAACCTATACCTGCAGATATTTCATTCATATAAAAATTCCAACCCAATTTATCAACATCATATTCGCTTCCTTTACGATTAGTTATTCCACACCATCTTAGAGATTTTAATAATTTATCATGATTACTGTTTATTGCAATTGCTCCACCAGTAGGCATTGCTAGATTTTTTACAGGATGAAAACTAAAACAAGTAATTTCATTATGCGAGCCAATTTTTTTGTTATTAAATGTGGAACCACAAGCATGTGCAGCATCCTCTACAATGTCTAAATTATAATCATGTTTAATTTTTTTTAATTTTTTAAGATTACATGGGTATCCACCAAAATGAACAGGTATTATAACTTTAGAATTTTTTGTTATCTTTTTTTCTAAATCATCTATATCTATACAAAGAGTTGATTCATCAATATCTACAAATTTTGGTTTTGCATTATTTGTAACTGCTGCATGAGCAGTACTTACAAATGTTAAAGATGGAATAAGAACTTCTTTTTTTGAAACATCCAACATGTTTAAAGATAATTGTAATGCAGAAGTTCCATTATTCACAGCAATAATATGTTTGGAACCTATGTAATTACGAAATGAATTTTCAAACTTAGAAACTAGTCCAACACCCGAACCAGATGCCCAAAAGTTATTTTTAATAATTTTTGAAACTTGGTCAATTTCTTGTTTATCTGAAAATGGTTCAAATAAGTGAATAATTTTTTTTCTTGAAGATTTCATAGTAGTAAGTTAATTGAGAAATATAGAGATAAAATAGTTTCGTAGTAATTAATCAAAATTTAATACATGTTAATGCTGTTTAATTTTAATGCAAAAAACTATCCAAAAAAAGGTCTTCGTTATTGCAGAAATAGCAAATAGTCATGAGGGTAAAGTCACAGAAGCAAAAAAAATCATTAGAGCTGCAGCAAATGCAAAAGCAGATGCTGTAAAATTTCAAAAAATTATTGCTGATGAACTTGCAGAAAGTAATCATGAAAATTATCAAATGTATAAAAATTTAGAAATGACTGATAAGGAGTGGAAAGAGTTAATTCAATTTTCAAAGAAATTAAAAATGAAATTTTATGTGGACGTATTTGGATTAAAAGGAATTCAAGATATTTCAAAATTAAAAATAGATGGCATAAAAATTCATTCAACGGATATAAGTAATCCAAAATTATTAAAATTTGCAACTAAATTAAAAATTCCAATATTATTATCTACAGCAGGCTGTACCTTATCAGAAATTGATTATGCAGTAACTGCTCTGTTAAAAAATGAGATAATTCTAATGCATAGTTTCCAAGGATATCCTACAGAATTAAAAGATCTTAATTTACAAAAAATTTCATTATTAAAAGAAAAATTTGCACTTCCAATAGGATTGATGGATCATATTTCTGGAGATTCAAAATTAGCTATGATTGTACCATTGTTAGGAATAGGTTTAGGTGCTCAAATAATAGAAAAACACATTACATTAGATCGTTCTAAAAAAGGATTAGATTATTTCTCAGCATTAAATCCAAATGAATTTTTATCGTTAGTATCATTAATTAAAAAATCTCAAATAGCAATGGGTGAAAAAAGTTTTGAATTAGGAAAAAATGAATTACAGTATAGATTATTACATAAAAAAAATGCAATTAGTAAAAAAGTTTTGAAAAAAAATACAATAATTAGCGAATCCATGATAGAATTTAAAAGAACTAAATTAAAAAAAGAACCATTATCATTTAGTAGTATTGTAGGTAAAAAATGTATTAAAGATATACCTAAAAATACAATAATTACAAAATCGCTTTTGAAAAATTCAGAAAAGAAAATTGTTGCAGTACTTGCATGCAGAGTTGACTCCAACAGATTATTTGCAAAACCGTTACAGTTAATCGGAAAATTTCGAATTTTAGAATTATTAATTAATCAAATAAAAAAATCAAAATTAATTACAGAAATAATTTTAGCCATTAGTAATAAACCAGGAAATGAGATTTTTATAGATTTTGCTCAAAAAAATAAATTAAAATTTATTCTTGGTGATGATATTGATGTATTAAAAAGATTAATTGATGCTACAAAATATTTAGAATCAGATATAATTTTTAGAGTAACACCTGAAAACCCATTTATTTATTGGGAAGGTATTGATGATTTAATTAAAAAACATATTTCTGGTAAATATGATTTATCAATGATAGAAGGATTACCTATTGGTTCAAATTATGAGATAATTAACAGAAATGCTTTAGAAATTTCACATAAAAATGGAAATTATAAACATAGAAGTGAGCTTTGTACATTATACATTAATCAAAATCAGAAAAAATTTAAAATATTAAAAATAAAACCACCTAAAAAAATTATGAGGCCAGATATTCGTTTAACTGTAGATACGCCTGAAGATCTCATAATAACTAGATTAATTTCCAAGAAACTGGGAAATACAAAAAAAATAATTTCTTTAGATAAGATAATTGAGTTTATTGATAAAAATCCAGAAATTTTAAAAATAAATTCTAGTGTGCCTTTAGGCGTAAGTAGGATTTGGGATTAGACTTTTTTAAAATATTTAGTAAAACTTTCGGCTGAGATTCCTTGATTTTCTAGACAATCATTAACAAATTTCTGACCTTGATCAATTAATTTAGTTTTAAATTTTTTATCAATAAATAATTTTTGTAGTACAGCATCAAATTCTTCTAATTGAATATTAAAACAAGAAGATTCACGAAAATGATCTGGAGAGCCCATCCATTCACCAAATGGAATTCTAATTACAGGTTTTTTTAAAATGTGTGCATCTAAAATTACGTTAGATAAACTTGTGCCTAACGAAATCATGAAGTTAGATGAATGGATTAATGGCAAAATTTCACCATTTTTTATTACTTGTATAGTTGGATCAATTTCTTTAGCAATTTCAGATTCTCCGCTATCATCTTCATATGGATGAAGTTTAATTATTAATTTTTTATTATTTTGTTTTGTAATTTTGCATATTTCACGAATGATATTTTCATATTCAATATTTGCTTTAATTGTATAATCCTTTACATGCATATGTAATGGACCTTGTGTAGCTAGAAGTATGGAATCTTGATTAATGATTTTATTACTATTTTTATTAAAAAATTTAAATGTTTGATCATGGACAATACTTCCAATTGGTATTATTTTGTCTAAAGCTAAATTATATTCTTTAGCATAACGAGATTGAGAATCACCCCAAACAAAATAATGATCTGCATCATTTACAATTGTTCCAGTAAATTTGTTATAGATATGACCTTTTTCATTATCATGACCCAATCCATGTTGTAACACAAAAGAATCAATTCCAAATTGTTTAGACAATTTTAATATAATTTGTTCTGTTTTGCCACTTTCAGACAATAAAAGAATATGTTTTGGTCGTACTTCAGTTAACATTTTTTTTGAAATAGCAATATTTTCTACAGATTCAAAAATATATTTTTGATATAATTTTATGAAAAAAGGTTTTAAGATACTCCAAAATGAAAAATTATTTAATATAAAAAAATTCTCTAGATCTGCATCATGATTTTCAATTAATTTTGAAAAATTTTCATTAACTAACTGTACATTATGATCTACATTAGAATTATTTTTTTTAATAGTTGATGAAACAGTTTTACATTTTGAATTACTAAAAATAAAAAATGAATTTAAATTCCAAATAGGAGGTCTTCTTAATCCATAAAAAATAGAATTTAAAGAAAATTTCTTAATTGCAAAAAAAAGTTCTTTATATAAAATAGTATTAAATTCAATTAATAAAATATCAGGATTATTTCTTTTAAATTTAAAAAATAAGTTTAAAAAATTATTCATAAAATTTTTTAATTTTTTATATGTTTTTTGCGAAATTTCTATATTAAAAAAACTATTTTTAAATTTTATTACGTCATAATGAAAATCACTTTCATTTTTTTTATTTTCGTTAATTAATTTAATATTTTTATTAAATTTAGAACAAATTAAAAATAATGAATTAGGTGAATAAATTACTAAATTATCATAAGAATTTATAATATTTTTTATTTCAAATATTTTTTTTAAAAATGGTAATAAGAAAACAAAAAATTCAATTTTAAATAAACTTCCAAGATCAATAGTTTCAAAATTTTGATAATTATTAATTTTAGGGATTTTATACCATTCAGCAAATTGATATGATTTTTCTTGAATTAGATCTAAAAAAAATTCAGACAAAAAAGTTTCAGAAATTTTATGAGGAACATTATTTTTATTTAATAATTTATGAGAAATGTAATCAAATGTAAAAATTTGAATATTTGGAATATCATTTTTTATTTTAATTATATCATCAAAATCTACTGAAGAATCAACAAATAAAATTAAATTTAGAGAATTATTTTTTTTATTCATTGTCAAGTTACCAAAGAAGAATTAATTTGTATTTGTATTTGTATTTTCAATAATATAATCAATTTCTTCAATTAGATCCTTTGTTTGCTTAGAAGATAACCCATGAAGACGACATCCATCAATGATTTTTTCACCCATGGATGCTTCACAGCCTGCACAATAAAGCCCATATTTTTCGAGAATTCGTAAAACAGGACTTCCATATTTTTCTATAATATCTGCTATAGAAATATTTTGAGTATTGAAATTGGAGTTTATCATTAATGAATAATTTTTACGTGATTTCCAAGGTGCGTGGAATAATTGCCATAGTGCAATGTTATAAGTATCTGGATTTCGAGAGAAAGTAGACCAATAACCACTACTAATTTCATCCCAACTAAGATCTTTACGAATAATATCTTGAATGATTCTTCCCGGACAACTCATAGTCATATTAGCTTCACAAGTTTGTTCTTTAGGTTCGTAAGATATTTCTCCATTTTTAAAGTGAATTAAAGCATTCAGTTTTTTATCTTTAGAGTATAAATTTATGAAAACGGTGTAAATACCTATTTTTTTTGTTAATTCTGAACCAATGAATTTTTTGAAGTAATCTTGTATTTCATTATGAGTTAAATTGAAATTTGAATCAATTTCATTATTATTTTTTAGGTTAAATTTTTCATCTAAATAATTAAAAAGAAATTCTTTTTCATAAAAAATTTCTCTATTTATTTTTCTAATAAAATTATTATCTTCTCCATTCCAAGATTCTCCAGGTAAAAGATCAAGGATTTTTACTTTTTCATTTTTAAAAAAATTCAATACTGAAATAAGTCTGTTTTTGGGTTGAAGTTCAACAAATTTTCTATGACTAGGTTGATATAATTCATTAAAATTTGCAAAAGGTACTAGATAATCTGCATCACATAAATCAACAATTTGTTTCATCATTTTTAAAATACCCAAATTTCTCTCTTTCATTAATTCTAGTTTTTTTGATGTGTCTATATGAGTCCAAGTTGCAGGGTATCCACTTGCAGGAGAAAATTGGGAGCAAACCATGTCTACTTTTCCAATAATTTTTGGAATATTCCAATTAAATCCTGCATCATTTACATTAAGAAGACTAAATCCACCTAATTGTAAATAAAGAATATTATCATTCCAAAAACTTCCTGACGTAAATGATACAGCATTAATTTTATCAGATAAAGAATATAATTCTCCAGGATGCATGCTAATAATATTTTTAAATCCAAGTTTTCTAACTAATTTCTCTAACCTGCAATCATCAAAATCAGGTACATAGATCTTTATTGATTTATCAATTAATGAAAGAGTATATTCATTGAAATGATCAGAATGTTCATGTGAAATCCAAATTGCATCAATTTTTGGTAAACTTGAAATGGACATATTAGATGGAGGGTAGTTTATCCAGGAGTCAAAAACAGCTGAACCTTCAATCCAAGGATCAGTAAGAATATTGAAATCATTCCATTGAATTAGTAAAGATGCACTTCCAACAATAGTAATTTTTGGAGGAATTTTTTCATCATATTTTGGAAAATTTATTTTATTTTCAACGTCAGGAATTGTCACGTACAAAGAATTATTTTCTAATCTAATTGGTATTTTTGTTAAACATGACTGTGGTGCATTGATACTTTGTCCTGTTTTTGGATTAAATGTCCAATCATGACTTGGGCATTTCCATGTGGTATTATCAAGTTCACTTACTACGTTATTTTGATGTGGACAAGATGCACTAAAAAGAACAGGAACTCCTTCTTCATTTTTATCTATAATGTAAGATTGACCTTGAATATCAATCAATTTTGGAATCTCATTTAATATTGATGATTTTAAAATTACTTCCATAATCAAAAATTACAAGTATAGGATAAAAATATAATGCAGGAATGTTTTCTAAAATGATTTAAAAAATTACAGTAACCCAGATTTTTTAATTAAATTTTTTAACTCTGATTTAGATAATTTTTTAACATTATCAGATGAATAAATTCCTAAATTTTCGATTTTTTTCATCTTTGGATAAGTTCTTTTTTGTTTGTTTAATTTTTCCAATGGATTTAAAATAACATAGACATTACCAACTTCCCAAGTATATTTTATTTCATCAGGATTAATTAAAACTTCATGTAATTTTTCACCGGGTCTGATTCCAGAAATTTTATCATCAGTTTTTTTTATTAAGTCAAATAATGTATTTTTAATATCAACTATTGAATATGCTTTAATTTTAGGAATAAATATTTCTGAACCAGATCCAAGTTTTGTTGCAGTAAGAATAAAATCTAAAGCTTCATCCATTGTAATACTAAATCTAGTCATATTAGGATCAGTAATTGTAATTGTTTGATCATTCTTAATTTGTTGAATAAACTTTGGAATAACTGAGCCACTACTACCTAAAACGTTTCCATATCGTAATGCAATAAATTTTGTTCTATGCTTTTTTGGATTTACATAATTATTTGCTGTGACAAATAATTTTTCCATTAATAATTTTGTTGCACCATAAGTGTTAAGAGGTGAAACTGCTTTATCAGTTCCCACACATATTACTTTTTCAACATTTTCATGTAATGATGCATCAATAACATTTTGTGAACCAATTACATTTGTTTTGATTGCTTCAAAAGGATTGTATTCAACTTTATCCACATGTTTTAATGCAGCTGCATGAAAAACAAAATCAACATCCTCAAATGCCCTATTCAATCTTTCTGAATCTCTAACATCACCAAGAAAAAAACGTAATCTCTTATCATTAAATTTTGAATCCATTTCAATTTGTTTACTTTCATTTCTACTGAAAATTCTAATTGTATCAACATCTAAAGATAACAAACGTTTTGTTAATGCTTGACCAAGAGAACCTGTGCCTCCAGTAATGAGAATTTTTTTATTTTTAAACACAAAATTCCTAATATTATAGTTGTAAAAAACTTTCTTATCAATAGATCTGTCTAGTTGGAATCAAAAAAAAGGATATTTTAATCAATTTTAAAAAAAATAATTTTAAAAAAAGTGGTCACCAGCAACAGAACCTGATTTATGAAAATTAAAATAATATCCTTGAATATTTGGATTATTTGCTTCTATAGTTAACCAAATAGGTTCATTTTTAATAATTTTTTTCAATTCTGGAATTGTTGATGTATTAATTCTATATTCAGAATTAGATTCTAGAATAAATTTTTTTTCTAATTTTATTGATTCATTATTATAAAATTTTAAAATAATATCAGCAGATTTTGTGTAATTCTTCTTAGGAGAAAAATTTGCAATAGATACAACTGCATTTTCACTATTAAATATTGGACTCCAATGAAATGAACCAGGTTTATTTTCAATTAAGGGATTTCCAATTTTTGAATTAAAGCAAATATTACAGGGAATTTTTGAATTCATGTTAATTTGACCAACATTTAATCCAAATTTCAATCTAGAAGGAATTTTATTTTTGAATTCACTTATCAAATGAGCAGATTTTATTTCATGCTTGTCAATTTTTAGATTTTCAATAATTTCATTAAAATTAATTTTAAATAATTTAGAATCTTTACTACTTATTGTCAAAAATGATTTGAGATAATGAATTTGTTTTCCTTCAGAATTATGCAGTGAAATATGTAAATCAAAATCTGAAGGAGCAAAATTAGGATATACTACAAGTTCAGTATATTGATTTTCATCATTAAAAATTGGTACATACACTGAACAATCATAGAAATCATCAGTTGGACGATTCCAATAATCCGATTCATCATTACAAGATGAACAATCATAAAATGTATGAGTAAAACTTACAGAATTTAAAGAATTTTGTAAATTTCCTGCTAGAAAACGTGGAAAAAAACCTTCTAGATTATGCTCAAGTGT
>Ga0315316_10003604_pt1 | contig 11229 bp, 11 predicted proteins | sample M160m3416metaG_FD_203702 | JGI IMG/M metagenome (GOLD analysis project Ga0315316, IMG submission 203702) | Ammonia-oxidizing marine archaeal communities from Monterey Bay, California, United States - M1 60m 3416 | ecosystem: Environmental > Aquatic > Marine > Intertidal zone | place: USA... | reverse complement strand
CTTCGAATGAGTAGTTCTGTCTCCAAGTCTTCACTGTTACCGAACTTTTTTACCAGTGAAACTGCCCCCAGCTCCGAAAGTACTCCAGCTACCTTCGACAGAATTGTCATCGGCAATAGAAAGCAAAATCGAAACATCTCCATCCGGGGTGCCTACTACGATTTCTATTTCCCGCCCTTCGACACTTACGTTTGTGGTCACCGAGCCTTCTGGGTCCAAGTCACTCCTTAGACGTGCGGCGTATTCATCTTCATCGGCGATAACTTCAAGATTAGCCGACACACTCATGCCAAATTCAGAGATAAAAGTCGTTAGTTGATATTCCCCGATTGGGTTGAAGGACCCTTGAGCCGCAACGGATTTCGTGGTGAATATACAGAGAAAAAGGAAAATCAATGAACCTGTTCGTATGTTTACCATGTTAGATCCTCTAAATGTGGCGAAAAGTTAGAAGTACTGATGTTTTTGTCGCTTCTAAAAAGCCCATTGGACAGTGATCATATCAAATATCTGTGCCTGTCTTGCTTCGATTTCGATTGTTTGAGACCAGGAAACGTCAGTCACATCAGTTGACACATCCTCAACGTATAAAGTTTTTGTAACTAGTTGTTCGGTCAACGCAGAACCTTCTTTGTCTAAGGCTTTGATTACCAGGTCGAAACCTAGCCGCTCTACCGTTTGTAAGCGAATGGAATCAATCAGGTGCCCATATCCCTGGACGTCAATAGTCAGGGCAAGAGAGGGTAAAGCTCCGTCATCCACCGAACAATTTACTTCGGTTGAGGTGAGTTCAGCGGAAAAGTACGGGGCTTCTAATTCTCCCCAGTGCACTTCGGTTTCTCCTGCTAGTATTAGCGGGATATCTGAAGGGCATCTTAGTGTGTTCTGATTTCCCCAGTAGCTGACTCCAGTTAGCAGTACAACGATCACTGCAGAAACAATTAATATGGTTTTAGAATTCAAAACGAGTATTCCTTAGTTGTTTATCCTATTCCATTCTCTGATAAAGGCTTGGGCACAGGAAGCTCCAATTCTGCTGGCTCCTTCAGAACCAAACTCATTCAGTTCGGACATATGATCTCCAGAAAAAGACCAGGTGGCCGTAGAATTAAAGAATGGTGCCAGATCTCCAGGAGATTCTAGAGATGATCTGGCCCAGTTTGAAAAATCGCTCCATCTTACTACCAACTGTCGGAGTTCTGTGTAGTACTCTTCAATGACTCCATTTCCAGTCTCACTATCCATTGTCGTGACATTGCAGTCTAAGACGTTTGCTTCCCTAATGTCACCAACAAAATCGTACACGGATATCACTTCAATACCACCACTCAGTAGGCTCTGGTAGAATGCTTCTTCCACTTCCTCTTTGTAGGTGCTCTCTTCTATGCTTTTGCTACTGTGGGACAATTCAACAAATACTCTTGGAACGACACCAATGATTCCACCTAAGAAATTGTCTGTATTTTGGGCATTCAATTCTATCGGTCGAAGAAGATATATTGAGAATACTAATAACCAGCAGGACAGAATGAGTCTCATGGTAAATCTTAGTTGAGCGTAAGCTTAGATTTTCATTACTTAAGAAAACAGATCTATAGACTAAACCTAAAACCAACACTTAGGATCGGCCAGATCTTCAAATAGCTATCAACTTTTTGTTGGAGAGAGGCCTCCTCCTCGGCTAGGTTGGTTTTGAATTCCGTTTCTCCCAGTATATTACCATTCCCCGTTGCTTGGAGTGTCAGGACTCTGTCTCCATGAAAAGCGGCCCCTAGCTCTGTAAACAAACCAAAGCCTCGTTCTGAATGGTTGCCAAGCCCAATGGATGCATAGGGGATGTAGTCCTTGTTTTCGTCGAGAGTGACTTTGAAGGTTTCGAATGTAGTAGCCGAATAGCTTTTCGAACCTACTGTGATGTCTCCTCCACTTTGGTCTACAGTCCCCTGGATCCCAGTCTCTCCAGTCTGCAATAGAAGCCCTCCAGTTACCCGAAAATTATCAGTCAAATAGAGATCAGCACCAAAATTTATAGTTTCGGGGAAAAGGGTAGTGGTTGTAGTGGCATCACCAGATCCAGGAAGACCGAATCCCATGCCAAACAGAGATGTTGGTATCTCTGGCATAAAATCCCAGTCCATTTTCCCAAAACCACCGCGAATTGCAAATTTTTGATAGAAACCCAGTGATACTTCTGCACCCACTCCCATGGTCCCACCCCTTGCAGCTACTCCGATACCTTGTCCAAAGAGGTTTGCGGTCGAAAAGATGGTCAGCAACACCGTCACCAGGATAGCGGATAGCATGGTTATTCTAGGTTTCATCTTTACTGGCCTCCCGATAATAGTTGCAGAACAACACCCTTAGAACATAACAACCAAGCCATATATAAGAAAGCGTCATACTATATACGGTATGATCGCCAGTGATTATATGACCAAATAGACAAGATCCAGCCAAAAGTTTTACTGAGTGATTTGTCTGAAAATCGATGTCGCCACTAGGCCAATGAAACCAAATAATGCTACCACACCAAATACGTATTGATGTCCCAATACCCCCGGGAAATTATCCAGTAAAATCCCCATAAGTGGCCCCATAAATACATCGGGAGTGAATCCAATAAAGGAAACAACACCGATGGCACTGCCAGTAGTGGCTAGTGGGACCTGTCCCTCTTCGAGCAGCGCAAAATATACTCCCCGAAGAGCATAGATCCCGGCGCTAGTTGCTGCAATCGTCATGATCAACATCCAAGCTACGTTTATCGTCGTTCCAGAGGCTATGAGGAGGCTTCCCATTATAAGAATTCCGAAACTCCAAGAGATCACCCTTGAGGACTGGAATCGGTCCCCAAGAAATCCAGCACCTATAGCACTAAAAGCTCTAATCCAAAAGCCAAGTGCACCAACGCTAGAGGAATCAACATCGTTGAATCCCAGTGCGTCACTTGCTAAAAGAGAGAAATCATCTGTTGCCTTATATCCCGCATAGGAACACACGACAATAACGGCATGAAGCCAAACTACTGGAGTCTGACATGCCGACTTAATCCCATCAAGGGAGAGCTTTGTTTTTCTAGGGGTCTTGATTGATTGATTGCTATCTGGAATGACTATCCAGACTAACAAAGCGATGGCTATTGTGAAGCCAGTAAACACCCAGATGACTGACCGGAAAGCCAGTTCGCGTTGCTCTGGTGTTATCGCTGCTGTCCCTTCAGGCAGCATCAAGGAAAAAATCAGCACAGAAATAGATGCGATAGCTGCTGCCAGTAAACCGCGGCCACCATCGAGAAAGCCATACGCCTTGCCTTGACCAGTTAGCTGGCCCCATTCGCGAGTGGCTCGTATCATGGCGGCCCAGAAGAAAAGAATGCTGGTCATACCCCAGAAAGACCAAAGGATATTCATAGTTTGGGAAGAGGGAATCCCGGCCAATACAGCGCCTCCCAGGCCAGTCGCGCCTAGAGCTATTGCCATCAGCCAGCGAGCGGAAAAACGATCCGCTAGTGGTCCTCCAGCAAAATATGAGCCCATAGCTACTACGCCATACATAGAAAAAGCTACACCGAGCTCGAAGTTGTTGATTTCAAATACTGAAAGAAAAGTCGGGCGAAAAACTCTTGCTAGAACGAAGGGTAGGAGAAATGCAGCTTCTCCTGCAGCGATCAGTGTTCCTAAGACAAGGCCTTGCCGCAGTCGCGTTGTTGATTTAATGGAGGTCATAGTTAGAGAGTATTGCCTACTTCAGCATAATTGCAACCTGGATCTTTGTTTCTAGCTCAGAGGAGCATCCACGCTCCCATTCTTCACACGACAACACACTAATAGGGGCATGTAACGAAGCTAAACCCTATTTGTAACACAATGGCAACCATTTTCTAAAAGGATTTTTGAGCAGTGCGTCGAGCAGGAACTACGCCACCTGCATCTTCACTATTTACACGTTCTGGAAGGCCTGATGAAAGAGAGGAGCAATCAAAAATGGTTCTACTTCACCGAAACATTGTACTGGCCTCAGTGTAATCGGCTGGTTAGTTTGCCGAAAATCAGTAGGTTGGCGTAGTATGCTGAGTCACTCAGATGCGTCTGAGTGACTCTTTTACTTCTCGAATGGAGGCTTTTTTGTGATGAGGTTTAAAAAGGTATTACCGACCATTAGCACTGCAGTTTTAATCCTCCTGGCAGGATGCCAGGAACCGAGTGAAACTGGAGGACCCATCACAAAAGGAGGGGACGACCGAACTGGAGAATATGAGGCCGCAGCCAACTGGTGGAAACCTGCTCCGGACCACGATGATGTGTGGACTTGGGGCCAAGTATCTGCTGTGGCAGTAGACACACCGGACAGGATTATAGTTGGGATTTGGGGCGACCGAAATTCAGCAGGTGAAGAAAGAGGTGCAGGAACCAACTACCTGGTAGTAGTAGATGGAGACGGCAATATCACTGAACGCTGGATGCAATGGGATTCTATTTTCAACAAACCCCACCAAATCTATATCAGTCCTTATGATCCTGATCGACACGTTTGGGTTGTAGAGCGAGGTGGTGGAAGAGATGTAAACATGCAGATACTCAAATTCACTAATGATGGAAGTGAATTGGTGATGAGGCTCGTGGATTACGATCATCCTACAACCAGAGCTGAAGCTCGAGCTAATCCAAACCCTGGACCCTACAGTTATGGTGATCCTGCGGTGATGGCCTTTCTTCCCGACGGAAGTTTTTACGTTGGCGACGGCTACTGGAATTCACGAATCATCAAGTACAATGCTGAGGGCGAGCATCTAATGGAATGGGGAGAACTCGGAAGTGGGCCTGGGCAATTTGACTTGGTGCACGGCGTTGCAGTGGACCGAGCCCGAAGAGTCTACGTGGGTGATCGCACCAATAACCGCATCCAGATATTCACAGAAGACGGTGAATATATTGAAGAATGGCCAGACGTCTCGGACCCCGTGGGCGTATTTATTGATGAAAATGAAGCTGTGTGGGTAATCTCAGCTAGCTTGAATAGACTCCTTAAGTACGACACAGAAGGAGAGCTACAGTACTATCTGGGAGCATACGGTGGGACAAGAGGTGGTTTTGCAGGAGGCCTTTCGCGTCCCCACCAGATGGATGTAGACCAGCAGGGAAATCTATATATCGCTAGTTGGGATGGAGGTTGGATGGACAAGTATGTCCCAAGAAGCGACGCTGACCTATCAAAATTGGTTGGAAGACCCTTAGTACTAGACCCCTAAAATCCACTGCCAAGCAGTTTGACTGTATCTACATTCCAACCTTCGGCATCGATGATTCGCTGCGTCATAGATCGAATCCAATTTGAAAGCTCAGAATGCGGCAAAAGCCCTATTCCAGGAGAGTAATCCAAACCATTCAAAACGTCAGCATAAGGGCCGAATCCTGACAGTCGCATGGGCAACACTATCACAGATAGTCCTTCCTGGGTCATTCGGGAGACGTAAGCTCGAATATTTTTTTCGGCTATGATGCGTTCCTCCTCCCAGTCTTCCCTTAAAGTCATTGCATCAACGTCAGCATATCCAGCCATCTCTAATTTCTGTATAACCCTACCCATTGCATCCAATATCGTGTTGTTTTCCTGCTCATCGCCGGCACCATGAGCGATAAGTAAAACTGCTTCATCGTGGACTGAAGAACTCAGATCAGACGCTCTCTCAGACATTATGATCGCAGGCATATCGGAGTCAATTATTCCTTCAAGATGAGTCGCAACAATCTGATTGTGATGAAGCTGGTTTCTCATTTCTGGATTCTGTGCCATGGGACCCATCATAACAAACATTTCTGGAGGCTCGTCAGAAAGACCGAGGAAGAAATTAGTTTGATCTAGGAAAGACTGTCCTGACAAGAACATCCTGACTACCGCCACGTGAGTCACCCCCTCAGAGTCCAAGGAATCCAATCCGGCCTGGAGGGTCATAGGATTAGCCATCCCATATGCTACGGCTATAGGGAGATTTTCAGAGATAGGATCCACCGCTTGAGCTACTGATTGATTCCACTCATCATCGGCACCATGGGCCATAAGGAGAACACCTACTTTATCCTGAACGACCAGGCTTGATGATTCTATATCACTAACTGGAACAACACTGGCACAAGCCAACTGAATTCCTATAAGAAACAAAGAAGCAATACGCATTTGAAACATTCCTCGCCTATAAATGAGAACCATTCTCAATGAGCAATATAGACTAACTGAGTGGCTGAAGATTCTCAATAGCGTTGTGAAAAAATATATTCGAAAAGTCTCGGTTCATTACAAGGCTTTTAAAATAGACAGATGTATAGTAGAATAGTTGAGAGTGATTTTCATTCGCACTATTTAAGTGCCTTATAGGCTAATGTTCAGATCGGTAATTGAGTGGACCAGGGAATACAAATGGGTTCAGAAATGAAAACAGTCAAAGATAACTCCACTGACCTCAGGCTCAGCCACGTCCAATTGGACCAAGAAGTCGAGCTTGTCTCAATAGACCTTCCAGATAATCAAGCCGAACCGCTCTTTGAGCGTGGATTTCTACCTGGGTGTCGTATTTGCCCTGTTCGCTCTTCTCCCAGCGGAGACCCAATCGTAGATGTCGATGGTTCTCAGATGGCCCTACGGCGTGAAACCGCAGACTGTCTTTGCGTTAAAGCTCTTAGGGACCTTAAGGGCAAATAGAGCCTGAACGCTGAGTTCTCATAAATTGAGCCCTACTGACGAGACGGAGCACTTAGGCCAAGTCCTGGAAAGCTCGGAAGACGTCCCACTCATTGCTCTGGCAGGTGCACCCAACTCGGGCAAAACAACGCTTTTCAATAGATTAACTGGCCTGCGTCAAAAAGTGGCCAATTATCCTGGCGTCACAGTAGAGAAACATATAGGAGAGTTGAGGTCGGATGACCAAGTCTTAGCAGACCTGGTTGACCTGCCTGGAATACATGGATTCGCTGCGCGCACACTCGACGAAAAAGTAACAAAAGATGTACTCGAAGGTCGTGTCGATGGAATAAAAAAGCCAGATGCGGTTGTGATAGTCATAGATTCCACACGATTGGAAAATCAACTGATGTTAGTAGAACAGGTACTTGAACTGAATTTACCTGCACTGCTTGTACTCAATATGGCCGATGAGCTAAAGGGACGCGGCGGCAGTGTCAACGCAAATGCACTATCCGAAAAACTGGGAATAGAAGTGATCTGGACCAATGGAAGAACGGGGGAAGGAACTGGAGCCATTATCGAATATGTTGCCCGGCTCAAGGATAATGATTCCGTCCCCTCCGAAGTCAGTGGTGAGATCAAAACTTCTATCAACTCGCAAAAACTTCCTGTCCTGGAAAGTTTCTCTAAAAGAAAGGAGGTTGTGAAAGAAGCCGTTTCTGACGCAGAATTTATACCTCCTGAACCATCTGCAGTTAGCGGATTTTTGGACTCTCTAGTTCTGCATAAGATTTGGGGACCAATGATTTTCTTTGCAGTTGTAGTGTTCGTATTTCAGTCTATTTTCACGTGGGCTGTCCCGCTGATGGATGGAATCGAGCTTCTCATCGAAACTTCGGGCATATGGATGTCCGAAATCTTGCCTGATAATTGGTTAAAATCTCTTTTAGTTGATGGTATTTGGGCTGGAGTAGGGTCTGTAGTGGTCTTCCTTCCACAAATCCTTATCCTCTTCCTCTTCATCGGTATCCTAGAAGATTCTGGGTACATGGCACGGGCCGCCGTAATCGCAGATCGAGTCATGTACCGTATAGGACTGCAGGGAAAAGCATTTCTGCCGCTCTTGTCTGGTTATGCCTGCGCAGTTCCCGCCATCCTTTCAGCAAGAACCATTGAAGATGACCGCGATCGAATGGCCACTATCTTTGTCACTCCCTTTATGACTTGTTCCGCAAGATTGCCAGTATACGTTTTGTTGATAGCGGCATTTATTCCTAATGAACCCTTCATGGGAACATTTCTTAACAAAAGAGCAGGTGTGCTGATTCTGCTTTACGCTCTGGGTGTTGCTGCTGCTATAATGACGGCTTTTATCCTCAAGCGTACCCTTCTCAAAGCTGAGCCATCGACATTTCTTATGGAATTACCTCCTTACCGTCTCCCATCTCTACAATCCCTGGGACTCCGGCTACTCGACAGAGGTAAGATTTTTCTCTTACGAGTCGGAAAAATTATATTCACTGTGACTATCGTTCTATGGATTCTGACTCAATTTCCTAGAACCGAACTTGGACCTCCTGAGATAGAACAAAGTGCCCTAGGTCAGATTGGCCATGTCATTGAACCCGTAATCGAACCACTGGGTTTCGACTGGCGAATCGGTATCGGGTTAATCACATCCCTGGCCGCTCGCGAAGTGATTGTCGGAACACTTGGCACCATCTACGGCATGGAATCAGCCGATGAAGAATCTCTCGACCTGCAGAGTGCACTGCAAGAAAGTGTCTCATTCCCAGCAGCTATAGGCCTGCTCGTATTTTTTGCCTTTGCGCTGCAATGTATGGCAACAGTGGCAACAGTAAAACGGGAGACAGGAGGATGGAAATGGGCGTCTTTTCAATTTTTATACATGCTGGCACTCGGATATTTTGGTGCCCTATTAGCATTTAATGTATTCTAGAAATGCTGGCCTTTACTTTAACTCATTAAACACTCCCAAAAACCATTGAATGCTTAGCCTGCAAATCTTGAAGCTCTACGCTTCTACCGCAATCGTCTTCCTGGCTATAGACATCGTCTGGCTCGGCGTAGTAGCATCTGCCTTCTATCAAAAACACTTGGGTCATCTGATGCGTTCCGACGTGATCTTACCAGCAGCGCTTCTCTTCTACTTACTCTACGTGGTAGCAATTTTAGTTTTCGCGGTACTTCCTGGTTTAGAAAGCCAATCTATAAATCGCACTCTAGCCCTAGGAGCATTTCTAGGGTTAGTCGCCTACAGCACATTTGACCTCACCTGTCTGGCGCTATTTAGGAATTTCCCTGTCAAAGTTGTGATAATAGACCTGATCTGGGGCACAGTATTAACCGCTACAGTAGCAGGAATATCTCACAAAATAGGGGAATTCCTGAGTTTTTGACCTAGGCAAGATTCAAAAAAGAATCGTCAGGCAATAAATCACAACCAGTATTCCTAAAATCAACAATGCCAACTTAACGAAACTACTGTTTTCTGATTGTATTTTAGGTCCAAAACGTGGAGCATAGTGCTTGCTCGTATTGAAGTGAGTGTCCCACTCCTCTAGTCCTTGCAGAGCCTCCTGTAGCTCCTCTTCAGGCATTCCCTCCAAGGTGTCTGAAGCCGACCGCATGTGCTCCTGCTCTGCTTGATCGGAATTCTTCATGAATTTGCATCAAAATCTGGGCAAGGATCGTATTCGTTCCTATTACCGTAGTCGAACCATCTCCCACACCTTTCACCTCGATTATAGGAGCCACTTCTAAGGATTTCGTCGTTCAGCCAATAGCTCTCGAAGAAGCCATGCATTTCATCATTTATGAAATTGGCCTGTAGCGTCAATTCCCCGTTCTCCCTATACTCGCGAAGGGGACCATGCCACTTGTCTACCAAATAAGTCACTGAACGAAATAAAGTCCCGTCTCCATAGTAAATCATCACTCCACCGGTCTTTACACCTCGGTGAAACTCGCCCTTTTCATACATTTTTTCCTGGATGACTATCGCCCCACGTTCCGTCCTCAAGGGACCAGCAATATAGTACAGTTCTGGATTATGAATTGTATAGGAACCGTGAAACCATCCATCCAAAATGTTCAGCTCCATAGTCACCATAGACTCATCGTCTGGAGCCATCTTAAGCGCCGAACCTGTATAAAACTCCCCCGTTCTAGGATCTAGGTAACGACCCTCCTCTAGAATAAGGTCATCCAAATTCCTAGGAGGCTCCTGAGAGGCAGCAGTACAGCCCCCAACCAGAATCACAGCAACGAGTATGATTTTCTTGTTAAGGTGTAACTTTTCCATCTATGAGTCTCCCCCATTTTTCTACAGTACACAAGTCTCTGTCTACATAATCAAGAAAGGAAGCCAGGCACCCATTCCACCACAAAAAAGCCAACCACTTTCAACGAGTCCTACAATTCGCAGTATCTCATATGGAGCACTCCGACACCGATTCTCAAAGATAAATTGCTATTGACCTTGGTAATCTTACTAGTATTGAAGAGTTTACATTATGATCAATCCAATCGTTCGCGACCAAACTCAGTCAATAAAGCACTCCATTTTCAGTGAGTAATCGCGATCCCCACGTGGGTTTTGATCGGTCAATTGTTGAAGGCCCCATTCGCAGTGCGGTCTGGAAACTGGCGTGGCCGACCATGCTTCAGAACATGATCGGAGGATTCCAAGGAGTCATCGATCATATAATGGTTGGCAACTACGTTGGTTACGTTGGAAACGCTGCTATTGGCGTCTCTTGGCAGATCTTTCTGGTAGTCATCGTCTTCATAAGCTCATTATTTACTGGTATGGGTGTTTTGGTAGCTCGCTTTGCAGGTGCTAATGACCCCGACAAGGTCAACCGCACTGTTTATCAAGCTTTTTTGACCTGTGTAATAATCGTCTTATGTATCATGGCGCCGATTGGCTACTTGGCATCACCCACCCTACTGACCTTAGTCAACACCACCCCAGCAGTACAAGTAGAGGCATTGCCCTACCTCCGCACCATGTTTGTATTTTCTTTCGGTATGCTGATGTTTTTTATGCTGGGAGGAGCCCTTCGTTCAGCAGGAGATGCACGCACACCTCTACGACTTGGAATTGTACTCACTGTTTTAAATATCACCTTGAGTGTCATCCTGATACGAGGCCTTGGTCCAATTCCTGCTTTTGGAACTCTCGGTGCTGCTATTGGAACCGTAGCTGCTGGTGCCACAGTAAGCATTTACGCTTTTACAAAACTTTTAGGGGGTGGATGGGTCGTACAATTCCATCGCCATATGAACTGGCGACCAGACTTCACGATTATAAAGCAACTCTTCAGATTTGGACTTCCCACTGGGTTGCAGGGTGTAGCGATGAATCTTGGAGGCGTATTTCTCTTGGGTTTCGTAGGGTCTCTTGCGATGAGTGCACAGGCCCAGGCCGCATACGTAGTTAGCTACTCCCAACTCTTTTCCTTCATTACCTGGACTTCAACGGGGATTATGGGTGCTACGGCAGCAGTTGCAGGTCAAAACTTGGGA
>Ga0315316_10003600_pt1 | contig 11238 bp, 6 predicted proteins | sample M160m3416metaG_FD_203702 | JGI IMG/M metagenome (GOLD analysis project Ga0315316, IMG submission 203702) | Ammonia-oxidizing marine archaeal communities from Monterey Bay, California, United States - M1 60m 3416 | ecosystem: Environmental > Aquatic > Marine > Intertidal zone | place: USA... | reverse complement strand
TGCCGACTAGCGCGGCTTCCCAGACTGCGATCAACCAGATCAAGCAGTTGGGCGTCACCGTCGGCAAGACGGCGACGACCTTTGCGCCCGACGACAACGTCACCCGTGAAGAGATGGCGATGTTCATGGAGCGTCTCGCCGCCGCGACCACTGCTGGTCCTGGTGGAACGTCGGACGCCACTGCTGCTGGTACAGCAACGACGTACATCAACAACACCGACACGGACTACAACTTTGCCGACATTGACTCGGGCACCGTGACCTATGAGGGCCACAACGCAATTATCGAGTTGTGGCAGATGGGTGTCACCGACCTGAGTCATGGAGCGGCGGCTTACCGGCCGAGCGCGGACATCACCCGGGCCGAGATGGCGACGTTCATGACGAACTTCTTGGGTCACACCAACGCCCGTCCGACCGGTTTGACGATTCAGGCTTCCAGCGTTACTGACTGGGGCTCGATGGTCGCTGGCACGGATGAGCTGCACGTTTCGAACCGTGACGCCAACTTCGACGGCATTGCCAACACGATTGTTGACGTCTTCGGTTACAAGACGGTGACCACAGTCGGCGAAGCGGCCTTCTCCTCTACCGGAGCCTGTAAGGACGCCCTTGAGGCGGATTCCAGCGGCGCCGAAGAGTTGTGCGTGATGGAAGCAGGCGACTACGCGACCAACCAGTCCGGCAACATCGCAATCGAGGCGGGCGACCTGGCCACTACGGTCAGCGCCAGCACCGAGGGCAATGTTGTTCAGTACTGGGCATGGAGCGGAGCAGTCGGCACCTACTACAACGACAACACGACCACCGGGGCCTCCACGGTCACCGTGACGTCCAAGAAGGACGGCGATACCGCCCAGTGGAGCAGGACCGACCCGTACGCGAGCTCTGCTACCTACTCGAGCTACGACGGCACGAACGACCTGGTGTGTTTGGACGGCAAGATGGGTAGCGACGTGACCTACACGTTCCAGATGGCGACGATTGCTGGCGCTACTGGCGTGAGCGTGGCCAAGGCTGGCGTGAAGATCAACGTCAACACCCAGTCCGGTACCGGCGGGGCGGTTTCGAGTGCGCAGACGAACACCGTCATCACCACCGATGCGGATGGTACGGCGACGTTCACAGCCACCATGGCTGATCCGGCTGTGGCATCTGGCAGCATCAAGTGGGCGAAGTACTCGTTCAGTGATGGTTCCAACACGCTGGTCACCGCGATCGGCGACTTCACCACCAGCTCGGCTCGGACCACGGGTTCAACCTGGCAGTGCATCAAGTGGCAGGACACGGCTCGTGCAACCACGACCGCCCTGGCGGCTGTGTCGAACTCGTACGTGTCAGCTACGGCAACTGGTACCGGTGCGGCCGGTACGGTCACTGCCACGGTGCTGGATCAGTACGGTGTTGGTGTTGCTAGCGAGTCGGTGCGTCTGACAAGTGCAGATACCGGCACAGGTAGCGGAACAGCTTCTACCTACAGCACGACCAGGACCACCAACTCGAGTGGTCAGGCGAGCTTCGGTACCCTGCGTGATGCTGCGACCTCGGCCAAGAGCACTTACACGGCCCAGGCCACCTCAGACGGCAGCGGTATCAGCGCTACGGCTGTCCAGTACTGGGTGATTGCACCGAGCGCAACGTCGCTGGATGGTGGCTCAGCTGCTGCTGCAGCGCCGCAGGCCTTCCAGCCGCAGGCTGCTTACGGTACGGAGACCGCTGATGGCGAGTTCTCAGGCAAGATCGTCATCATGGATGCGGCGAACGACACCTTCGTCGTGGACATCTCCTACTGGAGCGCTGGCGATGCTGCTAGCCAGGAGTACGTGAAGTACACGTACGACTCGAACGATGCGTTCTTCATCGCTGGGGCTGCCAAGACTTACGCGGCATTCGATTACGCGCAGTCGATCAAGTCGGCTACCAATCTGGTGCTCACCGCAGCAGACGCGCTGTATGACGCCAGTAACAACGGTAAGTTGGCTACTGACGGGGTCGCTGGTAACGCCTCCGAGTGGCGACTCGTTGACTGATCAAAGAGTGTTGAATAGTTGACCTGCTGAAGGTCAACTAGTGAGGAGCCCCGGTCTTCGGACCGGGGCTCCTTGCGTTTCCTGGATCTCAACGGTTCCGAGCTGGTCCCAGTGTCATCGTCGCCAGCATTCAAGGTTGTGCAGTGTTCCTAAGCTACGATCGGGACTCTCATCATGATGTTCAGTGAGAAAGCAAGAGGAAAAACGTGGCACTGAAAACTCGGCTTTGGGTCATTGTTTTGCTTGCGGTCACCCTTACGGCGTCGACGACGTCCGTGGTACACGCTGCATCGGTAGGTCCGCCTACGGGGCTTGCCGCAACTGCCGGCAACAACCAGGTTTCCCTCACCTGGACTGCACCTTCGGTTGGGGGTAATCCGGCTATCTCGGATTACATCGTCGAATACACAAGTGACGGAACGGTGTGGTCGAACTTCGTTCATCAGGTGAGCTCGACCGCTTCGTCTACGGTTACTTCACTGATCAACAACGTCCAGTACTCATTCCGGGTTTACGCCGTGAATTCTGATGGCACCGGAACGGCTTCCAACGTTGCAACAGCCACACCGGTTTCGAATCACACCCCGAATGATCTTGCGACCTATAAGGCATGCCCAACAGGGGTTGCGCCGGTAGCTGGGTTCACTGACTGGGTGTCAACCGACGTGGACTGTGTCAAGTACTACGGGATCACCAAGGGCACGACAGAAACGACCTATTCGCCTCTCAGCGTTGTGACTCGCTGGCAGATGGCGTTGTTCCTCACCCGGATGGCAGCTGTGACTGGGATCACCCTTGGGGACGGAACCGGCCATGGCTTTACCGATATCAGTGGTGAGTCCGACGAAATTCAGACCGCAATTGGTCAGATCAAACAACTTGGGATCACGGTTGGCAAGACAGCCACAACATATGCCCCTGCTGACAACGTGAGCCGTGAGGAAATGGCGCTGTTCCTAACCCGGCTCCTCAAGAAGTCCACTGTCGGCCCAGGCGGAAACTCAGAGTTCGTGACGGGTACCAGCGGCGCCACGGAGATCAAGTCCAACGACACCGACAATAACTTCACCGATCTTTCCGGTGTCACGTTGTACGAATCGCTTACAGCGATCACGAACCTCTGGAACCTTGGGGTGACCGAGGTCGCCACAGCGACCCTCTACGAACCCCAGGAGCCCATGACTCGCAAAGCTATGGCGACAATGATGACCAATGCCCTAGCTCACTCCAATGCACGACCTAAGGGCCTCGTAATCCAAACGGGCTCATATCGCGTGGAGGGAACGCCTCGGATCACCCTCTCGGTTACTCACCGGAGCGACGCTTTCGCCCCGATCGTCGACACTGTCATCGATACCTTCAAATACATACACACGATCGATACGACCAGTACACGATTCACCACGACAGGATTCTGCTCTTCCACCGCAGTTACCGAAGCCGGTGGCACCAAGTGCACGATCGACACGGGAGACCCTAAGACCGACGCGAATGGCAATCTGGCTGTGTTCGGCTCTGAGACGCCTGCTCTCACTAGCCTCGACTTCTGGGCCTGGACAGCGGCGGTGGGCACCATCTACGACAACGACGTTCACGCATCTGGTGCCAGCAAGATCACTGTCGTGATGACAACGACCTCTTCCTAGCTGAGTCATCACGGAGTGGGACCGTCTGGTCGTTCGAGTCGGCTGACCCAGTTGGTGACGTACTTGCTCTTTCACATGGCATAGGACGTCGGATACGCCGGGAGGTTGGAGGGGGCGTCGTGCCTGCCTGCAGTTTGCCTAGATCAAGGATGACACTGTTAAGCACAGTCATCTCTGGCAGGTCCCATTGCTCACGAGCCTGGCGCCATGCTCTCAAGCCTCACCTACGGTTCTCTTGCTAAGACAGGCCCAATGCAGACCGGCTGTCTAAGTGACATCTCCCAAAGGGACAGTTAGTGACCCCTACGATGCAAATCATGGCAACGCGAAAGAGGCGATTGATAGGCTTGCTCCTCGCTGCGTGCCTGTTGCTTTCACCTGATACCGCCCGAGCTTCTGGTGGCGAAATCGTGTTCTTCGGTGAGGGTTCCGGCCATGGTGTTGGACTTAGCCAATACGGGGCAAAGGCGATGGCCTTTGGGGGGGCGACTTATCGGCAGATCCTCTACCGCTACTACACCGGGATCAGTGTCGTCCCTGTCCAAACGGCTGCGGTGGGGACCTTCGTGGCAACCGAGCAGTCGCCCTTGTGGGTCGGGCTTCTTCAATCGGAATCGAGCATTTCGTTCACGGTCGACAAGGGGTCGGCGGATCTCTGTTTTGATAGCCAAGTGGGGTGTGTTGCACGAGCCCTCGATCAAGAGACCTGGGTATTTTCTCACCACGGATATGGCAACTGCGCATTTTCTCGGACAGGAGTGGACGGCAGTAGCACACAAATAGGCGAATCGGGGCGGTGCGACGCGTCTATCAGGCCGCTCTCGGATGTAACAACGATTGCGATTCCCCGGAAGGCCCGCTCCTACAAGAACGGGACTCTTCGGATGCGCACACCACTGAATGATGGAATATTCCACCTCGTCTTCCAGACAGACCTAGAGGCCTATGTGCGAGGCATCTCGGAGGTTCCCGAGACATGGCCGATCGAGGCGGTCAAGGCCCAAGTTGTCGCAACACGGTCTCTAGCTGCTTGGACGCTTCTCGTTCGTGGCAGTGAACAGTCGTTTTCTCAGTCTCAACGCTCTGAATGTCATTGCAACTTGCGAGACGATGTTTCAGATCAAGTCTTCCGTGGCTATGACAGCGAATCCAGACATCCAAACTGGGTATCGGCCGTCAAGGCAACTGGGTCCGAGGTGATCGCCGTTTCAGGTGGCGTCGGGAGGGGACTCTACTTCCACTCTTCAGCTGGAGTGACCGAGGACTATTCAGATGCTTTCGGTGAGGGCGTGTTCCCCTATCTGGCAAGTGTGAACGACGCTCCGGCGATCTCGGAGTTCGCTAACAATCCGCTGAGGTATTGGGGACTCTCTTCAAAATCATCGTCGATTGCCATCCTGTTCAACTTTTCTTGGGTCAACAATGTGATGGTCGAATCCCATAACGAGTCAGGCAGCGTCAGCTCGGTTCGAATTACCGGTATCAGGTCGGGAAGACCAGTTGAGGAGATTGTCGACGGGGCCGAGTTTCGAAGAAGGCTTGGCCTTCGATCTACCAATTATGAAGTCGAAGTTCGTTCTCCTTTCAGTGACGTTTTGCCCGAGAGTTCGTTCTCCGGTGAGATAGTCGGCTTAGCCGCTATGGGGATCACCGAGGGCTGTTTGCCGTCAAGATTTTGTCCGACGGCTCAGGTCACAAGAGGAGAAATGGCTGCTTTCCTAGTTCGAGCACTCAGGCTGGATCCGGGTCAAGAAGAGCTTGACGCATTCTCTGACGACAATGGCTCCTACTTCGAGAATGAGATCAACACCCTGCATGCTCATGGCATTACCAACGGATGTGCGGAGGCCAAGTTCTGTCCGAACCAGTTCATTACACGAGGCGAGATGGCGGCGTTCCTTGTTCGGGCGTTCGATCTTCCCGAGTCCTCAGGGGATTCGTTCAGCGATGACGATTGGTCGTTGTTTGAAGCTGACATTGCCGCTTTGGAGGCCAGCGGGGTTACCAGCGGCTGTGGTACCGGCCGCTTCTGTCCGGACCGGCCAGTGTCCAGACAGGAGATGGCGGCATTCCTGATTCGAGCTCTAGCCCTGGGCTGAGTTGGCGTTCGTTAATCTGAACTGGGTACGAAATAGGATCCTCGAATGCCGCAGAATGGTTTTGGGTCCTCAACCAGCCGGCTGGCACGGCTCGATGCTGACGTGGTTGAAGGCGGTGTTCTTTGTGCTCTGGTCCTGGCGGTTCCAACGGTCTTTCTTCGCGGGGCTATCACGACCTTTGACGCACCACAGGCAGCACTGTTTGCTGTGCTGGCACTTGCGGTGCTGGCCCTCCGAATCTTTCGAGCAGTATCAACCGGATTAGTAGAGCGGGGACCACGACCGCTCAGCGCTACCAGTTCGGCCCTTGTTGTAGCGCTGGTTCTCGCGTGGGTTACCTCTGGTCAGCCCTGGGTGTCTCTTACAGGGGCAACGGTCAGGTATGCGGGGGCCCTTAGTTATGGCCTCTGTCTGGTGCTTCTCCACGCCGTGTTTCGAAGCGCTCGTCGCGGTTCGGTGGAACCCCTGCTGGCGACGTTTGTCGTCGCTCATGGCGTCGTCGTGGGCTATGCCTTGCTCCAAGCCTACGGACTTGACCCCTTCACTTGGGGCGAAGGGGATCTCTACGTGGGCGAGGTGTTCTCCACGCTAGGGAATCCGAACTTCTCGTCGGCTTTCATAGGATTGACGCTGGCCCTGCTTGTCCGCTACCAAGTTGATAGCCGGCTTCCACTAATCGCAAGGTCGATTTTCGGAGCAGCCGTCGGGGCCTCATCGGTCGCCTTGTCCTATCTGGGGTCGTTCCAGGGCCAAGTGGTATCGCTAACTGCCCTAGGCGTAATGGCCGTCTGGGCTAGTCAACAGCGTGGCTGGTATCGCTTGGAGGCGCTCGCGGCCGCAGCCCCGGTAGGTGTGGTGGTGGTTGCAGTTCCAGTTCTTACTAATGGCCCCGATTTGCCGACAGCACTTACCTTGATGATCGCTCTCGGGATTTGGACGGCACTAATGGGCGTAAGGCAGCGGAGGTGGTCGTTACAGGTCGGCCTAGATTCCCCTGGGTTGTCGCAGCGCCGAGTCGGGCGAGGCCTGACTAGAGGCCTGGCTATTGGTGGAGTGGTGATTGGTGTCGCTGGATTGGGAGCTGCCTGGCCCCTGATATCCGATGACCTGACCGGTGGGTTAGGTCGCCGAGTCGAGTTCTGGAAGATAAGTCTTTCGATTTTCCGGGAACATCCACTGGTCGGTGGAGGACTTGAAACCTATCCGGCTTATTTCACTCGGCTTCGATCAGTCGACCAAGCCGTCGAGTTCGAGATGGTCTTGTCGGATTCACCCCACAGCGTCCCACTAGGTCTATTGAGTGGAGGTGGTCTTCTCCTAATACTCGCCTACCTATCAATTGTCATTCTGGTTGGTGCCTACGGAATTCGAGCGTTTCGACGAACAAGGGGAGGCGAACAACTACTTGTCACAGCGGTGCTGGCCGCATGGATCGCGTACCAAGTCCAGTCGCTTGTATCAATCGATATGCCTGGGCTCATCTACACCCAGTGGGTGTTCGGTGGGATTCTTCTAGCAAAGGGTGTTGACGGAGGCGTACGAGAGGTCAGAATCCCAGGGCTACGCGTCAGGGGATCTTCACCATTGGCATCCGGAGAGTCTGCTCGCGGGCCGGTTCAACGGTTCCTACTAGCGGGTTCGATCGGTCTGGTATTCCTAGCAGCGGCCATTTGGGTCTCGGCACCACTTAGGGCCGACCTCCATGCGAGTTCGGCCCAGAAGGCTTTTGTCCAAACGGACTTCCAGAAGGCGGGTGACGAACTCCAACGCGCCATTGAACTTCAGCCGAATAACGGGTTTCTAGCTAATGCCATGGCACGCGTGTACTGGGAGAGTGGTCTGGATGAGTTGGCGCTCGAAGAGTTTGAACGTAGCGCCCGACTCCAACCTGGGAACCCGGGCGCGGCGAGAGTCGCTGCAGGTACCGCCTTGGAACTAGGACAGTACGGCTTAGCTAGCGAATGGTATGAGCGCCTGGTGCTCGACGACCCAAACGGACCTGAATCACTGGTCGAAGCAGCTAAGTTTTACGCTTCAATCGGACGATCGGACCGATCTGAAGCTCTACTCGACAGATTTTACGCTCTTGATTCCACAGCCCCTGACGCCTGGAAAATAGTCGCTGATGCACATGAGCAACTGGGTCGGTACTGGTCTGCAGGGCGTATAAGACTGTGCTTGAGTGAGAACGGGCAGTATGTCATAGGGGTTGGTTGTGTCTATAGGCCCTGACCTGGCACAGATGGGTCGCCACGGTTGAGGCCACTCGACCGCTAGTGATGTGGACTATCAATGGCCTAGCTCTCGAATCTTTGCTCCATCCACTTGCAGAAGGGGCATTGGAACCACGGTGGATAGAGGAACTCTTGACCGAAGCAGAGAGCGTTTGTGGGGAGTAGGGGTTATTCCCACTTCAGCGTCGCAGACGGTGGGAGTCTGATCTGGTGAGGTCTCCTAACCGTCTGGCAGTAGTTGGTGTGAAGGCCGTTCGTGATTCGGTAACGGCCATGGCTGACCACCCGGTGTTGAGCTCATTTCTAGTTGCTCTTGGCGTCAGGGTTGTCGTGGCTATTTCTACCGGTCTCCTCCACGAGGGCGTACTCATCGGCGATGAAGGCCAGTACCTCCTTCTTGCTTTGATGGCATCTGAAGGGGCGTTGACGTCAGAGTTCTGGGGCGGGTATGGCCAATCGCTCTTTGAATCCACCCGCACGTTCATGTGGCCACTCACCACATTGTTTTGGTTGTTCGGCCCGTCTCGCATTGTCGGTCAACTTCTTGTAGCCACTTTTGGAGCGGTGACCTCCGCTTGTGCGGCCTGTCTCGCCAGCCGGTTCCTGCGGAAAGAGTATGCGCTTGGGGCAGGACTGATCGTCGCTTTGTTCCCCTCGCAGGTTCTCTGGTCTTCAGTCGTGATGCGCGAGTCATTGATCTGGGCCGGGTTGGCAGCGATAGCTGTGACTGTCGACTATTCGCAGCGAAGTGAGTCAGGTCGTCGAACCGCTCTGTCCACGGTCTTGCTAGGTCTGCTTTTCGTTGCGACAGTCTGGCTTAGGGACCATTCTGCGCTACTCGCACTGTGGTGCCTGTGCCCTGCTCTGCTGGTCGGACGCTCTCGCTTGCGGATTCGGATCCTCGCCGCATCTTGTCTACTCATCTTTGCTCCGTGGGTTATGGGATTCGGTCCTGGCGGCTCTGACTACGCCCGGGCCGCCATAGGAAGTATGGGAAACAGTCGTGCCTATATGGCGATGAGTGCTAACTCCTCGTTCGGGGTCAATCAATCGAGTGCTAACTCCTCGTTCGGGGTCAATCAATCGAGTGCTAACTCCTCGTCCGGGTTCAATCAATCGCAATCGACTAGCAACAGCACCGACTCCAGTATTTCCGAAGGACAATATGAGTGCCCCGCGCTGCTTGAGAGCCAAATTCGTGGGAGCGATGAGATCGGTGATGTTGTTAGTCGATTGATTGACCGCGAACGAGGAGATTGGATCTGCATCCACGATCAGTACGGGATAGGAAGGCTCGTAGACAACAGGATGATCACAAGTTTCCAGCGAATCCCCGGTGGCCTGTACGAAACGATGATCCGCCCGCTTCCGTGGGGGGATGGGCGGAGCTCAATTCAGGTCCTCGCTGGGTGGGAGTTCCTACTTTGGATCTCGTTATACGGCTTAGCGGCATACGGCTTATGGGTCCACGGCAAGGGCCACCGTGTGCTCATATACCCAACCTTGTTGCTGTTTGCTATCAGTATTTCAGGAGCCGTAACACACGGGAATTTGGGAACAGCCTTCCGTCACCGAGGACAGATCTGTTTTGTGTTGGCTGTGCTTGCGATGGCTGGGGTTCAAGCAATCGTGGAAGGCCGGAGGATGAAATCGCGAGAACGAAGCCTCGGAACCGTGTCAGATGATGAGTACGTGGATAGAGAAGAACGGTGAGATCACGTGCTCGACGAGAAGGCAGAGCGGTTGAAGAGGGTCTCCCATCCCCTCTTAAAGCAATCGAAGGCAAGTCCCGAAATGTGGATCATCGTGTCGTCAAGGGCTTTGGTGAAGAGTGGTCACGCTTTGGAAACCGCCAACTTGAAGTAGACGAGTTGGAGACCATGTTCAGCCACTACACCTCGGTGTTCCCATGGGAAGACCTGCCTGAAGACGCGGAAGGCTTCGACGCTGGTTGTGGCTCTGGTCGATGGGCCCGCTTCTTCGCCCCACGAGTGGGTCGACTGCACTGCATCGATGCGAGCGAGGCAGCACTAGACGTTGCTCGCCAGACGCTTGCTAATGAGACCAATGTTGAGTTTCGACATGAGGATCTCAGTTCCCTCGGGCTTGAAGACGCAAGTTGTGACTTTGGATATGCACTTGGAGTCCTGCACCACATACCCGACACGGAACACGCCGTGGCAACGTGCGCAGCGAAACTAAAACCTGGGGCACCGTTTCTCGTATTCCTGTACCACGACCTTGAAAATTACGGCTGGTTGCACCGACTCCTTTTCCTCAGGGTCGTCACAGCGATCCGATTCGTCGTGGCGCGCCTGCCATCAAAGCCTCGGTCATTGGTAGCGGATCTGGTTGCTGCACTCGTCTATTGGCCACTTGCCCGTTTGGCCCGAGTGGTCGAAATGGTTGGACGGGACCCTGCGTTTCTTCCATTGTTCCAGTATCGGCATCGGTCGTTCTATGTGATGCGTAACGACTCCTTGGACCGGTTCGGGACTCGTCTTGAGAAGCGATACAGCAGGGAAGAGGTACGTCGACTCCTTGAGAGTGCAGGTCTTGGGAAAGTGGTCTTTTCTGAGGGCCCACCATGGTGGGTGGCAGTCGCATGGCGTCGGCATGAGGGCTTATGACCTACAAACGTTCCGACAGTTCCTTGTATCGGAAGCCGCTGTTGGACTTGTTAGCGCGCTACGTAGAGATCCGCGCCGCCTTGTGACTCTGCCGATCTACGCTCTTGGTCGTCGCATCGTTTGTCGGTCGCGCGTATTTATCTCAAGGGTGTTTGTGTGGTGAGTGCCCCATTCCCTGTAAGGCATTGGTGGGCCAGCTGGGCGGAGCGGGCTAGGGGCGAGGTCATCCTTGTTTTGATGGGACGTCTTGCCAATGTGGTCGCGGGCACAGTTTTTGTGCTGCTTACAGCTCGACATTTGGGTCCGACCGGTCGAGGCGTAATTGCTCTTGCGTTCACACTTGCCTGGGCAACCACGAGCGTGGCTGATCTTGGCACCTCAACTAGCGGTCGGATTGGCCTCCTCGCACCGGACAGTGGCATAACAGAGCGTGATGTCCTGTCTCTGACAGTGGCGCTAGTTCCTTTGCAGGCAGTGCTCTCTGTCATTGTCGTGCTGTCTGTGACCTCACTACACCTGGGTGTGCGCTTTGCAGTTGCGGTCATTGCATTGAGCGTGGCGACGATGATGTTCAATTCAGCCGTATGTCTCGTCTACGG
>Ga0315316_10003599_pt1 | contig 11240 bp, 2 predicted proteins | sample M160m3416metaG_FD_203702 | JGI IMG/M metagenome (GOLD analysis project Ga0315316, IMG submission 203702) | Ammonia-oxidizing marine archaeal communities from Monterey Bay, California, United States - M1 60m 3416 | ecosystem: Environmental > Aquatic > Marine > Intertidal zone | place: USA... | reverse complement strand
GATTGCGAAGGGGTCAATGCGTCCTGCAATGCCTGCATAGGCTTCGTTGATCTGCTGTTCACTGAGCAAGCGGTTTCCATAGTAATTCAACAGGGCGATGTCGCCGTTAAAAGGAGAGTGGGAGAAAGTCGTGCTGCCCGGGATATTGCTACCTTTACCGATTTCAGCGAGGTCTCCGCCATCCCAGTCGTTAATTGTGCCGCTGCTTGTTATCGGTCCGGCTGCGAGTTGGCCGTTAATATACATCCTCGTCGTGCCCGTTGCTGCCGAGGTAACATCTGCGAGGCACACGACATGGTAAAAATCGGTGGCCGGCCCGATTTCAGCGAGGTCCTTGGAGATTACCAGCCGCTGTGCGGTGCTGTCGGCATCCTGGAAGCGGAAATCCAGCACGCTGCCGGCAATAGTGATCGCGGTGCCATCGCCGTTACCGCCGGTATTAAAAAGGACATGTGTTCCCAAGAAGTCGCCGGGCCTGAAGACCATCTCCCAGCTGACATTTTCCTTGGTGACCAGGTCGCCGAGGCCATCCTGCCAGGAGTCGTTGGGGTTGGAGGAGAGGTTGAAACCCGGTGAATTGACCCATTGGGAAACTGTACTGAAGTTGCTCGCTCCAGATTGCACGGTTCCTCCTGCAGTGTTGATAAAGCGTATTGCGTTGTTGCCCGTAGCGTTGATATGCGGAGACCACAGGGCAAGATTCCCTGCGGCAAGGCCGGCAGCTGTCCAACCCATATTTGGGCTACCGGAATCAAGCACGGTTACCGTGAGCGCTGTTGTCGTTACCCCCCAGTTATTGGAGGTTCTCAGCACGTAGGTCGTGGTTTCATCCGGGGAGAGAGTCAGCTGTTCCTCTCCGGTTACATCTGTCCCGTTCAGGCTGATTGTGCTTTCCCCGAAAACATCCCAGTAAAGGTCCACAGACTGGCCCTCGATGATGGTTGATGCTCCGAGGTTGATAAACCTGTTGATCATCGGTGGATCCTCTACCAGCACCCTTACCTTTTGTGAGTCAGTAAGCTCACCCCGTGTGCCGGTGAGAGAGTAGGTCGTGCTGGCAGCAGGGTTTACCGTTACCATGGTGAGATTGGAGACATCACCAATTCCGTTGTCGATCTCAAGCGCATCATTTGCAGGATCACTCACCCAGGACAGGGTGAGAGGCTGGCCGCTGGCAACAACCTCCTCACTGGCCTCAAAGCTGGTGATGACTGGCGTGCCGTTTGCCAGAGAGTCAATCGCCCGGGCATCAAGGGCCTCGTTGTAGATACGCACATCGTCGATGCCTCCATGCCAGTTGTGGTTGGCCTGAAAATCATCCCCGATACGCACGTCAGCGGAGGAGGCGGTGTTGATGGCAATGCTTTGGCTGGAGCTTGGTGGTGTTGTGAGGTTGCCAAATTCAGCATCCAGGACGCCGTCGACGTATAGCCTGGAGTCCAGGATGTCCGGGGTGCCGTCGTTTTCCCAGGTGACGGCGACATGATGCCACTTGCCGTCAGTGATGACCGTATTACCCACAAAGAATCCCCCGTTGGCCTCGACACGGATCGTGCCCGGGATCCCGTTACTCGTCTGGATACGGAAAGTCCACTTGCGGGAGGTTTGGTTGATGCCCCAGGAGAGGATCCCCCGGTTTTGAGGGTTGGTATGACTGGTCCGGACCCAGGCAGCGATGGTCCGGGCACCCGTGCCCGGGATGCCCTTGTATCCAACGACATTGACCTGGTCATCAACCCCGTCAAGTTCCAGCGCGGCATTGGTTCCGGAAGGCACCGGGGGTAGATCCACGGTGTTCCATATTGCTGTACCGGCGATGCTGCCGTTATGGTTATTGATGTGATCGGCGGCGAGAACTCCGGTTGCCTCGTCGATTTTCCAGTGGGCGACGAGGTCGGCCTGACAGGGCATTGATAACTGCAGCGTCGTAGCGAGGCATAATAAAGAGGCAGGGGTTTGCATGGGAATTGAGAGTTTCTGTTGCACGATTTACTGAAGATTAACCTATTTATGTAAACACAGCGTCTAATCTTAAGCGAAACAAAAGTGGGATACACGGAATTGATCGCTCGGATGTGATCTAAGGCTTGCATCCATGGCATGGATTCCGCTTTGCTGGTGGTGGATATGATTATCACTGCCCTGGAGACATTTATCCTGCATGTGCCGGTAACCCGCGACGGGATTGCCGACAGCACCCATTCCATTACCCACTGGGGAATGCCCGGGGTGATGATTCATACCGATACCGGCAAGATTGGCTGTGGATTTACCGGGACGCACGCCCACCTGGCAAGTGATCGACTGATTACAGCCTGTATTGAGAATTGCTACGCTGAACTCCTGATAGGGGAGAACCCGCTCGAGATCGACAACTTGTGGTCCAGGATGGCCTATAACCCGCCTTTGCAGTGGGTGGGTCGGGCAGGAATCGTGACCATGGCATTGGCGGCGGTTGACATTGCGCTGTGGGACCTGAAGGCCAAGGAGGCCGGTGAGCCATTGTGGAAAACGCTCGGGGGCAGTGAGGATGCCGGGGTTGAGGTATACAACACGGATGGTGGATGGTTGAATTTTGAGCTTCAGGTGCTTGTGGATGACGCCAGGCGGCTGGTGGAGGAGGAAGGTTATAAGAGCATCAAGATGAAGGTGGGCAAAGAGGACTTTTCCGAGGATCTCAGGCGGGTCGAGGCCGTGCGTGAGGCAGTCGGACCTGGGGTCAAGCTAATGACTGATGCCAATGGACGATGGCGTATGCCATTAGCGGCTGAGGTTGCCGGCAGGCTTAAGGATTACGATGTGCAATGGATTGAGGAACCGCTTTGGCATGATGATGTGCGCGGACATGTTGAACTGGCCCGGGCCATTGAGACGCCGGTTGCACTGGGCGAGATGCTTTATTCCCTGGCGCAATTCAAGGAGTTCATTATCTCCGGCGGGGTGCATTTCGTGCAACCCGATGCCACCCGCCTGGGAGGTATTACGGAAGCCTGGCAGGTATCAGATGCAGCCCATGCCGCCGGACTTCCTGTCACGCCGCACGCGGGGGATATGGCACAGGTGCAGGCACACCTGAGCATTGCCCATCCCGGAATAAGCTTGCTCGAGTTCATTCCATGGATCAGGGATTGCTTTGTTGAGCCGCTGCGCATTGAAGGGGGTTCCCTGCGTGCCCCCGAACAACCCGGTGCTGGCACAACCCTGAGACCCGGGGCCCTTGAGCGGTTTTGCAAACCTGTTTCCTGAACAATGGAGATGACTTTAAATATTCTGTTATGAAAGATGATAATCCTTACAAATTGACTGGTGAGATCGCCCTGATTACCGGCGGAGGCACAGGTATCGGGCTGGGTATTGCACAGTGCATGCTCAAGGCAGGTGCAGAGAAGGTGATCCTGGTCGGCAGGCGTGAAGAGGTATTGGCAAAGGCCGTGGCCGGGTTGGATGACAGGGCGTCCTATGCGGTCCAGGATATTTCCGAAGTTTTGGAAATTGAGGATTTTCGTGAAAGGGTGGCCAATGAGCACGGTGTTCCCACCTGCCTGGTGCATAATGCGGGAGTCAATGTGCGCAAGCCCTCGGTGGAAATGAGCGACGCTGAGTTCATGAGTGTTTTCGATGTGCACGTGCGCGGTTCCCTGGCCCTGACCAGGGCCTTTGTGCCGGCGATGCTGGGGAGGGGCAGCGGTTCAATTATCCTGATTGGCTCAATGGCGGCCCTGATGGGCCTGCCGAATGTCAGCGCCTATTCGATCGCCAAGAGCGCTATGCATGGCATGGTCTACAGCCTCACCGCTGAATATTCCCCGCATGGGGTTCGTGTAAATGCCATCCTGCCCGGGTGGATAGAGTCGAAGATGGCACTTGATGCCTTTGAGGCTGACCCGGAACGTCGTGACAAGGTCTTTGGGCGCACCCCGATGAACCGACTTGGTAAGGCTGAGGAGGTTGGCACTGCAGCAGTTTTCCTGGCTGCCCCGGCGGCAAGCTTCGTCACGGGAGCCCTGTTGACGGTGGATGGCGGTGCATCCACCGGGTTTTAGATGTCAGGAGCACCTTGCATTTTCTCTATTGGAAATATGGTTTCAGTGGCTGGAGATTCTATGTATTGTGCCTTGCCGTATGAAGCCATGTGGTTGACTTTCCCCGTGGCTGTGGTGATTTCTTATTTTGTTCAATAAGCTGCATGCCAGTATCAAGCCAGGAACCTCTTGCCATTGTTGGAATCGGATGCCGGTTACCCGGCAAGTCCAATGACCCGGAATCATTCTGGGATCTTCTAATTCGCGGGGAATCAGCGATCCGCGAGGTTCCGCCTGACCGCTGGGATAGCCAAAGGTATTACCACCCGGACGTTGCTGTGCCTATCAAGATGATCACCAAGTGGGGTGGCTTCGTTGAGGATGTTGACCAGTTTGATGCTTCATTTTTCGGTATCTCACCGCGCGAGGCACAGCGCATCGATCCCCAGCAGCGCTGGCTGCTTGAGGTTGCCTGGGAGGCTCTCGAGGATGCCGCGGAGAAGCCGGAGGCCTGGCGCGGGTCCCGTACGGGTGTTTTTGTCGGCATTTCCTCCAATGAATACGGCTCGATTCAGATGATGGGTGAGGCTGATATTGACGTGCATACCAACTCGGGAAGCACCCTGTCCATTGCCTCCAACCGCATCAGTTATCTCTATGATTTCAAGGGCCCCTCCATTTCCGTGGATACCGCATGCTCTTCGGCACTGGTCGCGGTGAACCTGGCCTGCAAGAGTATATGGAGCGGGGATTGCGATGCGGCACTTGCCGGAGGGGTCAATGCTCTTCTGATGCCGGATAGTTCAATCGGTTTTTCCAAGGCAACTATGTTGTCACCCAGCGGGCAGTGTTTTGCCTTTGATGCCCGTGCCAATGGATATGTGCGTGGTGAGGGAGCCGGGCTGGTCGTGATCAAGTCCCTCAAGCGTGCGCGTGAGGATGGAGATCGTATCTATGCCCTTATCCGTTCTGCAGTCGTTAACCAGGACGGCAATACATCCTCAATGACCGTTCCGGGTGAGGATACCCAGGCGGCAATGCTGCGTGATGCCTATGACAAGGCCGGTATGCCCCCCAATCGTGTCACATACATGGAAGCGCATGGCACGGGTACTCCTGTGGGTGATCCCATTGAGACCCGGGCCCTTGGCGAGGTTTTGTGTCAGGGACGGGCCGAGGGGGAAGAGTGCATTATCGGCTCGGTGAAATCCAATATAGGGCACCTTGAGTCCGGTTCAGGCATTGCCGGCCTTATTAAGGCAGCGATGGTTTTGCACAAGGGGCAGATACCGCAGAACCTGAATTACAAGACACCAAACCCGAACATTCCCTTCAAGGAGCTCAAGTTGAAGGTGCCCGCGGAGAATATGCCCCTGCCCCGTCAGGGTGATTTGCCACCCGTTACGGCAGTCAATTCCTTTGGGTTTGGCGGAACCAATGCACATATTGTCCTTGAGGAAGCTCCCCGGGAAGCACCGGTGCAGGATTCGGGAAGTGAGCCCATCGGGACCAAGAGGCCGTTCCTGTTGTCAATCAGTGCCAATGGAGAGGTGGCCTTGCGCAAGGTGGCGGAGTCCTACCGGAGATTCTTCAGCGAGAGTCCTGAGCCCTTGAGCGAGATCTGTTTCTCGGCAGCTCATGACAGGCAACAGATGAACGAGCGCCTTGTTGTCATTGGTGAAGATGCCTTGCAAATGCGGAGCCAACTGAAGGCCTGGATGCTCAATCCTGCTGAAACTCATGGTGTGATCAGCGGCAAACCCTCCCTTAACAACAGTGCCCCGGTCTTTGTGTTTACCGGACAAGGTGCGCAGTGGTGGGGCATGGGGCAGCAACTGCTGGTTAGTGAACCGGTTTTCCGGGACATGGTTCAACGCATTGATGATTTACTCAAGCCCTTGGCTGGCTGGTCCCTCATCGAGGAGATGAACCGGGGGGAAGAGGACTCAAAGATTGACCGTACCGACATTGCGCAACCGGCAATTTTCGCACTTCAGGTGGCCCTGGCGGAACTCTGGAAATCATGGGGAGTGCTCCCGGCGAAGGTCATTGGCCACAGTGTCGGCGAGGTTGCGGCAGCCTATGTGGCCGGAGTCTATAGCCTGGAGGATGCCATCACAGTGATTTATCACCGGAGCAGGCTGCAGAATACCACTGGGGGTCATGGCCGTATGGTTGCCGTTGGCGTCTCACGGGATGAAGCCAGGCGGATCATTGCCGGGCATGAGGAGAAAATTGAGGTGGCTGTAGTTAACAGCCCGGGAATGGTTACCCTTGCGGGTGATACTGAGGCTCTGGAGGAGGTTGTTTCCGGTCTCGAGAAGAGTGGCAAGTTTGTGCGCTGGCTGCGCATTGACTACGCTTTCCATACACACCAGATGGAGCCGATCAAGGATGAGCTCATCGAGGTCCTGTCCGGGATCGTTCCCCGGGCATCCACGATTCCCTTCTACTCGACAGTGAGCGCCGGCTTGCTGGAAGGTGAGGCACTCGACGGCCATTACTGGTGGCGCAACGTCCGTGAACCGGTGCTTTTTGCTCCAGCGATCAATAAGCTTGCCCTTGAGGGGGCGGAGCTTTTCCTTGAATTGGGCCCTCATCCCGCCCTGGTAAACCCCATAACCGAGTGTCTTGGTGAGGCCGGAAAAAAAGGTCTGATACTACATTCCCTCAAGCGCAAGGAAGCAGAAAGCACGACGATCCTGCAGAACCTCGCGCACCTGCACCATGAGGGTGTTGATATTGATTGGGCGGTTGTCAATCAGGCCCGTGGGCATCGCGTGCGGCTGCCGAAATATGCCTGGAACCATGAGCGTTTCTGGATTGAGTGTGACCGATCCCATAGGCATCGTTTGCAGAAGGTGGATCATCCGCTCCTTGGCTTGCGGCAACCTGCCCCGCAACCCACTTGGGAATTTCGCCTTGATCCCCGGGAGTTCAGTTATCTTAATGATCACCGGTTCTGGGACAGTATCGTGTTCCCCGCGGCGGGATATGCCGAGATAGGGCTGGCTTTGGCGCGTGCGTTGTTTGCAGAGGAGGTTATTGCCGTTGAGGACCTGGTAACCAAGAAAGCCTTGTTCATTTCCGAGAAAAACGTGCCCACAGTGCGTGTTGTTTACCGTGAGGAAGACAAGTCCTTCGCGGTTTATTCAACCACGGACGAGGGGAAGAACTGGGAATTGAATTCCGAGGGATACCTGCGCAAGGTGGATGCCGGTCTCCCGCCGGCTGTCGAGAGTGTTGAGTCGATCCGCGAGCGGATGGAGAAACACGCAAACCACGAGCAATACTATGAGGAATACAGGGATGCCGGTTATCAATTTGGCCCGAACTTCAGCCAGGTAACCAATATCTGGAGCAGGCCGAATGAGTCGGTTGCCGAGATCACCGTGCCGGATGAGGTGGCACAAACCGTTGCAGGCTATCACTTCCAGCCCGCTGTGCTTGATGCGTGCTTCCATGCATTAAAGGGAGCACAGGTCATTCCCGATGGAGCCAAGGCCAGTGAGAACTTCTATTTGCCGGCGGCAATTCGCCGTGTGCACCTTTACCGGGACCGCCCGCCTGGACGGTTCTGGGCGCATGCGGCCATTACCTTTGATGATCATGAAAGCGTGCTGTCTGACATTTTTGTTTATGATGAGAATGGTGAGCGCGTGGCTGATATCCTTGGCTTCCGTATTGACCGGGTAGAGCAGAAGGATGAGGAGGCTGAAGCCATTGAAAATTCATTCTATGAGTTTCGCTGGGAGGCCAAGCGCCTGCGCGGCAGCCGTGTTTCCGGGACTCCGGGTTTTGAGGCTCCCGGGAAGATTGCTGCCTCGGTTAATGAAGGGCTTGAGGAGCGCTATGAACGTCACAAACTGGCCGATTACCTGGGAGATTTTGCCTCGCGTGTTGATTCTCTGGCGTGCCGCTGTGTTGAGGAGGCATATAAGGAGCTTGGCTGGAACTTGCAGGTTGGAGAGGTTTTCACGACGGGATCCCTTCTTGAGCAATTGGGGATTGTTTCTGAGCATCACCGGCTGGCAGGGGCGCAGTTAAAGGCGCTGGTGGTCGACGGGGTAATCGAGAAACTGGATGATTCGCAATGGAGGGTGGCGCGGGAGTTTTCCGTTACGGATGTGCTTACAGAGCTTGCCGGGCTCAGGGTGGATTACCCGGAGTATGCCGCGGATCTGGACCTCTATGACATGGCATGGCCGCGCCTTGCCGAGGTTTTATGCGGTGACACTGATCCCCTGGAGGTTCTTTTTCCCGGTGGCTCCTCCGAGAAACTGGAGGCCTTTTATATTAAGGGGGCTGATTTTCCTGCCAATAACGAGATGCTGGCTTGCGCTGTGGCCAGGGCGGTTGAAGGAATTTCTTCCCGCCGTGCCGTCAGGATCCTTGAGGTGGGTGCGGGCACGGGATCGTTGACCCGGAGTGTGCTGGAAACCCTGCCGGCAGAGAGCATCGACTATACCTTCACAGACAACGGCCCGGCCTTCATTTCCGAGGCCCGCAAAGCCTTTGCTGATAATAGTTCCATTGAATTTGGCATTTTTGACATCGAGAAGGATCCTGCCGGTCAGGGTATTGACCCTGCCGGCTATGACTTGATCCTGGCCACCAATGTGATTCATGCCACCTCTGAATTAAAGAGGACCCTTGCCCAGCTCAAGAGTTGCCTTGCTCCGGGTGGTCTGTTGATGTTCCTCGAGGTGACGCGATCACGAAATGGCCTTGACCTTATTTTCGGACTCCTGAAGGGATGGTGGCAGTATACCGACATGGACCTGCGCCCGGATTCCGCATTGTTGAACCGGCAACAGTGGGAGGATCTTCTCGCTGATTGCGGCTTTGGGAATATTGCCTCTTTCGTCAATACCCCTGAGGCTGAACATGCCGGCCAGACAGCTTTTATTGCTGAGCGGGGTGATGCTTTAGAGGACCCTGAAGATCTGCCGGAGGATAATGAGGGGGAAGCTGATGCCGAGGCCCCGACGGTGGTGATCTTTTCAGATTGCGCAGATTTTTCCGGGAAGCTGTCCGGACTCCTTGAAGAGGATGGCAAGCAGGTGATCGTTGCCTCGACGGAGCACCCGCCGGCGGATGTCGTGACCGGCCTCAATACTATTGAGAGGATTGTCCATGCCTCTGCCATTGAAGTTGCACCTGTCACATCGGCTACATCTCCCGACGAGTTGATGGTCGCCCAGAAGAAGGGCTCGATGCACCTGCTGCAACTCGTGCAGGCCCTTGCCGATGCGGACTTGGATCAGGCGCCGACAGTTTATGTCCTGGGCAGGGCAGTCAGGTCAATTGCTGCTGATGACCGGATTTCCGGTTTGGCATCAGCACCGTCGGTTGCCCTTTTGCGGGTGGCCCGTGGTGAGCATCCTGAGTTCGGTTGGCGACACATTGACCTTGCGGAGCAAGCTACCGATTTTGACGCGGGCAATGTTTACGATGAGATCGTGCTGAGTGATGAGGAGAACGAGGTCGGATATCGTGATGATCGGCGGCATGTGAACCGCCTGCATCCTGTCAAGGCGGAGGATCAACCCAACCGCGTGCATGAGGCAATGGCTGAGGATGGTTCAGTCCTGCCTTATCGCCTGCAGATTGATACGCCGGGAATCCTGACAAACCTCTCTCTCAACCAAACGGTAAGGCGTGCTCCGCAAGCCGGTGAGATTGAGGTTTCGGTTAAGGCCGGAGGCATCAATTTCCGTGACGTGATGAAGGCACTCGGGATGTATCCGGGAAACCCGGTGGATGTAAAGTGGTTCGGTGATGACTTTTCCGGTGTCGTTACCCGCGTTGGAGAAGGGGTTACTGATATTAAGGAAGGGGATGCCGTGGCGGGCATGGCTCCCTACTGCTTCCGCTCATATGTGACGGTCAACAGGCACATGGTGTTCCGCAAGCCGGCTCACCAGAGCTTCCAGGAAGCAGCAACCCTGCCCACTGTTTTCCTGACATCACATTATGCACTCAATGAGCTTGCCGGGATGAGGCAGGGTGAGCGTGTGCTTATTCATGCCGGAACCGGTGGAGTTGGTATGGCGGCGATCCAGATTGCCAAAAGGCTGGGGCTGGAAATATTTGCCACTGCAGGCACCCCCGAGAAACGCAAGCTGCTGCTTGAGCTCGGTGCTCATCATGCCCTCAATTCCCGGACTCTGGCGTTTGCCGATGAGATCATGGAGATTACCGGCGGTGGCGGGGTTGATTGCGTATTGAATTCCCTGGCAGGCGACTTCATCCCCAAGTCTTTCTCCGTGTTGCGCAATTTTGGCCGTTTCGTGGAGATCGGCAAAATGGATATTTACAGCAATGCCAAGCTGGGCCTTGAGCAGCTGCGCAACAATATTTCCTATTTTGTCGTCGACCTCGCGCAGCACCTGCAGGAAAAGCCTGAATATGTGGCAGGGATGTTCTCTGAGCTGGCAGAGAATTTTGCGAAGCAGGAATACAAGCCGCTTCCCTATACCGGTTTCCCCGTCACCGATGTGGTCGGTGCCTTCCGCTACATGGCTCAAGGCAAGCATATCGGCAAGAACGTGCTGGATTTCGAATGCGACTCGATTCCTGTTTCCCCATGCACTGAGCAGGGACACCTGTTCAGGGATAATGCCAGTTATCTCATTACCGGGGGAATGAGCGGGTTTGGTTTCGAGCTTGCCAAGTGGATGTGCGAGAATGGTGCGCGCCACCTTGTGCTGGTGAGCCGTAGTGGTGCCCGTGATGAGTCGGTTGCTGCCGGTATCAGGCAGATGACCGGTGAGGGAATTACTGTGGTGGATGCCCGTGGGGATGTTTCCAGCAAGCAGGATATATCCCGAATCATCCAGGAAATAGAGACAGATCTGCCGCCGCTCAAGGGGGTTATCCATGGTGCCATGGTGCTGGATGACCAGTTCATGGTCGATATGGATGATGACTGCTTTGTCAAGGTGCTCCGACCGAAGATGCTCGGTGCCTGGAACCTGCACCTTGCGACCCGGGAACTGCCCCTTGACCATTTCATATGTTTCTCCTCTTTCTCGGCGGTCATCGGCGCAGTGAAGCAGGCCAACTACAATGCCGGGAATTATTTTCTCGATACCCTTGCAAGTTATCGGCAGGCCAGGGGACTACCGGCCTTGACCATCAACTGGGGTGCGCTGGTGGGGGCAGGTTTTGTTGAGCGTAACGAAAAGACCGCGGCCTATCTCGATAAGCTGGGAA
>Ga0315316_10003597_pt1 | contig 11245 bp, 22 predicted proteins | sample M160m3416metaG_FD_203702 | JGI IMG/M metagenome (GOLD analysis project Ga0315316, IMG submission 203702) | Ammonia-oxidizing marine archaeal communities from Monterey Bay, California, United States - M1 60m 3416 | ecosystem: Environmental > Aquatic > Marine > Intertidal zone | place: USA... | reverse complement strand
CTTACTATTACTATCTTTCAATCTGTATAGTGTAGGGAAATGTGCAATACTATCCAATACCAATTCAGTACCCTCTTCCAAATCACCACTAACTTCGTGATGATGTTTTATTGTTTTAAATCTATCGCCTGTCTTAACACCAAAGTGTTCGTTAGATAGAGTATTAAATCTTCTTACCATTAACTACTCTTCATTGTATGTATATCTTCAATACGATGTTCTGTTCCATTCATATCCTCAAATACCTCAGGTAAATTTTCATATTGTCCTTGTGGTATCTTACCATGATTTACCATACTACCAGGTTCTCTTTCAGGTGGTAATCCATCCAAGTTACAATACTTCCACTGTAACCATAAATCTGAATCACCTACTTTAACTAATGGTTGGCTTCTATTCATCTGATATAATTGTAACAATGGAAACCTCATAGTGGCGCCCGTTTACCAAAAGAGTTTCGTTCGAGATGAGGTCTTAAATGATAACGGCAATAAAGCATCAACCCAACCCTAAAAGAAATTCGGCTAAGTAAAAGAGTGGTTCGCTCAAGATACAAGAAGAACTCCGCTATTACCATCAAGAGGTTCGGATACTTCAAACCCTCTCCTCTCAGCAGACAATTCTACAAGTTGTTTCATACGAGACGAGTTGCCAGTTATGACGTGTAATGGGAAATTGCCGAGGTTATATTGTAGTATCAACCAATTCTCTAACTTATCCTCAACTTCCCCATGCGTCAACCCATGCAGATCAATCTCGGTGTTGTTCTTTAATATAGCTCTCATTTCATTTTCCTTAATATAGAATCGTGTTTAATAACGTGAGGTGGTTTACCCAAACTCTCTACGAACTTATCCCAAGAGCCGTTAGCTATTCTTTCTTCCATCAGCTCAAGTATCTCATCCCAACTCATCCGTTCTATGGTTTCTTTATACCATAGTAGTGTATCGTATTCTTCACTCATCTTTTATCCTTAATGAATCAGGTAGTATCCACGTAGAATCTACTTCACTTGTTGGTGGTACATAATATGGTGCATCTGTTTCAGTTGAATCATCAGGTAGTATAGTACGTATACCAATACTCTCTTCGAATTTATTTAAAGCAGGTTCTAATGTGCCATTGTAATCTCCGATTACTATTAGTATGGCAACGACTACGTGAGTCCAAAACCAAGCTCCAGCTTCAGCGAACATCTTCCACTTCCTTTTCTAATTTTTCTTCTATCTCTTCTAACCGAATAAGTATCTCTTCATTTACGGATAGTAGTCCATCCAAGAGCTCTATTATATGAGAGTCATCATTTGTCTCGGTTGTGTTAGTTGTTATTATTTTGTCGAACATTATATATATTCTCCTTTTTTGTTATATCTTGGTAACTTATATTTTTTATGAATATCGTTAATATCTTTTAATACTTGTTTAGCAGGCATATGTACCGATTTTTTATCGTTAACCATAAACCCATATTGGTCATCTACAAATTCCCAGTCGGTATAGTGCCACATATATCGAGCATCCTTTTTACTTTTAACCTTTTTATAATTCTTCATCTTACCATAGCCGTTAGCATTACAATATACTTCTATCATATCTCTACACCATTTAATCTTCTTGGTAAGGGTATAACGTAGTGCATAAAAATCTATAGCATCTTTACAACCTCTTAATGAATGGTGTGTAGGTAACTCTTCGTTCTCTTCCATATAAGTCTTCAGTATCTTAATAGCATTAATCTTAGAACCCTCTACTAAACATTCTTCAATACCCTCTCTTACTCCATACCCACTATTAATAGCAAACAAGTAATCGGTTAGCTCTAATCTTTTTCGCTCTCTCTTAGGTTTAACTATATTAGCTTTATGTTGATTGTTATATACATAGCCACGTTTATGATATCTATTCATACTGAAACCCTATGGGTTAATACACCCACGAATAATTACTCCATTGTTAATATATGATATAGCGCTCCTAATATAGACACTATACATACTATACTTAATAAGTAGACCATTCTAGACCTCTTTCTTAATCTTATTTCTATTAGCTTCAGAAAGATACTACGCATTATACTTGATTTCATCCAATAGTTCAACTATCAGTAGATGTAAGTCAAGAGAGGCTGTATCTGTATCTGAGTTATTCAGAGATGATTCGATTGATTCAAGCTCTTTGATTATTTCTTTTAAATCTGCCATTTGATTTCTCCCATTCTATTAGTACTAAGAAGTACATTAGTAATATTATTTTTAACGTTTCTGGTATTTCTATCCATTTGGATAGTATTTGATATATCATTTCCATATGTAAAATTTTCTTGATCGATATGTGAACAGGTAAGGCGAGTGCGTCATTTTGTCATACTTGCCGATTCACGAGAAATTGCCCTACCCCCCGTCTTTGATCGTTTAAGTTATCAAGCCTCACCAAGTGTGATACCTCTCATCAACCACTCTTCTCTATTCTCCCACATAGTAGTGAGACATAGATGTAGAGTTTTGTCATCTACTTCTTTATAGAAGTTACCACTATTCATATCAATAGTCATCTCTTTAACTATGACATCATCTAACATTTGTGGTGTTATTATATTATCCATATACTGAATTACCTTTCGATGATTATTTTTTACCTAACCGATAAAAAGTTGCTTTTTTCTCAAATCTTTGGGTTTCCATATTGTGTGTTGGAAGTCAACCCTAACCAACCCAACGATTCCAAATAGGTAGTCATCGTTTAACCCACCCTATCATCTCAGAGTCATAATAGTAACTCACTCTTCGTAGAAAGGAATAACACCGAAGAGTTAAATATTTTTTACCTAACCGACACTATAATACATATCTACAAAACGCACCAAATTACAGCTTTTTTCTCCTCATCCCAATCTCCCACTTCTTGGGTTTATATCAGTTATACTGAAACGTGGTTATTAGAGAGTTTTCAAGTTCACGATTTTTCCTTTAATTAACATACCTTAATATACGACAAATATTTGTAAAAGTCAAGTCTTTTCTTCAAAAAGTTGCGATTATCTCAAAAAGTTGCGATTCTCTATAAACCAATAGAAGTGATGTATTTCTTACCAACATACAGATATCCATATAGTACTATCTTCAATAGAAGTAGTTTCACTAATAACATATTATTCCTTTATTATTCATACTTGAATATACGACAAAAAAGCACCAAAGTCAAGTACTTTCTCAATAACTGATTATTTTCTTACTAACCGAAAAATAATTAAAAAAAGACTTGACTTGTATACCAAAAATGTCGTATATTACACCTCTATCTATTTTGGAATCATTAAAGGGTATAGATATCCAATATACCTAATATACGACAAAAAAACCACAATGTCAAGCTTTTTTTTTCATCCCCCACTCTTATTGATACTGAGTCTCAACAATACACGAAATAAGCAAAAAAATATACATCACTTGTCAATATGTCAGTCAAAGGGTAAAATCCTAGCTTTTTGACAAGTATGACAAAACGACATATATCTTGGATTCGTTACCCAATAGTGTAGAAAAACCCTACTATGGAAAAAAAATCGAAATCGGCAGGGATACGCTAGGTTTTTTGGGTGTTGTGGTATATTAATATATTTTGATATAACTATATTTTTATATCAAATAGGTGGGTTTTGGTGGGTTAAGGTGTGGAATTATACCTAATGTGTAAACACCATAGAATGTCATATAAGGTGTCTAACTTAGACGATATGTTGCTTTATTTCTTATATTATATCATATGAGTTGATAAGTGGTGGGTGTATTTATCCTTCAGGATTCACGTATTAGACGTGTTAAATACCCTATATAGAGGTGTTTTTTATGTATGTGAAGTGATACGTGCCTTTATTCTATACCTCTATTCTTCTTAAATTCATCAAAAGATTCAAACTTTATATCATTAGTTTTGTCTATTCTACCACTTAAATATTCCTCTACGTAGGAAGTCATTTGTTCTGTAGTTGGTGTACTTCCTATAAAATAATCACCATAGTTGTGATATATCCTATTACGTAGATGTTTTCCAAGTTCTGTAGTATCTATGAGTTGAAATCTTTTTACTTCGGTTGGTGAGTAACATATATCTGATTTGGGTAGTGGTGGGAATTCTTCGTCTTTACACCAACATTCACCATTTGGGTTACATTCGAAATCTTCGTTTGGTATGTCTTTTTTGTTGCTTATTTCTTCCATATATTGTGTGTAGTCGTGTAAGACTTATCACTTACTTATTGACTATTTCCATACTCTATTCATTAACCAAACTAATATACGTTGTATCATCCGATATCCTTGAAGTGTTTGAATATATCCCTATTAAGTGATTTATTGAGATTGTACGTTACTACTACCACACTTAACCAAAAAGCTATTTTTATTGCTATATCCATTATGGTGTCTCACAATATGGGTAATCGATATCTTCTTTACTAAATTCTTTTTTACGTACCGAAGATACTTTATGAGAGATTTTAGAAGAGGTTTTAGAAGAAGGCTTGGATTTTGGTGGTTTATCACCTATTATCCAATTTTCTTCGATATAAAACTTGAGTCGTTGAAAGGCTAATTTTAGGTGTATATGTACTATATCAAGAGTTGTTAAGAATAATTTGAACCATATAGATAATAGTTTAGTCATTGTTATTTTCCTTTGGTATTATAAAATATACATCTTCTTCACCATCAACTCTTATTTTCAATAGATAGTCTGATTCGTCTATATCACCCAATTTATGTGCGAATGATATTACATTCATATCTAAGTCATTTATGTTTTGATAGACTTGGTGAACGATATCTTGGTTTCCCTCAACATCTTGTATGTTGGGGGTTAATCGATACACCGATTCTATACTATTATGAACAAGACAATATAACTCTGATTTGTTGTTAGTCGGAGCGACCTCATATAAATGACGGCTTCCATCGGGACTATTGTAATATGTGGGATCACACGTTTTTTGTGTTGAGATTGTTAGTATTGTTGTTAATACTAAAAGTTCTTTTATCATTGTAATTTCCTGGCTAATGGAAGTATTTGTTAACTTGAGACATCCTACGTCTCATTAATACATATAAGTGATTCTATAAAAGATTAATGTTTATTATTAATTTATGTGAATAATTTAAGGTTTGAACATATCCCATACGTGTTTGATAAATAACCCTACAAATCCTGTACCAATAACACCTCTCCACTTAGACGTTGATTGTCTGAATTGTGAATTGAGTTTGGTTTCTGCCCATAATCCATCGTGTGGATTGAACATATTTTCTTTAATGAACCGAAGATTCTCGTCTACCTTACTATGTGCTTTATCCATTTCCACGCGTAACTCATCTATAGAAGACGTGATATTGTCTATCTTATTATGTATTAAATCGAATTCTTTTCTATCTGTTTGGTTCATTCCACATCCTATGTTTGATTACTTAAATAAATATCTACACTCATCTAAATTATTTAAATATTCCGCAAACTTTCTATGACTTTTTGGTGATGGATGACTTTTATCTTCTTTCCAAGTTAGATTGTTATCCTTTACCCATTCATACTCACCACCAAACTCACCATTAGGAAAATGAAACTTATCCCAATTGACTTGGTTTTCCAAATTTTTTGCTCTTTTATATTTCCGATGTTTATCTGTAAAAATGTCTTTATAAGTTAGAAACATATATGGTATCTTGTGATTACTGAGAAACTCTTGTACACCTATGATATGTTGTAATGTTTGTAAGTATGAATCCTCTTCTGTATGATATGTTTTATAATAGTTATACCAATATCTATCTTTTGTTTTAGTATTATCAAAACCTTTCACTCCACCACTATGTAACCAAGAGTCTTTCATATTATCATTAAATTTATCAAAGTAGTAAAATTCATTTCGACTAACTGCTTTATCAACTCTATCTATACCACTCCACATAACTATTACAACTGAATTATTCTTATTATATTTGGTAGTGTCTATTGTTTCGTATATTCTATTTGTTATATAATAATTTCCTACTCCACCCATACCCTTACATATGGGATTAGTATTAGTTAGACGAGCCAACTCTACTGGCCACGTATTGTGTGGTTCTATATACTTCCCATTAACCATTTTCTCATTATCGTTGTCTGTAAAACTACAACCAAATGTCAATAACTTCATTTACCTTGCAACTCCCAATACTTCTTTTCCACTTTAGGAATCATTTCATCAATATCGTGATGATGATAATCCACTAATGGATGTTTTAATTCTTTTATTAATCTTTTCTTCTCTCTCTTATTACATAAGAAATATAAATACCTATGTTTTCTGAACTTAACCTTATACTCCATATTTGGTACTTTATCTAATACACCATGCAAACTATTCGTACCAAGTCTTTCACCTATCGCCCTATCTGTCAACCATTCTTTAGTATTAGGATATCTATACATAAACGCATCTAATCTACCTATCTCAAATCCTTGATACAACCAATTAGACGCTCTGTATATTATACCTTTATGTTTCTCATTCCTATCCGCATATGATATTACTACTTTGGTTTGTGGTGAATCTTTCTTTAACATTTTAAGTGTTTGTGATATAACGTAGGATTCTATATTTTTACCATAACCATCTTCTATCCATAGTCTCTTCAACTCTAATACATCATCATTTTCTAACTCTTCTGATATACTTTTAACAACTCTAAAACCTACTGGATGTCCATAAAGAACTACACCAATCAACTTGAGATTGTCTTCATCAAAAAATTTATGTTTACCATCTTTATAATATACTGCGTACAGATTTGTAGCAGCAGTCCATTTATTAGAGTAATGTCTCTTTGTAACTAATTCTTCTACAACTGATTTGATAGTTGGTTCAATAACCACTTTGGTTATATCACAATAGTTCACTTTTTTCCTGAACGTTTTGGATTCATTAAATCTGTTTTATCTTCTTGAACTACATCACCTAACTTATATGCCACTCTTTCTTCTTGTTCTTCTAATGGTGTCGGACCCAATGCCTCTAACATTTTGTTACGTAACTTAACTACATTAGATGGTGTATGTAATAGCTTACCGCCTGGCTTTAATAGATAGAAACAATTATAACATAAAAAATATAAATTCTGTAATTCGTGGTTCTTACCATCATTGTCATAAAAACATAGCAATAATGGTGTCGTCATATCTGTATTTCTATATTCATCAAAACCACAATTACTACATTCTGATGCTAAGTATCCATCTCTTAACAACCTCTCTTGTAATCTGTAGTGTGGATAGTTTGGATTATGACCATTGAATATCCTATCCATTGTTACTTGACTTGAACCTTTAGGACCTTTAGATATACCAAGCCCTGTCTGATTCTTATTCTGATGGAATACATCATATAGTTTTGCATACTTCTTGAACGTGTTATACGATACTTGTAATAACCGAGCAGCAGCCATCAATGACTTGGTTTCTGATATTGCCCATTCAACTCTACCTTTTGGTAGTGGTTTCTTACCGAATGGGTGAACTCCCTGTTTAGGCATTACGTCTCCTTACAGGTTTTCTCTTTGCTTGAGGTTTTCTACCTCTTTGTTTCAATGTTTTTACTTCGTGTTCTAACTCATGAACTCTTTGGTTATATCTACTAAATTTATTAGCACTTAACAATGCCATTGACATTATACCCAACATAGCACCACCCATTACACACGCTATAGTTTCTATCATAATATTCTCCTAATCTAAAAATCGTCTAAATCTGTTGACTCCTCTTTCCACCACTTATATGGTCTCTTGACGGGTGAATTAACCTTTACTTTAAATAGTTTATCAAAATCTTTTTCTTCTAGCATCTTCCTACTCATAAAATATGCTTTCGCACCCTTAATGTCAATGTCATGCATTTCTAAGACATCTACTACCTCTTCATCTGATTTACTTCGTAGTTCAAACCTCATTCCATGATTACTCCTATTTTTTCTGTATACTCAAGTACTTCATATTCATCAACATATCTAGACATTACATATATTGTATCACCAATCATAGTAAAAGGAACTGCCATCCAAGAATATGCAAATCCATCTTTAGTATAACTTGCACTATTAATTAATGGAATTTCCATATCATTATAATTCCAATAATCTGAAGCTGCGAATCCAACCTTTTGTGTATTTGGATTGTTAGTGTTTGCCACCATCTTTATTCTACTTGTTTTGTTATTCCACACTATACCATCACTTAATTTAAAATGATAATATCCTCTACCATCCTCTGTCAATGATTCTGGATATAACTCAAAATTGTATTCAACGGGTTGAGGTCCAAGTTCACAACCTATTAGAAATAGACTAACTACCGTTAGAACTATCTTTGTTAGACTCTTTTTTGTGTTTAACATTCTGTTTAACCTTACTTTCTTTTTGTAACTTATGTTTAATTTTACTACGAACTTGTTGACTTGCAAGTTCTTCTTCCACCTCATCCCAATCTTCCCAATTATCTACTTTTGGCATTTCCTTCTCCATTTAGTTGAATATACGAATAAAATCATATATTTGTCAAGCTTTTTTTTAAATAATCACTAAAAACTTTATGTCCTCTTTTGTTTGGATGTCCATCTGGTAAAAATAAGTTTTTATGTAAATGTTCTTCTAAATGTTTATTAATACTTGTTAGGACATTATCTATTATTATGTTATCTCTTAAATACTTCCATGCCCAAGGATCTCCTACATCATCATCTAATAACATTTCTTTGTCATGCTCATACATAAATGTATAATATGGTTTAATATTATTAACTTCACAATAGTTCTGTAATGTTGTCCAATTCCATAACGATTCTATAACATCATTGATATGTGATTGAAATTTCAAATTCAAATCGGATGGCTGATTAACCAAATAATAACCATTTCTTTTTGATTCTGATAAATCTTTGTATTCACCATCTTCAAACCTAATACCCACATCATATTGATACAAATCTCCTGGCACCTCTTTAGATTTTGTAGATAGGTAAAAACTAGCTCTGTCAATATAAAATTGGTTTCTACTCGTACCACTCCATTCAACAATACATAAAATCTCTTCACCTTTTATATCTTTTTTTAATAGTCGGTTAAGAGCTTCCATAGTATTTCTAGCTATTAACATATTACCATTACCACCCAAACCTCTATGAAATGAACTAAAGTCTTCAGATAGAATACCATCAGATAAAAGTTGTTTTTGTAAATAGTAAGGCCAACCATGTGGATGACCCTCATCACTTGGGTCATACAAACTGAAACTACAACCACTTGTAACTAAACCTTTATACATTCCTTATTTCCATCTTTAAGGATTCTATCGTGTCTATAAATTCTGTTATTGTTAAGTCTACGTTCTGATCTGTTTTGATTGTGATTTCTGATAACATCTCTGGTGTTTCGTTCATAATTTTATACAACGCTTTTAATCCCTCACTGGGCCAAAATTTACCAAGACTCTCTTCACCTATCTCAACGTGAGAATCTTCTAATAATAAATAGTATGTCATAATTTGAAACTATACTCTTTTAATGGTTTTGATTTGATTAACTCTTTTGTCTTGTGTTCTAATGTATTTATTGTAACTTCAAATATATCATGAGCAAAACTACCTACCTCATCGTGCTCTTGTAATATCATAGGCATCTGAGATATAAAGTTTATATTGTCATTTGTAATATCTTTAGCATCAAATCTTATTTCTATATCATTACTGACATCACCATTGATTGATAATATCTTATTGTTAAGATTGTATTCTGTCTGTGGTTGTTCTTGTTTCACATAGTTTTCAACATCAGGTATATCGTGATAGATAGTACTACACCAGGGTTCTAATGCTCTTACTAACTCTAAGTTACAATTCTTTACCACCAATCCAATATCATACTTAGGTAACACGATAGGTTTCATCATAGAATCGTGCATCGGTGTAGTTCCCCACTTACGAATGAAGTTTCTCATATTCCTATTATTAGAATATTTCCATTCATCACTATCTTTACCAACACCATCTCTAAATCTACTACCACGACTTGTCAAGTGATATACAAAACCATCCCATATTTGTCTAAACTGATATCCATTCAAATAGAACCTATTAAATATATCTGAATCTTCTCTTGATTGTGGTATGAACAATTGGTCGTGTCCATTTACATCAAAGTAATCATCTTTGTATAATGCCCACGGCGCAAACACACCCTCTGTAAATTCATCTTTTGTGTATAGTTCTACATCTTTATTAAACTTCTTTTCATTAAACTCCTCTGGCTCAAATCCTAATGGTGATATTATCTTCTCTGGTCCATCTGGATGTAGTGGTGGCTCTATTCTTGTAGCACTAACCACAGTTCCCTTTTCTAATTTATTTAGTATCTTCTTATCCATATCTTTAGATGGATACATATCAGCGTGAAAGAACATAATCACATCATTAGTTGCTAACTCTTCTGCTAAGTAATCATACAATACAGTCAAACCTAATCTATCAGGACCAAAGTTTCTATAGATAGATAGGTTCTTGTTCTTCTTCTTTTCTTCAACCATCCACTCCCAAGTTCCATCAGTTGATGCATCATCAGCCATACAAATCTGATGTTCTTGACTACAATTCTTTCTTAATCCCTCATATGCCCATTTGAGATATTTGAGATTATCTCTTGATGGGATTATGAAACTAATCTTTTCCATTAAGTGCCTCTATTTCTTTTTGTATTTGTTTAGCCCATATGTCATGCTCATCTTTATTAGGATGAATTGGATAATGTTCTCTGAATGTTCTACCATCATCTCTTACATTATCTTGAATGTGATACTGAAACGTTCTATCGTAATCAACAAATGATGGGAACAATTCTAAATCAATTGCATCTTTCCAACCTTTTGGAAGCCATCCAGATTTCACCCAATGTTTCCAAACCTCTTCATCTGAATAATCAGATTTTTTAGGATTAGTCGGCATACCCAATTTACCCTTCAACGCTTGTAAACCAGATTGTAATAAACCACTATAACCATAATGTTGGTGAGTATATGGATCCTCAAAAGCAAAAGACCTAAAGAAGTAATAATCAATATTATTAGACTTTAGAAAATTCTGTAAAAGTATTACATTATTAAAATAGTCTTGAAAAGAACTCAACTCAGACCAATGAAGTTCATAGTATGCCTTAGCCATATTACTCTCTCG
>Ga0315316_10003596_pt1 | contig 11246 bp, 13 predicted proteins | sample M160m3416metaG_FD_203702 | JGI IMG/M metagenome (GOLD analysis project Ga0315316, IMG submission 203702) | Ammonia-oxidizing marine archaeal communities from Monterey Bay, California, United States - M1 60m 3416 | ecosystem: Environmental > Aquatic > Marine > Intertidal zone | place: USA... | reverse complement strand
TTGTTGCAAAATCATTGGGTTCATCTAATCCTATAAATGTTTTAAGAGCTTGCTTAAAAGGTTTAAAAAGTCAAAATTCTCCTAAACATATAGCTAATTTAAGAGGAAAAAAAATAGCTGAAATTACAAAAAAAAAACAATAAGAAGACATTCATGGAACTTAATAAATTGAAATCAAAAGCAACAAAGCCAGGCAAAAGAGTTGGTAGAGGAATTGGATCATCTAAAGGAAAGACATGTGGAAGGGGACACAAGGGGCAAAAATCAAGATCTGGCGTGGCAATAAAAAATTTTGAAGGAGGACAAATGCCTTTATACAGGAGATTGCCAAAACGTGGATTCAATAGCCTTGCAAATAAAAAAGATATGGCAATAATTAATTTATCCAGAATTCAAGAAATTATTACTAAACAAAAAAACATACTTAATAATAAAATAAATTTAGCTAATTTACAAAAATCTAATATTATCAATAAAAAGCATAGAAAATTAAAATTGCTTGGGGCAGGAGATTTAAAACAAAAATTTGATATTGAAGTTAATTCTATTTCAAAATCAGCTAAAGAAAAAATAGAAAAATTAGGTGGTAAAGTTACATTAATCAAATAATCTTATATTATAAGCAAAATGGCAATTGATAATACAGGAGCGGGTTTTTTTTCAAAAAATAATGATTTAAGAAATAGAATTTTATTTACTGTTTTAATTTTATCAATATATAGATTAGGTACATACGTTCCTTTACCAGGCATAAATCCAGAATCATTGACGACTCTAATGCAATCTAGTCAAAAAGGGCTTATTGGTATGTTTAATATTTTTTCTGGTGGCGCTGTTTCGCGAATGGCTATATTTGCATTGGGAATAATGCCATATATTTCATCTTCTATAATTATTCAGCTACTTACTGGTGTTTCGGAAACATTTAAGAATTTAAAAAATCAAGGTGAAATAGGAAGAAAAAAAATTACTCAATACACACGGTATGGAACTGTTCTACTAGCCACTGTTCAGGGATATGGAGTGTCAGTTGGACTTGAAAATTCAGGTGTAGTAGTTGCAGATGCAGGAGCTTACTTTAAATTAACAACCGTAATTACTTTGGTAGCTGGAACTATATTTTTGATGTGGTTGGGCGAACAAATTACGCAAAGAGGGATAGGAAATGGAATATCTTTAATAATATTTTCAGGAATTGTTGCTGAAATACCAAGAGCATTGGCCACAACATTTGAGTTGGGGAGAACAGGAGCTTTATCAGCAACTACTATATTATCTATATTTACTCTCTTAATTTTAACGGTTGCTTTTATAGTTTTTATTGAAAGAGCTTTAAGAAAAATATTAATAAACTATCCAAAGAGACAAATGGGTACTAAAGTTTATGGGGGAGAGTCATCGCATTTACCATTAAAAATAAATACAGCAGGAGTAATACCAGCTATTTTTGCTTCAGCTTTATTGTTGCTGCCGATGACATTTTCAAACTTTGGTTTTTCTGATTCAGAGACTTTTTTAAATTTCTCTTCTTTGTTTTCGCAAGGAAAACCTTTGTATATGATGTTGTATGCATCAGGTATTATATTCTTTTCTTTTTTTTACACTTCAATTGTTTTTAATCCAAAAGAAACAGCAGAAAATTTAAGAAAACATGGGGGATACGTTCCTGGAATAAGACCAGGTGAAAAAACAGCATATTTTATAGAAGATATTTTAACAAAATTAACAACAATTGGTGCTTTATACTTAACTTTAGTTTGTTTGATGCCAGAGTTTTTAATATCAAAATATCCAATTCCTTTTTATTTAGGAGGGACCTCAGTTTTAATTGTAGTTGTTGTAGCAATGGACACAGTTTCACAAGTACAAACAAGATTAATGAGTCAACAATACGAGTCATTAATTAAAAAAACAAAATTTGGAAGATAAATATTAAGTGAATATAATATTATTTGGACCACCAGGAGCCGGAAAAGGAACCCAAGGTAGCAAAATAGTAGAAAAATTTAATTTACATAAAGTCTCCACAGGTGATTTACTCAGAGATGAAATTAAAAATAATACTGATATAGGTAATGAAATTAGATCCTTAATGGATGAAGGTTCATTAATATCTGATAATATTATCAATGATTTAATAATAAAAGTAATATCTAATAAAAAATTTTATAATCGTTTAATATTTGACGGTTATCCTAGAAATTTAAACCAAGCTATGAATCTGGATTCTCAAATAAGAAAATATAAACAAAAAATATCCTGTGTGTTGAGTTTAAATGTAGATAAAGAATCAATTATTAAAAGGATCTCAGGTAGACAAACTTGTATCAATTGCGGAATGGTCTTTAATGAACATTATTATCCAGCTTCAAATAAAAATCATGCTTGTGATCCAAAATTCTTGAGTAAGAGAACTGACGATAAAAAAAATACTATACAGCATAGATTTGAGACTTATTTAAACAAAACCTTACCAATATTAGATTATTATAAAGAGCAAAATTTATTTCATCAGATTAACGGTATTGCCGAAATAGACCAAATATTTGAGGAAATATGTCGAATTTTAGCTTCTTTAGAGACTTGACTTTATAATATGTCTTTATATAAATAGCGCATTTAGAAAATAGTTTTCATTTAAATTATGGCTCGTATAGCTGGTATTAATATTCCTCAAAATAAGGTAGTCCATGTAGCACTGACGTATATTTATGGCATAGGAAAAAAATATTCCGGTGAAATTTGTACAAAGCTTGATATATCAAAAAATAAAAGAGTGAATAGTTTAACTGAAGACGAGGTATTAAAAATTAGAGAATTTATAGATAAAAATTACAAAGTAGAAGGAGATTTGCGTAGAGAAATCTCTATGAATATTAAGAGACTTATAGATCTAGCTTCTTACAGAGGATCAAGGCATAAAAAAAAACTACCAGTTAGAGGACAAAGAACACACAGCAATGCAAGAACAAGAAAAGGTAAGGCCATAGCTATTGCTGGAAAAAAACTTACTCCTATGAAAAAATAATTTATGACTAAGGAAGATAAAAAAAATAAAACTACAACAGAGAATAAAACTAAAGAAATAAAAAAAGTAAGTGAAGTAAAAAAGAAAATAAAAAAAAATATTACAACGGGTATAGCATTTGTAAATGCTACATTTAACAATACTATAGTTTCAATAACTGATGATAGTGGAAATGTAATAGCTTGGTCATCTGCTGGCTCAAAAGGTTTCAAAGGTTCAAGAAAATCAACTCCCTATGCCGCTCAAATTGCTGCTGATACAGCAGCTACTAAAGCTCAAGAACATGGTTTAAAAATTTTAACAGTTAAAATCAAAGGTCCTGGTGCCGGTAGAGAAACAGCTTTAAGAGCTTTACAATCAAGGGGATTTAAAATTCTCTCGATAAAAGATGCTACCACTATGCCGCATAATGGATCCCGTCCACCAAAAAAGAGGAGAGTATAACAAAAATGGAAAATACAATTATAAATGAAAATTGGAAAGCTTTAATTAAACCAAATAAATTAAATATTGAAAACAGTGATGATAAATCTGTTACTACGGTCACAGCAGAACCACTCGAGAAAGGCTATGGTTTAACTATAGGAAATTCTTTAAGAAGAATTCTTCTTTCTTCAATACAAGGATCTGCAATTACAGCAATACAGATTGATGGAGTTTTACATGAATTTTCTTCTATAAAAGGTGTAAGAGAAGATGTAACGGATATAGTTTTAAACATTAAATTATTATCAATTCAGGTTATGTCAGACGAACCTAAAAAATTGATATTGGATGTGAAAGGTCCTGGAGAAGTTAAAGCTAAAGATATTCAGCCAAATCCTGATGTTAAAATTTTGAATGAAGATTTAATTTTATGTCATCTAGATGAAAATACAAAACTTCATATAGAGTTAATAGCAAGCAGGGGAAAAGGATATCGACCTGCAGAAAAAAATAAAACTGAAGATTCTCCATTAGGTCTTATTGCGATAGATTCACTTTTTTCTCCAGTAAAGAAAGTTTCATACACCATAGAAAATGCAAGAGAGGGAAAGGCATTAGATTATGATAAATTAGTCATGAAAGTTGAAACTGATGGGTCGTTATCTGCTGAGGATGCTGTAGCTTATGCTGCAAGAATTTTTCAAGATCAATTATCATTATTTGTCAATTTCGATGAGCCAGCAGAAATTGAGAAAAAACCAAAAACAACTGAAATTGAATTTAATAAAAATTTACTTAAAAAAGTTGATGAACTTGAGTTGTCTGTAAGATCAATGAACTGTTTAAAAAACGATAATATAATTTACATCGGAGATTTGGTACAAAAATCTGAGTCAGAAATGTTAAGAACACCTAACTTTGGAAGAAAATCACTAAACGAAATAAAAGAAGTTTTAAATTCAATGTCCCTCTTTTTAGGTATGGATATACCTAATTGGCCGCCAGATAATATTATTGAATTGTCTAAAAAGTTAGAAGAAAACACTTAATTATACAAAATGAAGCATTTAATAGGACACAGGAAGTTAAATAGAACTTCAGAACATCGTAAAGCATTGTTTAAGAACATGCTAAACTCACTTATTAAGTACGAGCAAATTACTACAACGCTACCTAAAGCTAAAGAATTAAAACCTCAAATAGATAAAGTAATTACTTTAGGTAAAAAAAATAATTTGCAATCAAAGAAAAATTTGTTCAGCCAGCTTCAATCAAAATCTTCAGTAGATAAATTGTCAAAAACTTTATCTCAAAGATATGAAAAAAGAAATGGTGGTTATTGTAGAGTTATTAGAGCTGGATATAGGTATGGAGACGATGCTCCAATGGCTGTTATTGAATTAGTAGATCGCGATCTTGATGCAAAAAAAGTTGATTTGAAAAAAAAGAGCCAAGCAAAAGACCATTCACTAGTTGAATCTAAAACTAAAGATTTAGAAAAAAAAAAGACAAAATCAAAAAAATAAATTAATTATGTAAGTTATTAAATGTTGCTTTAAGATGTAACAGTTATTTATTTTTATGAAAAAAATTTTCTCAATAACAAATGATTTTGCATATTCTCGATTAGATAGATGGTTTAAAAAAAACGTTTGTGATGTACCACAATCGCTAATAGAAAAAAATATAAGAAAAGGAAATATTAAAGTAAACTATAAAAAAAAGAAAACCTCATATAAAGTTATGGAAAATGACAAAGTCATTGTTTATAATTTAAATTTTATAGTTAACCAACATAAAAAAAAAAATAACAAATATATAGCTACTAAAAAAGATCTATCACATTCATCTAATATGTTTGTTGAAAATAATGAAAATTTTGTAGTAATAAATAAACCTGCTGGAATTTCTGTTCAATCTGGAACTAAGTCAAAAAGAAATATTATCGATATTTTAAGAACTACAAAAGAATTTGAAGGATGTTCTCCTTATACTGTTCATAGAATTGATAAAGAAACAACAGGCATCCTCATTGTTGCTAAAAATAGAAAGTATGCACAATTATTTACCTCATTGTTTCGTATAAGAAAAATTCATAAAACTTATTTAGGAGTAACAGTGGGTGAACTTCAAAAAAAAAAGGGTACATTTAAAGATGAATTATTTTATTATGAAAATGAGAAAAAAATTAAAAGTATTGCAATCACACATTATACTGTCCTAGATAGTAATAATAATTATTCATTATTAAAATTGAATCCTGAAACTGGTAGGAAACATCAACTAAGAAAACAATTATTAATTCATGGCAGTCCAATCCTAGGAGATGAGAAATATCGAATGATGAAAAATTATCCAAGTAAGAAAAGTACTTTAATGCTACACGCATATAAAATTAATTTTTCAATAGCTGGTACAAAATATAATTTTTTTGCTGACCCACCTTCTGCTTTTAAAAATACTCTTAAGCAAAAGTATTTAAAAATTTTTTAGTAATAATCTTTTCAATATTATTATATTTTTTAATACCCAACCTCTCCAAGTTTATTATGCCTTTATCAGTAATACCACAGGGTATTATCCCATTAAATTTAGATAAATCATTGCATACATTTATAGCAAACCCATGGTAAGCGATCCACTTTTTTACTCTAATACCTATGGCCGCAATTTTCATTAAATTATTTTTCTCACCAACCCATATACCTATATTTTTTTTATCAGGGTATGATTTAATTTTATATTCATTAAGTACATTAATAATGCAACTTTCAATTTTTATAATTAATTTTCTTATGTCCTTCTCTCTTTTATTTAAATCTAAAACGAAATATACAATTTTTTGACCCGGGCCATGATACGTATGTTTTCCACCTCTATTCGTTTTAACCACATTAAGATTTTTATCTAATAAATCTGTCGTTTTTGAACTTGTGCCAGCGGTATACACCGGTACGTGCTCAAGTATCCACAACAACTCATTTTCTTTACCTTGCGAAACATCCATGACTCTTTTCTCTAGTATATTCACCGATTTAATGTATTCGATTGGTTTTACGCTAATTTTTACATCAATATTCATTTTAAATTTGTAGTTTTAAAAAAAATCTACTAAATAGTCTCAAAATTTAACAAATAATGCACTTTTATGACTTTAACAAAGAAAATAACAGATAAAAAAGTTAATTTTGAGTTTAATAAAGATTTTATCAATCTATTTAACAGAAAAATTAAAGATAGTGATACAAACTTTTTAAACAGAACTTTAAAGGAGTTACATCCTTCAGATTCTGCCGACATAATTGAAAATTTAATTCCAGATAATAGGTTAAAACTTATTGAATTGGAGGGTTTTAATCTTGATCCTGAAATTTTTATAGAACTAAACGAGTCAATACAAACTGAAATTTTTATAATTTTATCAATAGAATCTATTGCGAATATATTGAAGCATTTAGAGTCTGATAATGCTTTAAAGATTTTAGAAAATTTAGACGAAAATAAGAAGAATACAGTATTAGACAAACTTCCCCCAAAAGATAGGTTTTTACTTCAAGAAGGACTTAATTCTCCAGAAGATTCTGCTGCTAGAATAATGCAAAGAGAATTTACCGCTATTCCAAGCAACTGGTCCGTAGGGCAAACAATAGATTACCTTAGAGAAAACAAAGAACTTCCAGAAGAATTTTTGGAAATTTTTATTATAGATAGCAATTTTAAACCCGTAGGAACAGTATCTTCCTCAAAAATTTTAAGAACACCTCGTGATTCTAAAATGAATTCAATCATGAATGAAATGCAAATATTAATTCCTGTTAATATGGATAAAGAAGAAGTTGGACACATTTTTGAAAATTATAATTTAGTTTCAGCTGGTGTTGTTGACAAAGACAATAAATTGGTTGGAATGATTACTGGAGATGATGTTTTCACTGTGTTAAAAGAAGAAGCTGAAGAAGATGTTTTGAGACTTGCTGGTGTTGGTAATGAAGAGATTACTGACAGTATATTTAAAAAAACTAAAAGAAGATTTAATTGGCTTCTATTAAATTTATTTACAGCTTTATTAGCTACCTGGGTTATTAGTAAGTTCGGAGCTACAATTGAACAAATGGTAGCCTTAGCATTTTTAATGCCGATAGTAGCTTCTATGGGTGGGAATGCAGGAATGCAAACATTAGCAGTAACTATTAGAACTTTAGCAACTAAAGAATTGTCTTCAAGCAATTTTGGAAAGATTGTAACAAAAGAATTTGTTATTGGAGTGTTAAATGGAGTGATTTTCGCTATCATAACTGGGGCAATAGTTCAGTTGTGGTTTAAAGAAATTAATTTATCAATTTTGATTGCAGCATCTATGATATTAAATATGATTGTTGCTGGCTTGTTTGGAATATTAGTACCTGTAACTCTCAAAAAATTTAATATTGATCCCGCAATAGCTTCAAGTGTATTTGTTACTACAATCACAGATGTTGTTGGTTTTTTATCTTTTTTAGGTTTAGGAGCTTTCCTATTCTATGGTTAAATATTGTCAATCAATCTAGTAGCTCTAAGATAGTAAGCTATAAATATTTTATTTTTTTTATTTCTTATATTTTTGTCAACCAACTTATTAATGTCTAAGATTTTAAGGTATTCAATTTTAGAGACACCAAGTTTTATAATTTTACTTTTTATTAAATTTATAGAAAGTTTCTTTCTTATTAAATATTTTTTTTTATTTAATATTAAGTTATAAACATTACCAGCAATTTTTTTTTCATTATCGCTTAGTAAAAGATTTCTTGATGAATAAGCAATACCATTTTTTTCTCTTATTGTTTTGCATCCAACTATTTTAATCTTAGTATATTTTTTTTTGGTAAAGTGTTTTATTATTTTTAATTGTTGCATATCTTTTTGACCAAAGTAAATTTTTTTAGGATTTAATATTTTAATAAATCTTTCAACAACATCAACAACTGCTTCAAAATGTTTAGGTCTATGTTCGCCACATAATTTTTTACTAAATGCACTTATCTTAATTTTTTTATTTGGACCATTTGGATATATTTGTTTTTTATAGGGTAAATAGAGATAATCAATTTTTAATTTTTTTAATATTTTTATATCTCTTCCTAATGTTCTTGGATAATTTTGATAATCACTTTTTCTATTAAACTGAGGTTTATTGACAAATATTGTTACAACTGTCTTATTGCATTGAGAGTTACATTTTTTTATTAATGAGACGTGACCTTTGTGTATACATCCCATCGTAGGTACAAAACCTAAATTTTTTTCATTCTTAATAATTTTTATGAGCTTGTTTTTGCTTAATAATATTTTCATTTGTAAATATTAAATATTATATGTAAAAGAGATCAATGATTAAACAGGCTATTATTCCTTTAGCTGGTCAAGGAACAAGATTGTTACCATTAACGAGCGTTTTACCAAAAGAGCTTTTACCTATCAATGGAAAACCTGGTTTAGAATATATTATAGAAGAGTGCATTGAGGCTGGTATTAAAGAAATTATTTTTATTATTTCAAAAAAAAAAAAGATGATCAAAGAATACTTTTACCACGATCAATTTTATAAAAAATTATTAAAGACAAAACCAAAAGACAAAAGATTAAAGTTAGAATATTCAAAATTAAAAAAATACAGAAAGATGATTAAGTTTGTTTATCAAAACTCTCCAAAGGGCACTGGTGATGCTGTTTTAAAATGTAAAAATCTTATTAAATCAAAATATTTCTTAATGTTAATGCCGGATGATTTAATAATTAAAAAAAACTGTTCTTCATCTCTTATTAAATTACACAATAAATATGGGTCATCTGTTATTGCGTCAAAAATTGTTAGTAGAAAAACTGTTTCTCGCTGGGGTATTTTTAGTATAAAAAAAATAAATAAAGAAAATTTTATTATTAAAGATGTAATTGAAAAACCTTCCGTTAAAACAGCACCATCAAATTATGCTGTAATAGGTCGATACGTTTTGCCTAGAGCAATATTTAATGTCTTGAAAAAACAAAAACCTGGAAAAAATGGCGAAATTCATATTACTGATGCTATACGATTCTTGTTAAATAAAAATAATAAATTTATTGGTCATATTTTCGCCGGAAAATATTTAGATTGTGGCACCATGAAAGGTTACATCTACTCTACAATAGATATATCTAAACTATAATTATGAAAATTTGTATGATTGGTGCTGGATACGTAGGTCTTGTAAGTGGATCATGTTTTGCAGATTTTGGTAATTCTGTCTTGTGTGTAGATAAAAACAAACAAAAGATCGATATGCTAAATAAAGGTCAAATTCCAATCTTTGAACCCGGTTTAAAAGAGCTAATAAATAAAAATTATTCCTCAGGAAGATTAAAATTTACCACTAATTTAAATAATTCTGTTAGAAATTCTGATATTATATTTATATGTGTTGGCACACCTACATCTAATAAAAATGGATCTGCTGATCTTCAATATGTATTTAAGGTCGCCTCTGAATTAAGGAATTATATAAATAAATTTAAAATAATAGTAACAAAATCTACAGTCCCGATAACAACTGGTGACAAAATTGAGGAAATTATTTTAAAAAAAAAAAGAAGAAAACTATTCGAAGTAGTTTCAAATCCCGAATTTTTACGAGAAGGTGAAGCAATAAGAGATTTTAGATTTCCTGATAGAATAATAGTTGGAACAAATAGTGCAAAAGTTATAAAAAAATTAAAAGCACTATACGATCCATTAATTAAAAAAGGAGCTATTTATTTTCCCACCAACAGAAGAGGAGCTGAACTTATTAAGTATGCATCAAATGCGTTTTTAGCAACAAAAATATCTTATATTAATGAAATATCAAATTTATGCCAAAAAACAGGTGTGAATGTAGAGGATGTCTCTTTAGGTGTAGGTTTGGATAAACGAATTGGAAGTCGTTTTTTAAGAGTTGGACCAGCTTACGGTGGCTCGTGTTTTCCGAAAGATACTAAAGCCTTAACAGTTACTGGTGATTTATTTAAAACAGATTTATCTATAATTAAAACAGTTATTAAATCTAATGAAAAACGTAAAATTTTATTAACAAAAAGAGTAATACAAATACTATCAAATAAAATAAAAAATAAAAAAATTACTTTTTTAGGTGTTACATTCAAACCTAATACTGACGATATGAGAGAATCCTCTAGTCTATTGATGATACCTTATTTAAAAAAAAGAGGTGCTATAGTTAATTATTTTGATCCCTCAGGTGAAAAAAAAGAATTTTCTAAACTTAAAAATGTCTTTTTTTGTAATAACATAAAAACAGCTTGTGATAACGTAGATTTGGTAATAATTCACACAGAGTGGGATGAATTTAAAGCCCTAGATTTTAAAAAACTATTTACAAAAAAAAAATTTAAAATTTTTGACATGAGAAATCTATATTCATCACAAAATATGAAAAAACTGGGCTTCTCATATCACTCACTCGGTAGATAAAATTAATTTACCTCAAATATAGCATCTATTTCTACTGCCGCGCCTAAAGGAAGTGAATTAGTGCTGATAGCAGCTCTTGTGTGCTTTCCTTTATCTCCAAAAACTGCTGATAAAGTTTCTGATGCTGGGTTTATCACTTTCGGCTGATCTATAAAGTCATCTGTTGAATTAACAAATCCTGTAATTTTAATGCAATTTTTAATTTTATTTAAATCTCCACCTACAGCTTTTTTTGCTTGTGATAAGATGTTTATTACACATAACTTTGAAGCTTTTTGACCATCCTCAAGAGATAAGTTTTTACCA
>Ga0315316_10003595_pt1 | contig 11246 bp, 6 predicted proteins | sample M160m3416metaG_FD_203702 | JGI IMG/M metagenome (GOLD analysis project Ga0315316, IMG submission 203702) | Ammonia-oxidizing marine archaeal communities from Monterey Bay, California, United States - M1 60m 3416 | ecosystem: Environmental > Aquatic > Marine > Intertidal zone | place: USA... | reverse complement strand
TATACTTTATAGTACGCATTACATTCTAAATACATTCTGATTAAAGGAATTGCCATGAGCGACGACCAACTCTCTATAACGTGGGATGAGCTTGACAAGAGTAGCAAGTCTTTTGCTATGGAGCAGTATGCACAGGCAGGTAATGCTTATGGGGGTGTCTCAAAGTCTCAGGGGTCTCACACGAGAGACTTTAGGGATATAGAACCAAATAGGACTGTTCGAACAGGGTTTACTCGACAGGATTACGACGCGTTTAGACCAGGGGAGCAACTACCACGTCGTCAAAAAAGAATAATTAAAATGAGCATGGAAGCTTATGACAAGGTTGGCATTATCAGAAATGTCATCGATTTAATGGGAGATTTCGGTAGCCAGGGCATAAACATTGTACACGAGAACAAAAGCGTTGAGAGTTTTTATAAACAGTGGTTCAAGAGGGTAGAGGGAAAAGAAAGATCTGAACGTTTTCTTAATCTGCTATACAGAGCTGGCAACGTACTGCCCTACCGCAGTAGCGCAAAGGTTACGCCATCCGTCAAGAAATACATTAAATCCCTAGGCGCCGACATAAAGATTCAGGTTCCCAAATTTGACGAGAGCACAATTCCTTGGCGCTATAATTTCCTAAATCCAATATCAGTAGATTCAGTTAACGGCAAAATGAACCTGATGTTTGGGAGGAAAGAGTTTCAAATCAAGTCAAGCTCCTTTGTAGATAATTTTCGTGACGGCACTATTCCGGCGCAATTTTTAGATACACTCCCTGCTGACATTAAGAATAAAATCAACAAGGGTGAAAATAAGATACCGCTTGATCCAGACAGGTTAAGTGTGTTTTATTACAAAAAGGACGACTGGCTCGAATGGGCCAATCCTATGATTTATGCCATCCTAGACGATATCATTATGCTGGAAAAGATGAGACTAGCAGACTTAGCAGCTCTAGACGGCGCTATTTCCAACACGAGGTTGTGGACGCTAGGAAACCTTGAGCATAGAATTCTACCAACAAAAGAGGGTATAAACAAGGTAAGAGATGTACTCTATAGCAATCCAGGTGGCGGAACCAGAGAATTAGTCTGGGGGCCAGAACTCTCATATACTGAGTCAAATAGCCAAGTGTACAAGTTCTTAGGGTCAGAAAAATACGACTCTGTACTAAACGCTATCTATGCTGGACTTGGTGTTCCTCCAACACTCACTGGTGCTCCTGGTAGTGGGGGATTCACTAATAACTTCATATCTTTAAAAACCCTCGTAGAGAGACTTCAATATGGAAGAGAACTTCTCACCCGCTTCTGGGAGAAGGAAATCGAGATCGTTAGGAAGTCAATGGGCTTTAAGAAGGCCGCACACGTAGCCTTTGACCAGATGAGCCTGTCTGACGAGGCGACTGAAAAGAACCTGCTTATACAGTTGGCTGATAGGGATATAATCAGTCACGAGACCATACTTGAAAGGTTCAAAGAGATACCATCAATCGAAAAAATCAGACTAAAAAGAGAGGCCAAAGACAGAGATAAGGAAAGCTTGCCTGAAAAAGCCAGCCCTTATCATAATCCACAGCACGATAACGACCTGGAAAAGATTGCCCTGCAAACCAATAAGATGACACCTAGCGATGTTGGCTTAGAGACCAGCATTCCAGAATCTGACATATTAAAGATGTCTAAACCAGACCCTCCTGCTGCTGGACCGGGTGTCCCAAACAAGCCTAAAGCGCCCCTAAAAAATGGCAGGCCACCGCTAAAGAAAGACGACGGCCCTAGGAAGAAACGCACAGAAACCCCAAGGTCAAAACCTGGAGTGGCAGATTTGATAGTATGGACACAGGACTCCTTCGATAAAATCTCAGAGATCACCACTGCTGCTTTTCTTGGAATGAAGGGTAAGGCGAATATGAGGAAGCTCACGAAGGCTGAGGTTTCAGACCTAGAGAGGATAAAACTAGACGTTCTTACCAATACGGAGTTAATGTCAGAAGTAAACGCAGACTCTGTAAAATCCACATTAGCGTCCAATAAGAAGACTCCCGTAGCTATGGCAAAAACCCTAAAGGAGCTAAAGATAACAACGGCTAGTATGTCTATAGACGAGTACAAAAAGAGATCCATAGGAGTGTTCATAGAGCTTGTTATGGGGGATAAAATATAGAACTCCCACCTTTTTCACTTTTTTGTGTATAAATTCATAGAGGTATAAAAACTATGAAAGAAATCAAAATATTTAAATCTGAAATAGAGGACGGCGTTGGAGAGCTTGTAAAGAGCACCGCCAGCGTTGCGTATTGTTCTCCTGCTACCGTCCAAAAAGATGAAGCTCCCCTTCCAGAACTAAAGTGTCTATCAGATGCAGAGTTGGAAAAGCTTGGAGTTGCTAAAGCAGAAAACAAAGATCAGATAGATCTCTACTACCTAGAGTCCGTTTTAGTTTCCACAGGTTGGAACAAGAACGATGATGTATTTATGTCAGAGGCGACCTGGGAAGCCAGGAGTACACCAGAAGACAAACAGTTCAACTTTATGCACAATGAAAACGATATCATTGGACATATTACTGGGTCATACGTGCTTTCAAAAGACGGCAAAAAGGTAGAGGGCGACGAAAAACCAGAAGACTTTGATATTATAACACAGGCGGTCCTATACAACAGTTGGACGGACCCCGAAAATAGCGACAGGATGGGCAAAATCATTTCAGAAATAGAGGACGGGAAATGGTTTGTTTCTATGGAATGCCTATTTGCTGGATTTGATTATGCCTTGACCAATAAAGAAGGTCAGGCAAAAGTCCTAGCAAGGACAGAAGACTCTGCATTCCTCACGAAACACCTTAGAGCCTACGGTGGAGATGGAGTTTACGAAGGTTATAAGGTTGGCAGAGCCTTAAAGAACATAGCCTTTTCAGGTAAGGGTTTGGTTGAAAAACCAGCCAACCCCAGAAGTATCATCATAGATAAAAATTCGAGTAAAGCTTTTGTTTTAGAAGATACTACTAGTAACTTTTATATAGGAGACATTAAAATGTCAGATACGTCAACGCTAGAGAGTCAGATTGCCGAACTAAAAACGGCGCTGGCCTCGACAGAGCAAGAGAACAAAGAGATTAAAGCTAAGATCGAAGAAGCGAAAGATAAAGAGTTTGCTTCTCAGGTTCAAGCTTTTGAATCTCAAATCGAAGAAAAACAGGCAAGCATTGCCGAAATGGAAGAAACGATCAAGTCTACGCAGGCGAAGGTTGCTGAACTCGAAGACGCCCTGGCCAAGTCTACCCAAGAACTGACTCAGGCTACAGAGGCTGTTGCAGAATGGAAGAAGAAAGAAAAGCAACAGAAGAGAATGGCGAGCCTTGTAGACTCTGGACTAGGCGAAGAAGAAGCAGCCGAATCTTTAGCGTCGTTTGACGGTCTAGATGACGAAGCTTTTGAATCGGTTGTGGCTCTCATGAAAAAGAAAGCCGTAAAAAAAGACAAAGAAGATAAAGACAAAGATAAGGATAAAGACGGAAAAGAAAAGAAAGAAAACCCTTTCGCCGCTGAAGCCAGCGAACAGGAAGCAACCGCCGAAGTGTTCGAAGATGTAGAAACTTCGGAAGCTACTATGGTAGAAGCCAGCGTTGATGAAGCGGATGAGCTAGAGTCTACGCGAGCTTCTCTGTCTGAGTACATCGGCACTCACATTCTCAGCAAATAACTAAACTCTTTTATAGGAGATACGAAAATGGCACTTAAAGCAGATAGAATAGAAGAGTCAACAGACATCAGCCACTTTTATAACGCTGGTACTGCGACTCGTGGGGGCGTTGTTGTTCTCGATGCGGCTAGCGCATCCGGGGCCGCTATGGATCAGGCCGCAAACCTCGTGAAGTATGATACTGCCGTTTCAACTCAAGTTCCTGTTGGTATCCTACTTAACGACGTTGTTAATAAGGATCTTACTCGAACTCACCTAAACCAGTACAAGGATGAAGTTCAAAAGGGCGGCAAGGTAACTATTATGACTCGGGGTCAAGTTACTACGAGCAATCTTACGGGCAACCCGACTGCTGGGGGTCTTGCTTACGCTTGCAATACTACCGCTGGTAATATTGCAACAACTGTAGGCACCGCCGCAGAATCTGGAGCACTGTGTATTGGGCGATTCCTTTCTGTTAAGGACTCAGACGGCTATGCCAAAGTCAGTGTTAACCTTCCAAACTTCGGCGCCTAATCGCCTAGATAAATAAGGAGACTTCAACATGTCAGCTATAGAACGTCCTAGTGACGAGTTTATTACACTGCTCAGAAAATCTGGCGATCATGATATTAATGTCGCTCAGGCTGCTCAACGCGAATTTGCCAAGGCACTCGAAACGCCACTGCGCAAAGGTGTTCTGATCGGTAATATTTTGGGTAACATCTTCGAGACGATCAACGTTGAGCCTGGTGCTTCAACGGAATACCCTCTCGATCTTATCTCTCCAGGTTTAGAGGGCGAACACGTTGCCTACACTAATCCTGGTCATGGTAGAATTCCTGAGCGAGCAGTCGAATCCGACTACGTTCAGATTCCTACGTATGCCATCACTTCTTCCATCGACTATTTGCTTCGCTATGCACGTGAAGCCCGATGGGATATTGCTAGCCGTGCCATGCAGGTCATGGAAGCTGGCTTCGTTAAAAAGATGAATGACGATGGTTGGCAGACCGTTTTGGCTGCTGGTACTGATCGTAACATCTTGGTCTACGATGGAGATGCTACTGCCGGTATGTTTAGCAAGAGACTCGTGTCTCTCATGCAGACCGTTATGCGAAGAAACGCCGGTGGAAACACTGGTTCTTCGAATCGTGGTCGCCTTACTGATCTTTACGTTTCTCCTGAAGCGCTTGAAGATGTCCGCAACTGGGGTTTTGATCAGATTCCTGACTCCGTTAGAGCGAATATTTACAATGCTGCTGGAGAAGGTCCGGTCACTAACATCTTTGGTGTTAACCTCCACGACCTCGATGAACTTGGTGAAGGTCAGCAGTACCAGACCTTCTTCACTTCTTCGACTGGCCTCAACGGGGCTGTCCAAACGGCTGATACTGAGCTAGTTGTTGGTCTCGACCAGTCAACTAAAGACTCGTTCATCATGCCCATGAAGGAAGGCTTGCAAGTCTTCGAAGATCCCGCCATGCACAGACTGCAACGAGCAGGCTGGTATGGCTGGGCTGAGCTTGGGTTTGGTGTCCTTGATAACCGTAGAGTTATTCTTGGCTCATTCTAATCTGAACTTGTGATAAATTTAGAGCCATCGTTAGTTATCTAGCGGTGGCTCTTTTTTTGTGTATAATACTCTGTAAATACCAATATAAGGACTTTCTAAAGGAGTCAATAAATGGCTGCTCTATCAGACTATCTTGAGTCAGGACTGTTGAATCATGTTTTTAGGAACGAAAGCTTCCCCAAACCATCCTCTGTTGCGATTGCCCTCACTAGTGGGGTTCCAGTGGATTCTGACACAGGAAGCACAATTCCAGAGCTACCATCCGGGGTGGATGGTTCTAGTACTGGATACGCTAGAATCTTATTAGACAGAACAGATGTAAGCGGGAATGATTATTGGTCGTTTTCTAATAGTGACTTCTCTGCCAGTAGCGGTTTGATCAAAAATGCCGCCAACAGAGTGTTTGATACGGCATTGTTAGACTGGGGGTGGATTTCTGGAATTGCCATTACAGACAATGGGGCTTATGGCTCTGGCAACCTACTGATGCACCAGCAACTCGACAACCCCAGAGTAATTTATACAGGCGACAGCCCTGTGTTTAATGCAGAAACCCTACAAATTAGTTTCAAATAGTAGGAAAACAAGATGAAATTAACCAAGAATGATTTCATATCCAACCTTAATGAGCTAATACCAGATAATGGTACTCAGCAAATATCGCCGTTGGATTTAAGAACGGTCATAACAAACTCTATTGACTCTACGGTTAATTTCTTAAACGATCAAACCCTAGATGCGGAAAATCTTGGGTCTCCAGAGATTACATCTACAAGGGTGGGTTCTCAGGCTCTAGGAAAGATCGATCTGCCGGGATATATTACCTCTGGGAATAGCGCGTTTGGATATCAAGCTTTATACGGCAACTATCACGGCGGTGACAATACGGCGGTTGGAGCTTTCACCCTGGGGTGTAACCTGTATGGCGATTATAACGTTGGTGTTGGTTATACGGCCCTAGCGGGTAACGTTAGAGGCTCTGGAAATATAGGACTAGGCAGTCATACCCTACAGTCAAACAAAAATGGCGACTTCAATATTGCCATTGGTCACGGTGCCGGATACTACATAGGAAACTACCCAGGAAACCTTGGCCAGAACAGCTATAAGTTATACATAGCGTCCACTCCTATAAATTCAGACACTACATGTGATATAGAGGCTGGTGTTGGTCCAGCCCCTCTTGTTTATGGAGACTTGAAAACCCTCAAGTTTGGTATTGCTACTAAAACCCTACACGATCATGGAACATTACAGGTCTCTGGCGACGTTACGCCTACAGAAACCGGAAAATACAACGTTGGCAACTCTGCATATCCGTGGGCCTCTGTAAATGAGTCGATATACTTTTCTGGCGGCAAAATTGGCATAGGAACTTCATCACCTTCTGGTAATGAGGGTTTAGTCACAGTGGCTGGGAGCATAGTCCCCTCTCAGTATGGGACTTATACTTTGGGCAACTCAAACCTGGCCTGGGATGGATATTTTAACGACATCACAGTCAGCGGTGCCGCACACATAGTAGACCTAGACTATGTAACAAAAGAACAGTGGATATACGAAGCCCTGACCCTTCATCTTGGAGCAAGTGGAGGAGCTACAGTTGGAGGAGGCGTCTTTACTGGAGAGCCATACGGCCCAATACGTGGATATCTTGACGACAACGGTGCGGATGGGGGCGGGTTTATCCTCCACACTAGCGGGGCAGGCTATCAACGTGACTACAAGCTTATATACAAAGCTCCCGACGTATCATTGACATGTCTTGAGTCAGACAGTGCATTTTCTCGCGGTAGGTGGTACTCTAATATATCACTAGAAGTTGAACACGGCAGACACGTAAAAACAGACAGGATCATAGCGGATGACTCCCTATCCCTAGTGTCTAGAAGTGGCTGTTATGGACTATTTATAAATACAGACCACTCAGATAGTGGAAACAAGGTTTATTTAGGGCCAGAGTCCTATATTGACGGAGACTACTACTCTTCTAATGTTAACCTTTATGGTAGTCCCTCTGGAACAAACTTTGATGTAGCGACAATAGCTGTAGAGTCTGGGGTAAAAGTTTCTCACAGTTTGTTGAGTCGCGCAAGACTTGACACCCCACGCGGCTTTGAGTTAAATTATTATGATGAATCCGATACGTCTAAAGACAGATTTGCAATAGGTAAACACGAACTCGGTTTTGGTGGAGTAAAACATGAACCCGTAACCCTAATGTATGAAGGAGGTGGGGTCTTTGGGGTAGCGAATTATGGATATGTGTCAATTCCCGTTTTGCCCAAAACAATTTTTCATACACAAGCTGCATCAAACTGCGATGCTAGATTTACATCCCAAGCTGCAAAAAGTAGACTTCAGCTTACCCGTGGCTCTGAAAGAGCAAGTGGCATAGAGTTATCATACGAACCTGATATTTTTGATATCTCTCTACTTAAACCTAGTGGTCTGGTCGGGATAGCAAGTGGTGCTATGTCGATCTCCACTACGGGGGTCGTTATTGGCTCTACGCAGGTTGAGTACGCTTCAAGGCTATCTACTCCTGCGACCCCCCTTGTCGTTTCACACCCATCCGCCAACAGTGGAACGATTTCCCTAAAAGAACAGTCTTCGTCTCCAACTAATATAGCGGGATTTGGTAGTATATTTGTTAAACCCTATACCTTTGGGGGGCAGCAGCAGTCTTTATTCTTTAGGGATGACGCTAATACTGAATTCAATTTAATCCAAGATCCAGAAGACCCAAGCGGTAACTTGGTTTATGTGGACATAAAAAGAAATACACACGCCGGAATACACTCTCCCTATTCGCTTGTTGGCATTACCAACCAGGATAATACAACATACGGCTATGTTGCTCTTAGCGGCGTGACGACTGGAGATAGAAACACTGCTGTTGGATCTTATGCGTCTGCATTGAATACAACGGGAGGCGATAATGTCGCCATTGGATTTTTGTCGAACAATAGCAACTCGACTGGTAGTAATAATGTAGTTCTCGGATCAATGGCGTCTTATAGTTCAAACAACTTTAGCAATTCTATTGTTATAGGTTACAAATCTGCCCTAGCTAGGTCGATTCCAGACTCTAGTCTATTGATTGGTACTGGAAATCGGCCACTTGTTAGTGGTTCTTTGTCTTCTAGGGACTTTGGTATAGATAACGGCTCCCTGTCCGTGTTTAACGATACCAAGAGTCAGACCCTAAGATTTAGAATGGAAGAGGACAAACCTTACTTTTATGAGCGTCGTGGTTCTAGTATTCCCGCCGAAGAAAAAGAGGCGCTCCAAGACGTTGCTATTATTGACGTTGTAGATAACGATAGTACGGAATTTAGTCAACTAGCTGGAGCATCGCTAGCTTTTACAAAGTCAGATGGACAATCTGGAATTCTTATGAATTTCAGACACAATGCTGACCCTATGGATTACTCTTCTGTTACTTATCATACTAATACTACAGACAGACCATACGCCGAGGTGCTTGGGGATTTAAGACTCGTTGGAGATATTAAGTTTTCAGATGGAACCTATCTACAGTCTGCGTCTACAATATCAACATCTGGTGGCTATGGCGTATCACTTCGGAGTGGAGAAGGTGGAGTAGGCTTCTACGACCTAGACTTTACGGGTTTAACAAACGCCCTCTCGATAGATTCAAGCATAGATACTGAAAATAGCTTTGTCTCAATAAGCATCCCAAGCGGTGTGTCTGAGACGCAAACCGTAACAAAACTAAGTATACAGGGTTTAACAGATCTGGTAGAGAGTGGGTTCGCTGCGGTCTCTGATAACTGTAATATGCTGTTTACGGAAAATGACGCCTCTATAGACGCCTCTAAAAATAACAGGTCTGTATTTATTGGGTGCGAAGCAGGAGCCGCCGCCACGGGTTGGCGTAATTCCGTGATGATTGGTACGCAGGCTGGGCAAAACGCCACATTCTCTGGAAACCCAAACATTCACACTGATGGTATAGACTCCCACACTATATTCCTGGGCCATGCTGCGGGGAGAGACGCTGACAATACGCAGTATTCCACGTTCATAGGTCCAAATGCTGGAAAAGGCGCTGTAGGCTCTAAAAGGTCTATGTTTATGGGGTCGTATGCAGGCGCTTTCTCTAGCTGCTCCAATTCTATTGGGCTTGGAGAAGACGCACTAAAAAGCTCACCTGGTGGCAATATACAGGTGGGTTCTGGAAATATAGAGATAGTAACCCCTTACGATGAGTCATACCATAGCAATGAAAGACTATTTGCTAATACGACATCTGAATCAGCCCGTATAAACATTGGAAACGTTTTTGCTGGCGACATGTGGCATAAGCGTCTATCTATTGGCCAGGCGGTTCTTTCTCCATTGTCTGTGCTTGATGTTAATCATTCTCCACAGTTGACCCCCGATGGTCATACGGGCCTTGATCATATACAGAGGTGGAACTCAGAGGTTACAGCACAGGCTGCTGTTAGTACTCATAGATGTTCTGGGTTTATGGAAGTTGACCCCTACGGTGGTGATACCTTGAGGCCACTTTTTGTAGAAGGCTTTAATAAATCAGAGATTGCAGCCCCCACAGGACAATTTTTAGCAACGTCAGGACTTATGGATATCTACAACTCTACATCTCCAGGTGGAGATTTAACGGATACCACTAAAGATATATACATTGTTAACAGAGATAGATATAGTGTCATCCCAGCGAATGTTTACGTTGTGGCCGTTAGGGTTGGATGTGAATATAGGCCAATATTTGTGGGCTGTAGCTCTTAAGGACTAAGTATGAGTTTTTCACATGATTGTTCTTGTCATTGTGTAACAACGAGCACTACTGGTACTACGACTACTGGTACTACGACTACTGGTACTACGACTACTGGGCCGCCTCTGGGGGCGTGTTGCAGCTTATACAGCTATCATGGATTCTATTATTGTACTGTAAGGTCATTTGAGTCTTGCGACGATGACAACAACGCGATCAGTTGGACGGAAGGGGTAAGTTGTGGTGAGGTTTCATGTCCACCAGCTACCACCACTACCGCTCCACCCTGTGGCACTTGTACTTACCTCTGGGATACGCTAGCGGGTTGGCAGACCACTGATAGCAACTGTACTGGTGGTTGCCTTTGTGGCGCAGAACCAGACAGGCTTGGCTCCATAAACGAATCAGTAGTGGTAACTTGTGAATCTCCAACTACGACCACCGGTGGCACTACGACTACCGGTGGTACTACGACCACCGGTGCCACTACGACTACTGGTGGTACTACGACTACCTCTTCTCCAACGTGTTGTGTATGGTGCGAGAATGGAACTCCGCAGAGCGAGAGCGATGTAGGCCAAGAGACTTGCGAGAATAGACCCTTTGGTACATTTTATTCTAACTCTTGTGATTCTATCGATCCTCCAAATCCTTGCGGGGGAACGACTACTACTGGTGGGACGACCACTACCGCTGGTACGACGACCACTGCTGGTACGACGACCACTGCTGATACGACAACTACCAGCGAACCCATTGGAAGATGTTGCTACTACTTAGGCTCGCCGTTTTTTGCATGGGAGTGTGACGATGAAAATGTTGAAAGTTATTGTGATCAACTCTGCCAAACCCTTGGATGTATGACCAACACCTGGGTCGCTGGAGAGGAGTGCGGAGAAGTCTATCCTTATGGTTGTGATTCCACAACGACTACTACTGGTGGGACGACGACTACCAGTGACGGGACTACGACTACTAGTGACGGGACGACGACTACCAGTGACGGGACTACGACTACTAGTGATGGAACGACGACTACTAGTGACGGGACGACGACTACTAGTGACGGGACGACGACTACTGCTGAACCTACGGGTGCTTGCTGTAAAGTTGGTTCGTCCCATATTTGTTTTGAAAACATGACAAAACCTACATGTGACGCCTTGAATTACACTTGGCTAGGAGTCGGAACAACCTGTGACGATGATTGCTTTGTAGCGAAGGGGAGATGTTG
>Ga0315316_10003594_pt1 | contig 11252 bp, 11 predicted proteins | sample M160m3416metaG_FD_203702 | JGI IMG/M metagenome (GOLD analysis project Ga0315316, IMG submission 203702) | Ammonia-oxidizing marine archaeal communities from Monterey Bay, California, United States - M1 60m 3416 | ecosystem: Environmental > Aquatic > Marine > Intertidal zone | place: USA... | reverse complement strand
CACGAAGCAACAGATGTAATTTATCATTTAATGGTTTATCTTGAGGCTAATAATATCAAAGTAGAAGACGTTATGAATGAACTAAAAAAAAGACAAAAATGAGTTACGATAAAAATAATATATTCGCAAAAATTCTTAAAGGAGAAATACCTTGCAAGAAAGTTTATGAAAATGATCACGTTTTAGCTTTTCACGACATTAATCCCCAAAAGAAGGTTCATGTTTTGGTTATTCCTAAAGGTGAATACAAAGATTTAGATGATTTCAATAAAAAAGCATCCGATAAAGAAATTGTTGAATTAAATAAAGCTGTAACACATGTAGCTGATTTAATAGGCTCTAAAGATAAAGGTTACCGTGCTCTAACAAACATTGGTAGTGATGGAGGACAAGAAGTTCCTCATTTACACTTTCATATTTTTGCAGGTGAAAAGATTGGAAAGATGGTTAGTTAATGGTTTCAATCGTAAAAAGATATTTTTTAGAGATAAAAGATTTTTCAAATACTATCGATCTAAATCTTCCTGAATATTATAAAATTATTTTAGATGACAAAAATAATTTCCAACTTAATAAATTTTTTTACAAACAAATTGGCCTAGATCATTATTGGAGAGATAGACTTCTTTGGTCCGATAAAGAATGGATTAAGTATGTAACGAATAAAAATTTAGAAACCCATGTTTTAAAGAAAGGAGAAGATCTTGTTGGTTATTATGAACAAGAATATCATCCAAGTTCTAATGAAGTAGAATTAATAAATATGGGAGTTTTAAAAGAATATAGAGGTTTAAAACTAGGGGCAATTCTTGTTAATCACGCTATAGCTAGTGCATCTAGAAAGAACCCAGAAAGAATGTGGGTCCATACATGTAGCTTGGATCATAAACATGCTCTGCAAAATTACAAATCAAAAGGTTTTGAAATTTTCAAAGAAGAAGAAATAGATTTTGTAGCTTAATTAATTTCAGGTATTTCAAAAGTTCCTTTTTTAAATATATCATTTTTAGCAATAATGTTTAAAGAAAAATTTATATTGTTGTTATACTGATCAATTATTTGCCAACCTTTTAAATCTAATGTTTTCTTGTCGAAGAAAACTGTTATTTTATTATCATCTAAATAAATTAACTTTATAGCTTTATCAGATAATTCTAATTTTCCAGATTTTACAATTTCTAAAAGTTTATCTTTATACAAAATATTAAGGAATGGAGATTTTGAAATGGGATAGTAGTAAGTTTTATTATATCTTTTTTGTGTTATCGCTAATCTTTTTTTATTTATTATTAACTCTTTTTTTTTATCATCAAAGTAATTACATTTTAATTTTCCAGGAAATTCTAAAAAACAATTTCCCTTTTCAGTTTTGTTATTAATAATTTGATCAAAGGTAAATTCTAATGAAGTTAAATTATTTAATTGGGTGGCAATTTGATCTTTTTCATTAGCAGAAAGATTTACCGAAAATAAAATAAAGATTGTGAGTATTTTAAAGAACTTCACGTTTACCAACATGATTTGCTTTACTGACAATGCCTTTTTCTTCCATCATATCAATAATTCTAGCTGCTCTATTGTAGCCGATCTGCAGTTTTCTTTGTAAGAAACTTGTAGAAGCTTTCCCCTCTGATTTAATTATATCAACTGCTTGAGAGTATAGCTCATCTTCATCACCATCTCCGTCTGCTGTAGAAGATGTTTCATTACTTGTCTGTGCAGTAATTTCATCCATATAATCTGGCTCACCTTGCGCTCTGATGGAGTTTACTATTTTTTCTATTTCATTCTCTGAAACGAATGGACCGTGAATTCTAACAATTCTATTTGCTGATGACATAAATAGCATATCACCTTTTCCCAATAACTGCTCTGCGCCCTGCTCTCCTAATATCGTTCTACTATCTATCTTAGAGCTTACTTGAAAAGAAACTCTTGTTGGAAAGTTTGCTTTAATTGTACCCGTTATTACATCAACACTTGGTCTTTGTGTTGCCATGATAATATGAATTCCTGCAGCTCTTGCCATTTGCGATAATTTTTGAATGTAGTTTTCAATTTCTTTCCCAGCAACAAGCATTAAATCAGACATCTCATCAACTACTACAACGATGTAAGGCATCTTCAATTTATGTTTAGCATTGTAACCATCAATGTTTCTAACCCCCACTTTACTCATTAGTTTGTACCTGCTGTTCATTTCTTTTACTGTCCAAGCTAAAGCAGATGTTGCTTTCTTTGCATCGGTGATTACCGGAGTTAATAAATGAGGAATACCTTCGTAAGTTGATAACTCCAGCATTTTAGGATCAATTAAAATAAATTTACATAGATCAGGATTTAATTTGTAAAGCAGTGAAACAATTATCGTATTAATACAAACCGACTTACCTGAACCTGTAGTTCCAGCAATTAATAAGTGAGGCATTGAAGTAAGATCACCAACAATAGGCATTCCAGAAATACTTTTTCCAAGTGCGATAGGTAATTTAACATCTTTCTTTTGAAACTTTTCGTAAGAGATTATTTCTCGAAGAGATACACTTTCTCTCGCCTCATTCGGTATTTCGATGCCCACTGTATTTTTACCGGGAATTACCGAAACTCTTGCAGATGTTGAGCTTGTGTTACGTGCTAAATCTTCAGATAAATTTATTATTTTTGATACTTTCACCCCTGGTGCTGGTTCGAATTCATACAAACTAACAACTGGACCATTATTGATTGCTTTAATTTTTCCATCAATACCAAAATCTAAAAGAATTTTTTCCATAAACTCTCCATCTGGACGATTTTTATTTAATTCCGATGCACTTAGTTTTGTAGAACTTTTGTCTAAATAATCTATCGCTGGTAGTTTATATTTTGATCGTAAATTGGTTGATGATTTTTCAGATTTAGTTAAGTCACCAAAAGAAAAGGATTGTTGTGGTCTTTCAATGATTTCATTTTTTTCTTCCATCGTATCTGCCTCTAAATTTACATCAGGAATAGTATTTTCTTGTCTTCTAAATAAAGAAGCTATAATAGAAAAAGTTCCAATAATTATTTTCTTTAAATTTAAGTCAGCAGAATAAATAAAAAAAATCAAGGTAAGTAATAGCAAACCATAGGCAGAATACGTATTATCAATATATGGAAACCATGTGCTTAAAAACTCATAACCAATCTTTCCAACAAAACCGGAGTTGCCATTATCGATGAGCCAAAATGAATTGTTAAAGGTGATATAAATAAAAATAGTACCTAAGATTAAATATGAAACCACCAAAAATAATTTTAAAATTATTCTTTTTATTTCCTTTTGAATTATTAAATTAATTCCCCAAAATAAAAAATTAGCCAAAATTAAAAATGACACAAGACCAAAACTTTGTAGGAGAAAATCAGCTATACTACTTCCATAAATTCCAAAGAAATTTTTAATTTCAAAGTCCCTATCACCATAGACAAAGGATGGGTCTTCCGGAGAATATGTAGTAAATGCTATCGCTAGCCCGATACTCGTTGAAATTAAGATTAATCCTATAAATTCAAAGGTTCGTTTTTTCAAAAAATTTGTTACACTATTTAAAAAGTTTGTATTCATATCGAATCGTTTTACGTACTTTTTACCATTTTTATGAAAGTGAGAAAAATTTTAATATGAAAAAACAGAGTATATGTATAGTTGGAGACGGTCTTTCAGGCTTAATGGTAGCTTTAGCATTAAACAAATTAGAAGGCTTAGAAGTCCACTTAATATCTAGAAAAAATAAGCATCCTAAAGATAGACGAACAACAGCTATTTCTGCCTCTAACTATGAGTTTTTTAATAAAGTTATCACTAAACTCAACAAGAAATTATTTTGGCCTTCCAAAAAGATCGATCTTTTCTACGAGACAAAAGATCAAAATATGAAATTTTTAAACTTTAATGAAGAAAGAAAAAATCTTATGTACGTTTTTGAGAATGACAAAGTCAAAGAAACTTTAATTAAAGAAATTAAAAAGAAAAAAATTAAAACTCTTCACAAAAATATTAATAAATTAAAAGATTTAGATGGTTACGAAATGAAAATATTATGTTTAGGCAGATTTTCAAAAATTTATGAAAGTATAACTGATAAAAGATCATTAAATAAAGATTACAAAGAAATTGCTATTACAGGGTATGTAAAACATAATTTAAAAAACCTAAATACTGCTCAATATTTTTTAAAAGAAGGACCACTAGCAATACTCCCCTTTTCAAAAAATAATTTTTCATTTGTGTGGAGCGTAAATAAAGATTTTCCGACAAAAGATATTAACTCTATTGTTAAATCTAAAATTTCTAAAGTTTTAAAAACAAATAAAATACAGATTTCAAATCAGCAATCTTATCCGCTGACGCTAGATTTAAAACGAACTTATTATAAAAATGATATTCTTATCTTGGGTGAAGGGTTACACATAGTTCATCCTATAGCAGGTCAAGGTTTTAATCTTGTATTGAGAGATATTAATAAATTACAAAAGATTTTTAAATATTACACAGAATTAGGTATGTCTTTAAAAAGCACCTCTGCTCTTGAAGAATTTACTAATACTAGAAAATCTGAGAATATTATTACTGGTATAGGGATAGATCTAACTCATACTTTCTTTAAACAAAATAAATTATTAGATCCATTTAAAGAAACGATTTTGAAAAATATCTCAAAAAATAATACGCTAAAAAAAATAAGTAAATTTATTTCTAATCAAGGTTTATCAATTTAATTCAATGAACATTTATGCTCTTTCATCAGGCAGAGGTCCGTCAGGAATAGCCATCGTTAGAGTCTCAGGTAAAGACACGCTTAAAGTTTGTAAGAACTTAACAAAATTAAAAGAAATTAATTCTAATGAAGTAAATTTTTGCAAATTCTATGATCCAAAAAATGATAAAGTAATAGACCCGGAGGCACTATTATTGTGGTTTCCCGGGCCTAATAGCTATACAGGTGATGATTTAGCCGAGTTTCAAGTTCATGGAAGTAATGCTGTTATCAATGCTTTATTAAAAGCATTATCAGAACAAGACAATTGTAGATTAGCCGAACCTGGTGAATTTACAAAGATAGCATTTCAAAATGATAAAATTGATCTTTTAAAAGCTGAAAGTATAGGTGATTTAATTCACGCAGAAACAGAACTTCAGAGAGATCAAGCTGTTAAACTAGTTCAGGGTAATGCTTCAAATTATTATAATGATTTAAGAGAAAAATTAATAAAATCTCTATCTTATATCGAGGCTAAAATAGACTTTGCTGAGGATGATTTACCAGAAAAAGTTTTAAAAGAAGTACAAAACTCTATTAAAGAAATTCATAAAGATATTCATAAAATAATCGAGGATAATAAAATTGGAGAAAAAATTAGAGATGGATTCAGAGTTTCTATAACAGGTGAAGTGAACGCAGGAAAATCTTCTCTTTTGAATTTGATAGCAAAAAGAGATGTCGCTATTGTCTCAGATGAAGCAGGCACTACAAGAGATGTAATCGAAACATATATGAATATAGATGGTTATCCTGTTATCTTAGCTGATACTGCAGGCATAAGAGATGCTAAAAATGAGGTAGAAAAAAAAGGTATATCTTTAGCTTTAGGAAAATCAAAAGAAGCTGATTTAAATATTGTAGTTATCGATAATTCTTCAAAAAGTATTAACAAAGAAATTATGAAAATGATAAATAAAGAGACAATCGTTTTACTCAATAAATCAGACATACAGAATAAGCAAAATCATAATTTTGATGCAGAAACAGTTTTTGCGTCAGTTAAAGAAAATAAAAACATCGATAATTTGATTAAAAAGATAAAAGAAAAATTAAGTAAAAAATTTACGTCTAATAATACAGCTTTAATCACTAGAGAGAGACATAGAGTTAAGCTGAATGAGTGCCTTAAAGAAATAGATAACTTTCTTAAAAAAGATCAAAACGAGGACTTAGAATTAGCTGCCGAAGATCTAAGAATGGCTACTCGACACCTTGGAAGTATTGTAGGTAAGGTTGATGTCGAGGAAATCCTTGGATCTATATTTAAAGATTTTTGCATAGGTAAATAAAATACCTCTTGTATTCCTAATATACCTCGTTACATTCACCATATGACTAAACAAAGCTATGATGTAGTTGTAATAGGGGGTGGGCACGCTGGATGTGAAGCTGCTGCTGCTTCCGCTAGAATGGGCGTAAATGCTGCTCTTTTTACACATAAAATAGAAACAATTGGAGAGATGTCGTGTAATCCTGCTATTGGGGGACTCGGTAAAGGGCACCTTGTAAGAGAAATAGATGCTTTAGACGGTGTAATGGGTGTTGTAGCTGATAAATCAGGTATTCAATTTAGATTATTAAACAGAAGTAGAGGTCCAGCTGTGCAGGGGCCACGTACTCAGTCAGATCGAGCCCTTTACAAAGAGCATATGCAAAAGATTTTACTAAATTACAAAAATTTAGAGGTTATAGCTGATCCGGTTGTTAAATTTTTATTTGAAGGAGACAAAGTAATAGGATTTGTATGTCAAAGTGGAAAAGAAGTAAGGACTAAAGAACTAATATTAACTACTGGTACTTTTCTTAATGGATTAATACATATTGGTGAAACTCAAATACCAGCGGGTAGATATGATGAGAAACCATCTACAGGTTTAAGTGAACAATTAGCAAAATTTAAAATGGAGATAGGAAGATTGAAGACAGGTACTCCACCCAGACTAGATGGAAACACAATTAACTATGATGACTTGGAAATGCAGCCTGCTGATGACGATCATTATTATTTCTCCTTCCTTACAAACAAAATTGATAACAAACAAATTAAATGTGGAATGACTTATACTAATAACGAAGTTCATAAGATTATTAGTGATAATATTTCTCGTAGCGCGATGTATTCCGGAAATATAAAAGGTGTAGGACCACGTTATTGTCCATCTATTGAAGATAAAATTGTTAAGTTTAAGGAGAAACAACAACATCAAATATTTCTTGAACCAGAAGGGTTAAAGGACAATACTATTTACCCAAATGGTATATCTACATCCCTTCCAGAGGAGATCCAGCTTAAAATATTAGCTAAAATCAAGGGTTTAGAGAAGGTTAAGATGAAAAGAGCAGGTTACGCTATAGAGTACGATTATGTAGATCCAAGGGAACTTAAAGCTACTTTAGAAACTAAAAAAATTAAGTCATTATTTTTAGCAGGGCAAATTAATGGCACCACTGGTTACGAGGAAGCAGCTGCTCAAGGTTTAATAGCTGGAATTAATGCTTCATTAAAAATTAAAAATAAAACTGAATTCGTTTTAGATAGATCCACATCTTATATCGGTGTAATGATTGATGACCTTATAACTAAAGGTGTTACAGAGCCTTATCGCATGTTTACTTCGAGAGCAGAATATAGATTAACTTTAAGAGCTGATAACGCAGATCAGAGATTAACATCTCTTGGTATTAATTTAGATCTTGTTGGTCTAGAGAGAAAAAAAATATTTTTGGAAAAGAAAAAAAATATTGCTACTCTTAATAACTTTTTAGAAACTAAATTTTTAACCCCTAACGAAGCAAAAAAACATGATATCAAAATTGCTATGGATGGAGTTAAAAGATCTTGTTTGGAGGTAATGGGACAACGAAAAGTAAACATGGCAAAAATAAGGCAGGTATTTACTGACATCCCAGTTTTTTCAAGCTCCATAGAAAATCAGGTTGTAGTAGACGCTCACTACATGGGTTATTTAAAGAGACAAGAACGAGATATTAAATCTTTTAAGAAGGATGAGTCTGTAATGATCCCTGAAAATATAAATTATGAAAGTTTAAGTGGTTTATCTAACGAGGTTAAGTCAAAACTTATTTCCATCAAGCCAAAAACACTTGGTCAGGCTATTAGAATAGATGGTATTACTCCCGCAGCCGTAATAATTCTTTTATCACATATTAAAAAACTTAAATTTAAAGCCTCTGCTTGATGCAGGAAGAAAAAGTTATAAATATTCTTCAAAATCAACTCAATTTTAGCCAAAAATCTATTTCTGATCTTAAAATATTTGTAAATGAACTGCTCAAGGCAAATAAAAGTCATAATTTCATAGCTAGAAGCACCGAGGCTGATATTTGGCATAGGCATGTATTAGATTCAGCTCAGCTAGTAAAATTTATTAATTTTTCAAGAGGATCTTTATCTGATTTAGGCTCAGGAGCAGGTTTTCCTGGCATGATTTTAGCAATATTTAATAATAATTTAGACTTTCACGTGAAATTATACGAAAAATCAGTTGTTAAAAGACATTTTCTCGGGGAAATTAGCAAAAAGCTATCGATAAAGGTATTAATTCATGGCAATGTTTACGAAGATGTTATCGATTCAGATTATGTAGTTAGCAGAGCATTTAAAAAATTGGAGGCAATAATACAAGTTTCACGTGAAATGATCAAAAAATCACATAAATTAATAATTTTAAAGGGTCAAAATGCTCAGAAAGACTTAAAAAAAGCTTTTAAAAAAGAAAAATACGCTTATAAACTAGAGAGAAGTATAACGAATGAAGAGTCTAAAATAATTATAGTCGATTTTAAAAAATGACGACAACAATTTCAGTTATCAATCAGAAAGGTGGGGTAGGTAAAACTACAACAGTAATAAATCTGGCAGCTTCTCTGTCCATTTTGGGTCAAACAAATCTTGTTATTGATTTGGACCCACAAGGTAACGCAACTACCGGCTTTGGCAAAAGTAATAATGATGAAGACAAAAATATTTATAATTTATTAATAAAAAAAATAAATATTAAGCAAGCAATACAAAAAACAAATATTGAAAATTTAGACATCATAGGATCCCATGTAAATTTATCTGGTTTAGAAGTTGAGACTGCAAGCGACTCTAAAAGAGCATTTGTTTTGAAAGAAATATTGTTATCTGAAAAATCTGGGTTACTTCAAAAGTATGACAACATATTTATAGACTGTCCACCTTCATTAAGCTTACTTACAATTATGTCTTTAGTAGCATCGGATGAGTTATTAGTTCCTTTGCAAACAGAATTCTTCGCTTTGGAAGGAATTACTCAGCTAGTTAAAACAATAGATAGAATAAAAGAAAACCTTAATCCAACACTTTCTATAAGAGGAATATTATTAACTATGTTTGATAAAAGAAACAAACTTTCATCAGAAGTAGACAAGGAAGCAAGAAGCTATTTTAAAGACAAAGTTTACAAAACTGTTATCCAAAGAAATGTAAGATTATCGGAAGCACCATCACATGGTTTGCCTTGTGTTATTTATGATAAAAGTTGCGTTGGTAGTAAGTCATATTTTAAATTAGCTGAAGAATTTAAAAGCAAAATAGCGAGTGTTGTATGAGTGGAAAAAAAAAAGGATTAGGTCGTGGACTTTCAGCGCTGTTTGGTGATGAAAAACCTAAAGATAAACCACAAGAAATCAAGCAATCTAACACTGTTTCAATAAGTGATTTAAGTCGAAATCCTTATCAACCAAGAAATCATTTTAGTGAGGAAAAACTTGAGGAATTGGCCAATTCTATTAAAAAAAATGGAATTATTCAGCCTATTGCTGTTCGACCGAACAAAAATGAAAGTGGAAAATATGAAATCATAGCTGGAGAAAGAAGATGGATTGCTGCTCAAAGAGCCGGTTTACATGAAATACCTGTAACAATTTTAGATTTAAGCGATGTAGAGTCTTTAGAAGTTGCTATTGTTGAAAATATTCAGAGAGATGATTTAAATCCTGTTGAAGAAGCACGTGGATATAAAAGGTTAAATGAAGAGTTCAAATATGATCATGACAGTATTTCTAAACTTATGTCAAAAAGTCGAAGTCATGTTAGCAATACATTGAGGCTACTAACTTTACCACCCGATGTTTTGGCAATGTTAGAGGAAGGTACATTGACATCAGGACAAGCTAGACCATTAATTGGTATTGCCAATGCATCTTCTATTGCAGAAGAAGTAGTTTCTAAAAACTATAGTGCAAGAAAAGTTGAGTATTTAACAAGAAATAAAAAAGGTAATTTTAAAGAAAAACAAATAGATACAAACATTTTAAAGGCACAAGAGCGAATTGAAAAAGTACTTGGGTTGAAAGTAAATATTTTAAATAAGAAAAATAATTCTGGAAAAGTTACTATAGAATACAAAGATTTAGATCAATTTGAACTTTTATCTAATTTACTTACTAAGCGTTAGCAACATTGCAGATATCTACCAATAGTTTTTTAACTAATATATTTTTATTAAGTATTGATTGAGATTTGAACTGAATTTCTAAATCAAAAGTTGTTTGTAAAATATTCGAAATCTTTTTCAAATTCCATTTTTTGGCTTGAATTAAAAAATTTGGTTTATCTTTCCAAAAGATGGGCGGTTTTACGCTCTCTATTGCTTTTTCTAATGATTTATTATTGTTTGATAAAATATCTTTAATTCTATTTAACCGATTATTAATATTATTTATATAAAACAAAGTTTTTTCCTCTTCAATAATAGTGTCACTTAATAATTTATTAGTTACATTTTTTTTTCCGGATAGTGCCGCGTCTTTAATTAAATCAAAATCTTCGTTCACTCTTTGATTTAATAGTTTACTCAAATCTTCTATATCAATTTTTTTATCCTTAAATAAAACAACTATTTTATCTAATTCGTTGTATAATTTTGATCTATCTAAATTGCAGCTTTCTAAGATGAGATTTATATTTTCAGTATTAAGTCCAACAAAACCTATTAACTTATCTTGTATTATTTTTTTTAAACTTATTTCATTATCCGGATAACAAGGTACAATTGCACCATCTTTACTCTTTTCAAAAAAATTTCTTAATTTAGATTTTTTATCTAAAATTTCAGAAAATAAAAAAACTTTTTGTTGATCTAGTTTAGGAATGATTTCTTCTATCAGTGGTAATATTTTATCATTTGTATTTTCAATCAAAAAATATTTCTTTTTTTCAAAAAGCGATAGATTTAATAATTCGTTAAAAAAATTATCTTTATTTTTTACTATCTCATCTTGATTTAATCTTATTATTATTATTTCTTTTTCTATAGACTTTATTTTTTTTTTAAATTCATTTTTTAATCCTAAATTTTCACCATAAAATAATACAAAATTTTCACTTATTTTTTTTAGGTTTTGTTCTATTAGATAGCTCTTATAGATCATTTGATTTAATTTTGATTTCTAGTAATATTTCGTAAGCGAGTTCAT
>Ga0315316_10003593_pt1 | contig 11252 bp, 15 predicted proteins | sample M160m3416metaG_FD_203702 | JGI IMG/M metagenome (GOLD analysis project Ga0315316, IMG submission 203702) | Ammonia-oxidizing marine archaeal communities from Monterey Bay, California, United States - M1 60m 3416 | ecosystem: Environmental > Aquatic > Marine > Intertidal zone | place: USA... | reverse complement strand
CTAATCTTTGCCTTCTTGAACCATGTTCTTGGATACTCATCTATATCATTTCCAAAGTACCATCCACCAAAAACTCCCATTTCTAACATCTCCTTTGGTGAAAGTTCTGGTGAGAAACCATCTCTCATAATTATTATATTTACTTTGAATTAATAACAAAATCAGTCGTTCATCGTCTGTCGTAGGCGATGTTGACCCATTCCAATTTTCTTGTGTCCTTGTTTAATCAATTCCATGGCACATTTTATTGATTCTTCGTATGTATGCTCTGAAAGTTTCTTTTCACATAAATTACAAATTGGATCTGTCATATCCTGTTATGCATGTTATAAGAAAAAAAGGTTACTAATCACCCAATTATCATTGTTAAATGTCCGATATGCAAATTATACTATGAACAAATTCTTGGATCCTTTTTTATAGTAATTATCGAACGATTTGATATGACAAAACTTGCTGGAAAATTAACAGCTTTAATGTTAATTGGTGTACTAGTTACATCCGTAGCAGCAACTCCTGCATTTGCTGATTGGGATAGAACAAACTATCCTTCAATTCAAGGAACAATTCCTATTGAAGACGGTCAAGATTTTGCAGAGTTGAGTAAAATTTCTCTAGTTGATGCAATGTCTACAGCAGAAAATGCTGTACCGGACAGTAAAGCCATTTATGGAAAACTTTCTGTGATTAACGGTTATCTGGTGTACAAAATTGTGATGATGGATGAGAATAGAGGTCATAACAAAGTTCTAGTTGACGCTGGAACCGGAGAACAACTTTACGTATCTGATGTTGTATCAAAGGATTCTTACAAAAACAAGCGTAACTATGATAAAAAATATGATAAAAAACACAATAAAAAAATGAAAGATTACTACAAGGGAATGACACCTGAACAAATTACTGAAAAGAAAAAACAATTTAAAGAAATGGGCGATGCCTGGAAATCTATTTCACTTCAAGATAGAGCTGCAATGATTATTCATTTTATGCAGATTAAGATGCAATGGGACACAATGTCTGATGAAGCAAAAGATCTAAAGAAACAAGAAATGAAACAACAATGGCAAGAATTTTTACCATTATCTCCTGAAGAAAAGAAACAAAAACTTGAAGATTATGTAAAATCTTTGAAAAACTAATCTGAATACTGTTTTATTTTTACAAGTGCATTTCTAATTGGTTCTAAATCTTTTGCTTCTTCTTGCAAATTTCCTATTAGTTTCATAAAATACTCTTTTCCTGTGTTTTGTGCCTTTTCAATGTCTGCTTGACGACATTCTAATGCCTTTTCTAAAATTTCCAAGTCCTGCTCTAATGATTGTGCAGATATTGATTTTTGTAACATCTGATCAATTTTTTGTTTAGCTTCATCAATCATTGGAATTCTTTTTTGTGCTTGTGACTGTAAAACTGGTGCAAACATTGCAGCTGCCTCTTTTAATTCTGGACTTTCATGTATAGTCTGTAATCGTTTTTTGTAATGAACTAATGATTTTAAAACGATCTCATATCCGCCTTCATCTTTTAGAAAGATTCCTCCCATCCAAACTGACATAATTTTTATTTTTTAGCTACTTTTTTAGTCTTATTTTACGAGATTGGTTTTTTAATTCAAAATTTGGCATTAAATCATGCTTACTACTTTACTTGAGAAAGTTTCTAATCATCTTTATTTAAAATCTAGTTTACAATTATCAATAATTTCAATTTTAACAGTAACTGGATCACTTGTAATTCTTGTAGCAGGAATGTGGGATGCTATCAATCATATTCAAAACTCACCTGAATTTTTCTGGTCAGATCCACATATTGTAGTATATACTGGAGTTGCAATGGTTGCAGCTGCTTCTTTATTTTCAATTAATTTATTGATAAAAAATTCCATTCATGGAATTCTAAAACGAGGATTACAACTAGTCATAATTGGTTCCATAATGCAAATTATCTCTGGTTTTGGTGATTCTATATCTCATGATATGTTTGGAATTGATGGTTTGTTATCACTTACACATCAACCACTTGAGATTGGAATTGTTTTATCTACACTAGGTGGATTTTTAATAATAAAATCTCATCAAAATAATACTCTTAAGACATTTTTACCATTTTCAATCATAACTTTTCTACTCATGACTACATGGCTTGCATTTAATTTTGCATTATACCTTGGTCATTACATTCAGTGCATTCCAATTCATTTAATATTCTCATCAGGCTGTTCTGTTCTGTAATTCTTTAACTTGATAAAAGATGTGAATAATAGTAATAATCCTCCTGCAAACATAATTCCAGCAGGAATCATAATGTTTTTTGCATCCGTACTTCCAATCTCAATTTCATAATCCATTTTTTCTTGAGCAAGACTTGTTAGAATCATTGTATGTATGCCTGATTCTTTCACATCAAAGTATCTAATTGACATCTTTGTTTCAGATATTCCCTTTGATACGGTATCGTAATTTTCATTCACAATTCTATAAAATACCCCTTGTCCTTCAAATTCTGGTATCGTAATTTTGTAATATCCTACATCTTCTGCTTCAAAATATAATCTCAATTCATCAGATTCTGTTTGTTTTAACGTCATGAATTGTTCTGTTTTATCTGACTCTGAAAAGATGATTCCTGTACCTGATGCTCCAATTATTACCAGTAAAATGCTAATTTTGAATACTGAAAGTCGCATACAATTTTCTCTCAATTTTTTTCCAATAAATAATTTATCAAAATTTTGAAAGAGAATATTCCTTGTATACTTTTATTCTACAATTACGTATAATATGGCATGATATACGAAGGTAAGTGTCCTTTCTTCAAAGTAATTGATGAGTTTATCTCGCGATATATGCCAGATGACGAAAAAAAAGATAAAAAGTGATTAGAATTAAACATTCTGAGAAGCCAGCATCTTCCGTAGTGGCTTCTCTCAACTTCATATTATAAAATATTTAGAAATAATATAGATCATTTTTATTTATCACGGATGTGTGTAGTACTCCATATGTGGAGAAATGTTACACCATTTCAGGTAGATAAGTTATGGTCACAAGTTGTTCATTACTATATTGACAAGAAAAAATTATCAAAAGAAGAAGCAAATAAAATTGCAGCAGCTATTGTAAAAAAAGAAATTGAAAAGAATACTTGTCAAAATATATCCTGCAGACATTTGAAATCAAAACATATTTCACACTTGAGACAATGTTTAGTCGATGCCTGTCCATGCTCTGAATTTATGAAAATTAAAAAATTGGACTAAATTTCTAGAATTATTTTACTATAAGTACTGGAATTTTACTCTTATCTAGAACATATTTTGAAACACTTCCTAATATGGTCCCTTTAACAGAACCTCTTCCTCTCGAACCTATGATTATCATATCTATATTCATGTAAGTATCATTTGCTATTTTCTCAATTATTTTTTTTACATCTCCTGTTCTGACTTCAGTAGAAAACATCACATTATTTTTTTCACATTTTTCTCTTAAATTTTGAAATATTTTTTCCACAATTTCGTTCTGATGTCCAGAAAATGTATCTCCATACCTGAGCGAATCTACTGAGTGAGGCTTTACAAACAGACCCACTATTGATCTCTTACTTTCTTTAACAAGACTAATTGCAATATCTAATCCCTTTTCTGCATGTTTAGATCCGTCCAACGTAACTAGGATTTTTTTAATTTCCATAATGTATCTTGTAACTTAGAAAATAAAAATGATAGATACTTTTTCATGTCTAAGTACTAGTTTTAGCAAAACTGGTAACCTAATTATTTACTTTTTATATAGATTGACCATTGTTACAAAAATTCAAAATTTCTAATCTGAAACACATGAAAATACTACTGGCTGTATTTGGGGCTGCATCAATTCTTGCGGCACTAGATATAATCGAGTTCTACATGCCAATGGAATTTGAAGATATGTCTGTAAACAGACATTCTTTGTATGTGCATTTGGATCCTGTTTGGGCAAGTTATCCATCTAATATTGTATTTGATGTTACATCAACATGGAGTAAATCAAATTCTACTCTAGACGAATCACAAAAATTTGTACCATTTGATGAAACTATTCCTGAAAATTATGGAAAAAATGAACTAGACACAATGCATAACAAATCATTTGTTCGCTTATCTCACCAAAACAATCAATGTCAATACAACTTTCAGCCTCATCATTATCGTTCTACAGTTGATGTGATAAGACAAAATATTGAAGTTGTAATGGGTTTACAATTAACAAATGATCCTTACAACATTCAATTTCCAAATGTAAAAAATACTTCATATTCTGATTCCCAACAAGAATCAAAGTTACCTGCTGCATTTGCACATTTTATTCCAATTTGTATGATTGATGATATATCTAATTTTGATTACAGCATCAGAATTGATGATAAATCATTTGGTGCAAATCTCTACTTTGTACCATCAATATCTGAATTTGAAAGCTATAAGGAGACTGGAACCTTCTTTTATTATACTGAGCCTGGATGTTTTGCTAAAAATTTAATCAGTCACTCAGGAACTTGCTTTAATGTTTCTAAAGATAGTGGAATAATGATTATCATACCTGATGATGTTAGTCGTTCACTTGTTAAAACTACAGTAAACATCTACGAAAAATAATTTAATCGTATTTTTCATGTAATCGTTTCCATTCATTTTTTGCCCATGTTAATTCTGCAAGTTTTCCAGGCTTTACATTTGCCACATAACTCCAGTACTTTGATTTTTTCACAAACTGCTGCTTTTCCCAACGTACATTTTTTCCTGCATTTGGAGCGTCATTTACGTTTGCTAAAATATCTGCAATCTTTACAAGTTTTGCTTTTGCACTAGAAGCTTTAAGTTCTTTCACATATTTTATCTCTCTTTGTTTTTTTGCTAAGCGATTATCTTTGGTAACTGATACTACAATATCTGCAACATTCTTCCCAAATTTGTCTTTTATAGAATCGAAATCTGTATCAGTATCTTCTATTGTATCATGTAGCCATGCAGCAGAAATAGTATCCTTGTTTGTGACTTTCATTTTTCTTAAATTTTTTACTACATCTTTTAGATGAGAAAATGTTGTAGTTTTTCCATTTTTTCTTAATTGGCCTGCATGTTTCTTTTTTGCAAAATTTCTAGCATCTATAATATTTGACATAGCATTATTATGATAAGTTGAGTTAAAAAATCATCTATATTGTATTGCTCAATATAGTATTCATGGGAAATATGCTAAAGGCAATGTCTATGATACTTGTTTCTGTAATTGGTATTGGAATTGTTGCATATTCTATTTCAACCACGCCGCCTGATACCTCAATTAATTGTGATGATCAAATTTGTACAACCGGAATAATTGCTCAAGTAGTTGATGGTGATACTGTAAAATTTCTTTCAGATGATGGTGAAGAGATTAGAATTAGACTTGCACTTGTAAATGCAGCAGAGCTCACAGTTCCTAGTGGAGAAGAAGCAAAAATATTTGCAGAATCACAATGCTCATCTGGGAGTGAATCTGTTTTCATTTTAGATAGAGGGCAAAAACCATCATTTGACAGAGAAATCGGTCTTGTTTTTTGTAGTGAAACATCCCTCAATGAACTACTTTTGGAAAATGATTATGCAGAAATTGACCCACGATTTTGTGGAAGAAGTGAATTCGGTGGACTAGATTGGGCTGTTAAATACGGCTGTGATTAACTATCCCCCAAAAATTCCTTGAAGGAACTTGGAAAAATTATGTCATGATAAGCATGTGGTACCATCTTTCTATTCATCAATAATAGTTCATGTGCTGCAGAATCAAGAACGTATGTGTCAGCCCAGTCACCATAATCTCTAATTGATCTCCCAAATCCTTGTAGTAATTTCATAATTGCTTGTGCTTTATACCATAAAGGATATTTTTGCATCTTTATTTTTGTTCTAGTTTCAGATAGCATTGGATAAGGTGCTTTTGCAACAATTTGAAATCTTGACAAGTCTTCTTTTAGATCAACTCCTTCCCACAATGAAGATGAAAGTAAAACTCCATTTTCACTTTCTGCATGTTCTTGTACAACTTGATCTTGGGTTTTACCATCTGCATTAAAGCTGTGGCAAATTCTAATACGTTTTTTATTTTTTTCAGAAAGATTTTCTAAAATTTCAAAGCATCTTGATTTTGATGATGTCAAAATTAATCCCTTCTTATCAGAATATTTGGTCATTATCTCATCAATTTTTTTAATTACTAGTAATTCATCATCTCGTGCTGAATTGTAACTTAGTCTTTTAACATCTGAAAACTCTACTTTTCTATTTTCAATTGGAAATGGTGAAACTTGTGTATCAACAATTTCTACTATTTCAGGTTCAAATCCTGTATTTTCGCAAAAACTTTCTTTGTCTATGGTAGCAGACATAAAAATCTGAATTGGATGTTCAAAAAATGTACTAACATATTTTGAGATATCGAGTGGTTTTACAGAAAGTGATCTAAATTTTCCACCCTCATCAAAATATGGCTTGTTTAGGATGAAATTTTGTTTATTTGAATAAATTTCAGAGCGTGCTTCGGCATATTTCTTGTACTTGTTTTCTAGTATTTGGACGACTTCATAGTCAGGATTTTCAGCAAAAGCCCTACTATCTTCTAAATTACTAATCTGTCTTGCATAAGATTCTGATAAACCATCAGACAATTTCATGACATCATCAATATCTTCTAAATCATAACTTTCTACATCCATTTTACATTCATTCAAATTTCTTTCGTAGATGTCAATTCCAACAAATTGAATTATTTGATCTTCAATTCTATGCGCCTCATCAAAAATTGCAACTTTTCTATTCAGATATTGTGCATATTTTTCTTTTTGATACTTCATCATTTGAAAATATGATGCATAATTCCATATGGAATGCGAAGAAATCAAACTCTGATATTTTTGTAAATAGTATAAACAGTCATCTGATTTTATTTTTCCTTCTGCAACATCTGCAAGTTTTGGTTTGTATTTACATTCTTTTTTAATTTTTTTATCAAAACATGTACCCATGTCACAAGTCCATTTGTTTTGTACAGCAAATTCAGTCTCTGTCAAATCTATTCCATGCTTTTTCATCATTCTATGACATGCAAAATTTGGCATTCCCTTGTTAGGCTTAAACCATGGCATATCTCTGGTATACTGATCTTGTAGATGTTTTGATGCAGTTACAACAAACGAGCTCCCAAAATACCCTGCAACACTTGCAGCAATGAGTGATTTACCAATTCCTGTTGGGGCCGAAAGTAAAACTATTCTTACTCCTGAATCAATCTTCTCCTGAATCTCTTCTATGAGTTTTTCTTGAAGTGGTCTTGGAGCAAACTCTTTTGGAAAAGAATTGAGAATTGTACTTTGTGTAGACATCTTATAAAAAAAATTTCTAAACTACTAAAGTTAAATCTATTTCAGCTATCTTGATTAACCGTTTGTGAATAATACTCACTGTGATTACGGATACTTCTATGCTAAAATCATTAAATGACTATATCTCACGAAGGATACAAGAGATACCTTTAGAGATTAAAGAAACATTTCTAGAAACAAAAAAGGTTTGGAAGTGCGATAATGAGCTAGATTTTCTTTATGGGTATTATGTAGGAAAGATTGAAGAGGCTACTTTGCATTATTTGTTAAAGGCTACTCGTGCATCAGCTGGTGGTTATGTGGATACATTTGAGATTCGGGGAATAATTGAAGAACATAGGGATGCATTATTAGATGCAATAAAGAAGGCATTGAATTGATAATTCCATTAAAGTCAAATTTAAAAAAGAATTTTTAGTCTTTTTGTGGTTTAGAATGTGCTTTAATCATATTTGCCACTACCCAATCTTTTCTTTACTTTTTGTGGTTTAGAATGTGCTTTAATCATATGTCTCATTGTTCTTTCAGGATTAGAAAATTCCATATGACATATTTTACATACTAAATCATCCGTAGTTTTAGATTTTTTTTTGAATAAATCCAATTGATCAAGATATAATTGAAGTGTATATAATGTTTGGAAGTATGTTCTGTATGTTGTATGTTGTAATTTTTTCGAGCTAACCGATTATTCTAAATTATGATAAATTTCTACAGTAACAAGAATGTCTGAAATAAAAAACATTCAACTTGCAAAAGATTTGTCAATTTGTAGAATTTTAAATGGAATGTGGCAGGTAGCTGGTGGACATGGTCAAATTGATCATGATTCAGCTATAACTCAAATGTTAGAGTACAATGAAAATGGATTCAATACATGGGATATGGCTGACATTTACGGACCAGCTGAATCATTTTATGGAGATTTTAGAAAAACACTAGAAGAAAAAAAAGGAAAAGATGAACTAAAAAAAATTCAGGGTTTTACAAAGTTTGTTCCAAATCCTGGACCAATGACTAGATCAATTGTAGAGCATTACATAGAACAGTCAATGAAAAAAATGAACGTAGAAGTAATTGATGTAATACAGTTTCACTGGTGGGATTACAATGACTCAAACTATTTAGATGCATTACATCAACTAACAAAACTTCGTGATGATGGGAAGATCTCCCATCTAGCACTAACTAATTTTGATACAGAACGAATGCAGATAATGACTGATAATGGAATAGAACTAATCTCAAATCAAGTTCAATATTCTATAATTGATCAACGACCTGATGTAATGATGGCAAAATTTTGCCAAAATCACGACCTAAAATTATTGGCATATGGAACTTTACTTGGCGGATTACTCACTGAGAAATATTTAGGTGCAACAGAACCAACACATGCTGATCTTGATACATACAGTCTTCAAAAATATAAAAATATGATTGATGCTTGGGGTGGATGGCAACTATTTCAGAAACTACTTACCACATTAGATGAGATCGCAAAAAAATATGATGTCCAGATTGCAAATGTTGCAACACGTTTTGTTTTAGATAGGCCTACAGTTGCAGGTGCAATAATTGGATCTCGATTAGGATTGTCTGATCACATCACACAAAATACAAAAACATTCTCATTAAATTTAGAAAATGATGACTATGAAAAGATAAAATCAGTCACCACAAAATCAAATAATCTCTTTACTACTCTTGGTGATTGTGGAGGGGAGTACAGGTAATCATTCATTTACCGACAAATTTCTAGTTAATTAATGAAGTTTTGTCCAAAATGTGATGATAGAATGGCTGGGGATTTATGTACCACATGTGACAAAAAGAAACTTCCTAAAAGAATAAAATTTTCAGATTATTCAAATCAAAAATTAAATAGCTGTGATAAAGGATGTGGAGGAAAAATCTACTTTGATGAAGATTTCAAAACAGAAGACGGAAAGTTTATTCCAATTGACAAAAACACTGGTCGTCCTCACAAATGCAAAAGAATCCCCGTACGTAAGAAATTATCTTAGTAACGCTTATCTAAAATTGAGATAACCAATCGTGATGGGATTAACAGAAGCAGATGCAAAAGCTTTGGTTAGTGAAGGAATTTTATCTGCCGATTATGATGAACATAAAGAAGCTATCGAGTTTTACGATAAGGCTTTAAAAATTGTAGAGACTTCAGAAATTTATCTAAATAAGGGAATTTCTCTTGTAGAACTTGAAAAATATGAAGATGCAGTGGCATCATACGATAAGGCAGGATCTATCGATGCTAATGATTCTCTTATTTGGTACAATCGTGGTGTTGCACTAACACAACTGGAGCGTTTTGATGATGCAATATCAAGTTATGATAAAGCAATTGGGATCTCACCTGGCCATGCAGATGCGTGGTATAATAAAGCAGAACTTTTGAAACATAAAGGTCAAGATACAGAAGCTGAAAACTGCTTTGCCAAGGTCAAAGAATTAGAAGGCGAATAATCACCTTTTGCGTTTAATTACAATTACTCCTGCTACAGCTACTGTAATTATCACTCCTATTATTACATAAAATATTGTTTGTTTACTGTCAGATTCATTTGATGTAAACTTCTCAACGTCATCAAGTGGAGTTTCTGAAATACGAATTATCTGGTCATTATCACCATTTGCTGTTAGAAGATACAGAATACCGTCATGTCCTATTTGTGCAGTGCGAATCCTACCAAAATCTCCCTCAAACATTTTCTCTGCACTAATTAGTGAACCATCTTCTGCAACATTAACAACCATCAGATGTTGTCCTCTTAATGCTCCTACCAAAAACTTTCCTTCTAGACTTGGAATTTTATCAGAGTTAAAGAACACCATTCCACTTGGCGCCCACGTTGATTGACCGCTATGCATTATTGGATTTACAAACATACTGTCAGATGAATCGCCTACAACTTTTGGCCATCCATAATTTTTGCCCTTTAGAATGATATTAATCTCATCATGTCCATGCCCCATTTCCCCGGATGGACCATGTTCAGATGAAACAAACAGGCCATCATCAGACCATGCAATTCCTTGTGGATTGCGATGACCATAAGAGAATATAGGACTTGAATCAAATGGATTGTCATCTGGGATTGTTCCATCTGGATTAATTCTTAGAATTTTTCCTGCAAGAGATGATAAATCCTGTGACCAGCCAGGATTAATTGCATCTCCTGTTGTTATGTACAGTTTTCCGTCTGGACCAAACTTTATTCTTCCACCGTCATGCCATGGTGCACCTGGAATGTCATCTATGATAACTTGTTTGTCAGTTAAGGCATCACCATCAACTGTAAAGCTAAAAACTTTATTTTGGAAAAATTCTAGTTCTAGATTGGTCTGATAGATGTAAATTTTTTGATTATTTTTAAAATTTGGATGTAATGCAAGCCCTAATGTTCCTCCCTCCATTGAACCGCTTTTTGGAAATGTCTCAATTACTTTTGCTTCCCCAAAATTTTCAATTTTCCATACACGTCCATCTCTTTCTGTAAAGAAAATTTCTCCTTCAGGTCCAAAGACAATTTCCCATGGATTGTTCAATCCATCAACTATGACGTCAACATCAAGCTCGGCAAACGCTGGAGTGATCAACGAAAAAAATGCAATACAAATTACAATACTCAAAAGTCTCATGATTAAAAGATGCATTTTTTGCTTAAAATTCTATGCAATGAAAAAATACAAAGAAGAGAAACTCCTCTTCAATAAAACATTCTTGCTTCATAATTCGGCAAACTCATCACTGTATTTGAGGAATCAATCAGAGAGAACCTCGTCTAATCTATAATCATCAGCATTAATTCAACAATCTTTAGCTA
>Ga0315316_10003592_pt1 | contig 11252 bp, 8 predicted proteins | sample M160m3416metaG_FD_203702 | JGI IMG/M metagenome (GOLD analysis project Ga0315316, IMG submission 203702) | Ammonia-oxidizing marine archaeal communities from Monterey Bay, California, United States - M1 60m 3416 | ecosystem: Environmental > Aquatic > Marine > Intertidal zone | place: USA... | reverse complement strand
ATGATCTGGGCGAATCGAGCCACAAAATCCAATCTCTTTATACGCTCGTATTGCAGCCGCCATATCAGTCGGACCATTGTCGTGAAACGTCTCCGTAAAATTATCATGCGTTCCGCGCACATCACGAAAGTGTACATACCGAATATGATCACCGAGTAAATATATCGTTTCAGGAATCGCTGCTCCCATTTCCACAAAAGATCCTTGGCAAAAGCAAATTCCATTGTGAGGACTATTCACCAAGCCCACCAAGCGTTGAAAGCCCGCGACACTATTCATAATACGGCTGCGACCAAGAAACGATTCCAATGGTGGATCGTCAGGATGCATTGCTAAATCAATTCCTAAACGCTCGGCATGCGGAATGACCTGCTCTAGAAAGTAGGTAAGATTTTCCCATAAAATATCTGCCGTTAGAACTTCATTTTCAAGCGATCGCGAGGAATCGTCGAGTGACATCGCTTGATCAATCTCAGCAAGATTGAATTGTGTAACAACGGCGCCACCACGTTCAGGAACATCTACGCGCGTCCGCACCCAATCAGTACCCGCCATAAAGTTGTAACAGAGTACCGGAATTTCGAGATCAGCCATGATTTGCAGCAACGAAATTATGTCAGCGATTTCGGAATCACGAGCGTTGCGACCACAAATGATATTTTCCATGGCAATTGCATCTTCCACAGCAGCAGGCTGCAATCCAAAAGACCGTATCCGCTGAAGTGTCGGCTCCCAATCAGATTTCTGGGAACCTTGGTAACGTATTGTAATCGTTTCCACACCGGTTTGAGCGGCTAAGGTTAGATTCTCATCTGACAATGGGGTCAATACGGATGCAAGTTTCATGTTGGTTCGCCGTTGTCAATTTCCAGTTAGAAGGGACTACTTCTCTGAGTTATGATTCTATCGCTGTTACACACGCCTCAGGGTCTCGGCAGGAAATCAAATATGTCTTGCCATTACGAATCTTAATTTCCACAGCTTTACCAAAACTTACAACATATCCAATTCGATTAGTCGTCATGCTAACTCTCCATCCCATCCCTAAAAACTCTTTAAACTTCGCCTCGTCAATTTCAACACTTTCGACTTGCTCAACGGTCGTACTAACATTCCACCATAAATAACCGAAGCGGATCGTTGCACGGTCGATCTCAATAAAATACCGGCTGAAGGCCAGTGAAAAAAAACCCATTACGACGGTAACAAATCCTGTGATCGAAATACCAATAATGTATCCCACCCGCTCATCATCGGAAATCTCCGCTCCAGCTGAATCGGCCGTGGCGAGAAAATCGCTTATGAGTTGCATCATGCCAACCGCCGTTGAGAGCGCAATAATAAATACAAGCCAAGTAAACCAAGGAGTGTAACGTTCGCGGTACATCTATTTCACCACTCCTTTTGTGATTCCATCCCAACTGTCTGTACGAAAGGGTGTGACAGGTAAATGCTCTTTGTTTTGTAAATTACAGATTGGATTTTGTGCCCAAGCGTAACGCACAGAAACCGGAGCGGTAATGGTATCATTCCAAACTTCAACTTGATTCTTACCAATAATCCTCGCTGTAGCATTCACAAATTTCTTATTTTCGCCAGCGATTGCAAACCCACGAACCTCTCGTACATCGAACGTATCAAGTCCCCCGCCTATATGGTCAAACGTAACGATAATGCGATTCCCTTTTGTTTCGTAAGATTTATAAAGGGGGCTACGGTAAACAAGCTCAATCCCATAGTCTTTTGCAAGTGCCCAGCGTGCTAGACGTTTGGCCACATCCTGTTTATTGCGTGGATGGATATCATGAGATTCACCCAAGTCGGTAATGATTGCCTCACCCGTATTAGGTAACTTACTCATAACCATAGTCTGCGCTTCGCGCAGTTCGGCCCAACTGCTACCGACTGGTTCAGCCACTTCATCCTGAAAGTCGGCCAAAGATACCCAATAGAAGCTAAAGTCTCCTTGGTTCCATCTCTTTCTCCAAGTATCTATCATCAGTGGAAACAGATTCCGATATTGATAAGCACGCCCCGCATTATGTTCGCCCTGATACCAGATGGCACCACGAATCCCATATCCGATGATAGGATTTAAAACACCATTAAATAGATTTGCGGGACGGTGCTGGCCTGTCAAAATATTACGCGGCAGGCGTGGTCGACGAGGTGCCGGTTTCTTGTCTTGCATCGCTTTTGCCACAGCAAGTTTCCAGGCCGCAAGTTGCCGCTCATATCGTTGAGCGACCGCGGCGGGATCATACGCCTTGGCAGCGTCATCCCACTTTGCTAGCAACTCCTGATATTCACCGGCTTCCTCCAGAACCTCACGGGGAACCCAAGCTTCGCAGGCCGAACCACCCCAAGCTGTGTCAATCAGACCGATCGGAACATTTAAAGTTTGATGCAATTGTCGACCAAAAAAATAACCCACCGCGGAAAAGCTCTTTACTGACTCTGGGGTAACTGGCTCCCATTTGCCCTGAAAATTATCCAAGGGCGTTTGGCTACCTGTCTGGGGAACAGAAATAATACGAATCTTGGGGAAATTTGCGGAAAGTGATTCTAGATCTGGGTCGTTAGCTGCGCTAACCGAAAACGCCATGTTGGATTGTCCAGAGCAAACCCAAACTTCACCGATCAGAATATCCTTAATCTCAATTCGATTGCTTGCTTCGATGACTAATGTATGTGGTCCACTGCCAACGGATAAAGGCGGCAATTGAGCTTGCCAGCGACCATCATCATCAGCTTCAGTTGTTTCCGTCTTACCAGCAAGCACAATCGATACTTGCTCTGCGGCTGATGCGTTTCCCCAAACGACGACAGGCACGTCACGCTGCAGAACCATATGATCGGTGAATAGGTTTGATACAGTGACTTCTGCTGTAACCGGAGTGGCTGCAAGCGTTGCTACCATCAGTATGGTGAGAGCAGCAAAAAAACAATTTGTGTGACGCATAATATTATATCCTGTTGATAATTGGCAAGTATCTAACCAGTAAGGTCTAGAATTTTTTAGGGTTGATAACAACGTGTTTTACCGTTTGGCGACGCCAAGTATAGGCGACGTGGACAGTGCCATCTGCAGCTTGGATAACAGCTGGGTAGGAATACTCACCTTTATCTCGCTCGAGTGTTAGCACCGGGTGCCATGTCTTGCCATCTTTGGAGATCGCGACATTTAGCATATTTCGACCCGCGGGAAACTCTCCGCCGCGGGTGGTATGATTATAGACAAGCAACTGCCGACCATCGGTAAGAGTAATTGCGTCTGTTCCAGAATTTGGATTCGGTAGATCCGTGGCGGTAGGTTGGGACCACGTCTGCCCGCCATCAACAGACCAGCTTTGGGCAATCACACCTTCTTGGGTGCGACACATTACTTGCATTGAACCGTTTTTATAAGTGAGGATGCTAGGTTGAATCGCATTAAACTTCACGCCGTCGTGAATTGGACCAATAATTTTCCATGTTTTTCCTTGGTCCTTGGTTAATTCAAAATGAACACGCCAGTTATTGTGCTCACTACTTGATGGGCACAGAATCGAACCATCCGAAAGTTCAATGGGTTTATTTTTAACGGGACCCACGATATGGCCAATCGCTGAATCTTTGCCAAGTTTAGTTGGTTTATTCCAGGATTCCCCACCATCATTAGATGTCACCAACATGCCCCACCAAGTACTTGGAGTAGGGCCAACTTTATAAAATAAAAGTAACGGTCCTTTAGCAGGCTGAAATAACACTGGGTTCCAACAGGGATATCTTAATTGCTCCGATTGCATGCCATTGACAACTTCAGTAGGCAGAGTCCATTGACCGTCTTCCAATCGAGAAACCCAGATGCCCACATCAGGATTCTTTTCATGCTTACCGCCAAACCAGGCTGTAACGAGTCCAGTGGGAGTACTAACAATCGTCGATGCATGACATTCCGGTGTTTGTCGACCAGCTAATGGATAAATAAACTCACTTGAGACTAACCCACGAGTTCCAATTTTCGTCGGTGCAGCCAGCACAGCAGTGGGATCATCTGCAGAGGTTGTACTGGCAGAGGATGTCCATATCACCATTACTGCTAACAAAATCAGTAGTTCTTTCATGGGTTTAATCTCTAATAAGAAGAGGGCGTAATAAGAACATTCAGTATACTGCACGACCCAAGTGAGATGTTGCCAACAAATTCGTTCTTTCACCGCAGAACACAGCGTCAAATTTTACTGTCGAGAAACACTTCAAATCGTCTGTCTGCTCAATATGATGGTCAGAACTGTTAAACAAACAGCTCCCGCGGAGATTAGAAAAAATGCTTTTTGTACAGAACCTTTCGCGGCGATTTTACCCGCAATCAAGGGAGTGAGAGCCCAGCCGATCCCACCGATGCAGAAGAACAGGCCAATGGCTCGGCCAATTAATTGTGCGTCTATTGAACCACCTACATGATCTACTAGCTGTGCAATCAAAATTGGAAAAATGGGACCCATAATCGCACCTAGCAATATGATCGAGCCCACAGTAATTTGTTGGGAGCGGCTAAGAGCTAGTCCCAAAGTAGCAGCCGTACAAGTTATTGCCAAAACAATCAAAATCGCATGATCCATTCCAGCCGGCATTAACAATGCAGCAACTAGCCGAGAAATTGTGAACACCAACCAAAACACTGACAATAACGTAGATGCCTTTCCATCAGTTACTCCACGATCTTTCATAAGAGTGGTAGCCCATAACGCTACACACGCTTCGGTAGGAACATGAAAGAAAAAAGCGATGCAACAGATAATAACGACTGAATCGGTTAGCAACACCCTCAACCAATCATCAATTACTTGCGTTGTATCTGGTTTCAGCAACTCCCAGTTGACAAAAAAAACAAACACAAGTGAAATCGCTATCAAGACTGCAAACCAGCTGAATGTTTTCTTCAAACCAACTTTAGCTATTAAGAAAGCTGTAGCGATAGGCATCACAAAAGCACCTGTTCCAAAAACAAAATCACCCAAGTTCATTGCTGATGAAAGCGGGGTAGTTTCGCTAAAGAACGGTAGAAATGCTGGACCCTGAAGTGCGTTGAGCACATTCACTAACGCTGACCAACCCGTTCCAAGTAACAAGACCGCAATGACTGCCGCGATATAAGTTTTTACGTTGGCGAGCACCAAAACGCTACAGATCATGATTCCCAAGGCACCGCCTAAAACTAAATCTCTGCCAAATTCATCAGCCATAATTCCAGCTACGAATGCCATAGGAATCATCGTAAATCCAAAAGCACTGACGAGTACACCTATCTTATCTTCTTTGATATTTAGTTTATGCGCGAGTGGAACTTTAATGCTGCCTAACAGTGAGTGGCACATTCCGCCAATGGCCAGCCCAAGAATCTGCATTGTTGTTAAATAGATGTCCACAGGAAACCTTTCTTACATGGTTAGGGTAGACCGCCAAGACGGGCTACGATTCTATTTATTGGATATATCATACCGTTTTTAATAAAGGTTCGCCGAAATTGATTGTCAGCGCCTAGTGAGATTCATGACTCTCGCAAATGTTAAGTTATGAATTTGTGATATATTAACGGTTATGAATCAAATATCTGCGACAAGCCGATTTGCACCAACAACTTGGAGTAAAAGTCGTGTGCGGCATGTGAGGCTTTTGGCATTAAGCTTAGCGACTGTTGCCATCGTTGCAGCCCTACCTGCTATTTCCCACCTGCTAACCTCGGTACCGGCGAGTGAGCCGATCCAGCAGCATCGCTGGGTATACTTAATGCTACTGATAACCGTAATCCAATTAGGTTTGGCAGTATTTTTGATCCTCTACGTAGACTGGTCGGCTCTCTGGGCGGTTACCATTGCAAATCTGTTATTTGTCGGCGTATATGCGGGGCTCTTTGCTGTTCGAATTTTAGCCGAATCGGGAAACGAGATCATTTCATACTTACAATTAGATTTAGAAGAAGCTCCATCCGGCAAACAGGCAATGTGGTTTATGCTTGTCATCTTAATGTTTGTAACGCAGAGTTTTTTTACTGGTCGATATGCGCGTCGTTGGAAACGAGAACGGTAGCAAATGGAAACGATGAAAACGGTCATCCAAGCGATCGTGCAAGGTTTAACCGAATTTTTACCTGTGAGTTCTTCGGGGCATCTCATCGCCCTAGACACATTTTTCATACCCGATCCAGCGGCCACAGCGACCATGACTGAAATAACAGTCGCATTACATGCAGGTACATTACTCGCTGTCTTATCGGTATTTTGGAAATCCTTGGTTGAGCTATGTGGTCACCGCCGAAGTCTAATCCTCCCGCTTGTCATAACTACCATACCAGCGGCTTGTGTCGGATTGCTGATTGTGATTAGCGGATTGGATGAACGGTTAACAGATCCTCGCCTGACTGGCGCCATGTTAGTCGTCACTGGATTTGTATTATGGATAGGCGAGCCAAGTAGTGCCAATAGCGGCGAAACCACTAAAATTGAAGCATTGTCAAATCAACAAGCTTTCTGGATTGGGATTGCTCAAGCGTTTGCGATTATTCCTGGCTTAAGTCGTAGTGGCTTGACAATTATCGCGGCGCGGCGGATTGGATTATCTGGTCAACAAGCCGCTCAAGTTTCATTTTTAATGTCGATTCCAGTGATAGCTGGGGCGGTGGTAATCATGTTATGCAAACAACTTCTTAAGCCTGCTAGTAACGAGATATTAGCAATCGATTGGAATGTGGTTGGTCTTGGAATTGCTATTTCCGCAGTAGTCGGTTACGGGGCATTACGGACTTTGTTAGTGGTATTAGAAAAAGGACGGTTCCACTGGTTTACTTTTTGGTGCATACCACTTGGAGTTTTTCTATTGGTTTTTACGTGCTATTATTAAAATTCGGCGTTAGATTCTATGCTTGGCTTCTTGTCATAGCAACTCGGGAGTTTTTCTATTTCGCTGTACTAAATAACTACAGGTGGTATAATGTTGATACCGATGCTGTTTATGGTTACATCCAGAGCAGTAACAACTTATAACTATGGGGGCGACATTGGTATCGACCGGATAGCCTGAAGTGTAAGTGGCGTACCGTGGTTGGTCAGTTGGCCACGTAAAAAGCTGACTAAACAATTTTAATTGCAGATAATAATCTAGCATTGGCTGCCTAATTAAAGGCAACCCGGACTCTAGGGCTTAGCTGGTTAGCTCTAACAGTCCGTCACAAATCCAGATCGACTTTTGTCATGCTTGATACGCAGAAGTCTAAATTAAGTTTCAGGATCGCGAACTTTAAATCCTGTCGAGCGGAGTTATCGTTTGCTAAAACCAAATAATCGACTATGTACGTAGAAGCTTACATGAAAATGTCTCGGGACGCGGGTTCGAATCCCGCCGCCTCCACTAAACCGAGCTCCATATGAGAGCTATTAACCATGATCAAACTTGACCGTCGCAATTTTCTTCGTGGGCTAGGTGTTTCTATTGCGTTGCCGGCGTTTGACTCGTTGCATGCCGACAACGAAAAACAATCGAGCGCAAACGCAAAACGCTTTGTCTGTGTATCTCCGAACTATGGTATGAATCCAGCGGGGTTCTTTCCAACGAAAACCGGCGCGGACTATGAGACGCCGACTTTATTGAAACCACTGGAGTCGCATCGAGCTGACCTGACGATCTTTACAAATCTCGATCATCCAGGTGTTGGTGGCGGGCATGGTTGCTCAACCACATTTCTCAATGGCGTCGAGATGAAAGACGTCAAAGATCAACCGCAACGATTGCACACGCTCGACCAGTTGCTAGGCGAAAAGATCGGGCAGACGACGAGATTCCCGTCATTGTTGCTCGGTAATAGTGGCGTTTCGTGGTCACGGGCGGGAATCAAATTGCCAACCGACAGCGATCCGTCGCGAGTCTTTGCGAAACTGTTCCTTGATGAAAGCCCACAGTTGATGCAGCAAACTCAACAATTTCTTGATGAAGACTCGAGTATTCTTGATGTCGTTCGGCAAGATGCAAAACGTCTCAACGAGAGGCTCGCGCAGGCGGACAAGGACAAACTCGATCAGTTCCTTACCGCAATCCGTGAAGTAGAACGGAAACTAAAACGCCAAGCGGAATGGATCGACATCGCCAAACCGAAAGTCAGCGACAAAGTCATTCGAGATGGCGACGACGACACTATCGTTGATCTCGAATATCCGTACAACACCTCTGTAATGTACGACTTGATGGTGCTTGCCCTACAAACGAAGTCAACAAACGTCATTTGTTACGGACATCCTGGTGGGAACCGCCTGTTTCCTTTCGACGGAATCTCGTTGGGTTATCACTCATTAACCCATCACGGGAAAAGGCCCGATTTGCTTAAGGAACTTACGATCATTGAGACTTTCTATGCGGTACAGTTTTCCCGATTTCTAACAAAACTAAAGGAGACTCCCGACTCGAATGGGCAGTCGTTGTTAGAATCAACCGTCGTGCTGTTTGGTAGCGGGATGGGTAACGCCAGTTCACATTCCAGCCGAAACTTACCAATCATGGTTGGCGGCGGCGGTTTGCGCGGTGGTAACCATCATCGCTTCGAACGCCGTGGCCGTGATGGCCGAGCACTGTCAGATCTGTTCGTCACGATTCTTCAGCAACTGGGTCTCGAACAGGATGCGTTCTCCACGAGCACTTCAAACCTGAATCATCTACTGACATGAGCCGACTGATATTACTACTACTGATCTGTGCCGGTGCGAACTCAGTGCAAGCTGAAAGCCGTGAACGCGAAGTACTTCAATCGTTTCTGAAGTCCTACTGTGTCAAGTGCCATGGACCTGACAAACAAAAGGGGGATCGCCGTTTCGATCGGTTGTCCGCTGTTGAAAGCGGCGCTGAAGATGCAGAATTACTTCAAGAGATTCTCGATCAATTGAACCTCGCAGCAATGCCTCCGGAAGACGAAATACAACCGTCCGAAGCGGAACTAAAAACGATCGTCGCACTACTGACAAGTTCTCTTGCCAAGGCACGCGAAGAGGCGCGTGATAACGTCGGAAAAGTCGTGCTACGTCGGCTCAACCGCGCCGAGTACCGCAACACGATTCGCGATCTGTTTCAACTGAAAATGGTCGATTTCGATCCCACAACCACCTTTCCAGCAGACGACCCAACGGAAGGCTTCGACAACGTTGGCGAAGGACTGGTGACATCGGATTATCTGCTCCGCAACTATCTTGAAGCAGCACGCAAGGTAGCGGACAAAGCCATTCTGCCCGGCCCTCGGCCACAAATGATTCATTACGAGGTCGGAAATCATGCCGGAGCGGATTCGCCACAGGAGGTTGTTAGCGGTGTGACGACCAACAAGGAATGGCGCAAAGAAGCCGGACGATTATTTATCAAGTTTCGTCAGCCGTTGGGACTACCGTTGCTCGATAAGAAACGTGGAGTCCCCGCCGACGGTGAGTATGTGATTCGATTTTCAGCGCAGGCTGTTCGTAGAAAGTCGCGGTACAAAGATGAAGACCTACGTTACAATTCGAATGAGCCGATGCGATTATCCATTTCCATCGATTCACGCGAACTCGGGGCAACTGCCCACCGAATCATCGGCGAATACGAAATTCCCGACGACGAGGTGATCGAAATCGAGCATCGCGTCTGGCTTGAAAAGGGCTTTACTTTTCATGTGCACTGGGCCAACGGACCGAATGGTTCGTTCAAACGCATTCTGCGGAAAGTTTTGCCTAAGTACAACAAGGACGCTCTTTATCCCATCCGCAATCCGCCGGAGATGTACGTGGGTTCGGGGCCTGAACTCCACGTTCATACTTTGGGGATCGAAGGGCCTTTCTACGATCAATGGCCACCCGCGGGATTCGCGCGGTTCTTTCCCGATCCGCCGACGAAACCTGACGCCAGCTACCTGGATGAGGCGTTGTTGCGTGTCGCTTCTGCAGCCTTCCGACGACCTGTCAGTAGCGAAGAATTGGCGCCTTATCTCAGTTTGGCGCGCGCGTACCATGCGAAATCCGAGGATTTCTGGTCGGCTGCTAAGTATGGCGTTCGAGCGATTCTGACTTCGCCTAATTTCCTGTATCTGGCGGAGACCACACCCTCCGATTCAAAAGATCGGCATGTGAGCGAATATGAACTGGCAACGCGACTCTCCTATTTCCTCTGGAGTTCGATGCCCGACGACGAGCTGCGCGGTGCCGCCGACGAAGGAACCTTAAGTGATCCAACGGTCTTGAGGCGACAAGTCGAGCGAATGCTCTCGGATCCCAAATCTTACGCATTCACGGAGAATTTTACAGGTCAATGGCTCGACCTTCGGAAACTGGGCGAAATGCCACCGGATCCAGAAAAGAATCAAGCCTTCTACAAAGACAACCTCGAAGACGCGATGCGCGATGAGACACGACTATTCTTCTCCCATGTGCTTAGCGAGAATCGCAGTATACTGGATTTTATCGATTCGAATTATACCTTCCTCAATGCCGCGCTGGCGCGGCATTACGGCATTCCCAATATTGACCATGAAGAATTTAGGAGAGTAGTGCTTAAGTCGGATTCTCACCGAGGTGGTTTATTGGGACACGGCAGCATCCTCACAGCGACTTCGAACGGAGTCGAAACACAGCCCGTTGTGCGTGGAGTCTGGGTACTCAACAATCTATTGGGTACGCCGCCCAACCCACCGCCGCCGGACGTCGACCCGATCGAACCTGACACACGCGGCAGCGCCACAATCCGGCAATTGATGGAGAAGCACCGTAACAATCCAACCTGCTACGAATGTCACCGTAAAATAGACCCCATCGGACTATCATTGGAAAACTACGACTACGTCGGTGCTTGGCGAGATCGTTACAGCAAGCAACTGTCAATTGATTCGTCAGGCGATCTGCCCGACGGAACCACAATCCCCGGACCCAGTGGCATCAAGACTTTCCTTCTCGAACGGCCTGAACAGTTCACACAATGCCTAACCAAAAAGTTATTCGTCTACGCGCTCGGCCGACGCCTGAGCTTTGCTGATCGCGACGACATCGACCAGATCGTATCTACCATGCCGAAGCACCATTATGGCTTTCGCGAGCTCATTCAAAAAACCGTCGCCAGTGAGGCATTCCATACAAAATGAAATCGGCTCTCATAACTTTGTTACTTTGCTTGATCTCGATGGCCACAAAAGCAGATGATCGACCGAACATCATCCTCATCATGGTCGACGATATGGGCCGCGATTGGGTGAGTTGTTACGGTGCGCA
>Ga0315316_10003588_pt1 | contig 11256 bp, 10 predicted proteins | sample M160m3416metaG_FD_203702 | JGI IMG/M metagenome (GOLD analysis project Ga0315316, IMG submission 203702) | Ammonia-oxidizing marine archaeal communities from Monterey Bay, California, United States - M1 60m 3416 | ecosystem: Environmental > Aquatic > Marine > Intertidal zone | place: USA... | reverse complement strand
AAGAGAAGCAGAACAAAAAGCAGCAAGAGAACAAGCAGCAAGAGAACAAGCAGCAAGAGAAGCAGAACAAAAAGCAGCAAGAGAAAAAGCAGCAAGAGAAGCAGAACAAAAAGCAGCAGAACAAAAAGCAGCAAGAGAAAAAGCAGCAAGAGAACAAGCAGCAAGAGAAAAAGCAGCAAGAGAACAAGCAGCAAGAGAACAAGCAGCAAGAGAAAAAGCAGCAAGAGAACAAGCAGCAAGAGAACAAGCAGCAAGAGAACAAGTTGCGAAAGAAGCAGTTGCTTTAAGAATTAGAGAAGAAAAAGAAAAAAGACAAAGAATAATTAGGAATTTACAACAAGAATCAAAAAAAACAGGATCACAATTAATTCGTGCGACAAAGGGTTTATTAATAAAAGATATTGTTTTTGGAGAAGAAGTTATTAATGCTAATAAACGAACCCGAATGAATATTAGTAATTTTAAAAGTATTAAAGTTCAAATTAATAAGCCAGAAAATTATAGAATTAGTTTAGTTAGACAAACCGAAACCGGGTATGATGATATATTTCATATTAATTCTAAAGGTAATGGAAATCATTGGTTTAAATATAATACTTGTATAAATGGTATTTGGGGAAGAGAAGAAGTTATTACTTACGGACATATAAATATATCTAATGGTATAGTTTTTGATTTGACAATAGAAGGAAATAATATAAATGTTTCAATAAATGGAAAATCAATTCGTAGTTTTCTAATGGCAGAAATTCCAAATATTCTTTTAACAAAAGAAGGAGATACGATTGTAGTAAATTAAAAAATAGTAATAATATTGATAATAATATCGTAATATAATATATTATCAAGTAATGAATAATTATATAGTAAAATATGGGCTAAAAACATTAATTCCTCCAATTATTTTATTTATAATAGGAATATATTTTAATAATACCTATATAGTAATAATTTCATTATTATTAGTGGGAATATGTTATAATTTTTTTAGGATTCCAGTCATTAAAGTAGTAAATAACAAAAATGCGATTGTTGCTCCTTCATTTGGTAGAATTCAAAAAATAATGAAAATAGATAATAAGATATATATATCAATATTTTTATCAGTATTCGATCCTCATATTCAATATGTTCCTTATAATGGTTTATTATTAAGTCAAATTTATAAAAAAGGAACATTTCGTGCGGCGTTTTTATGGGAGAAAAGTACTTTTAATGAACGAATGATACATAATTTTGAAACAAGGGTAGGTACAATTTCAGTAGTTCAAATAGCAGGTATGATTGCGAGAACAATAATACCTTTTATATTTGCCAAAAAAGATGTAAAAAAAGGTGAACAGATAGGAATGATAAAATTTGGTTCTCGTGTAGATATAATAGTACCAATAAAAGGAAATGAAGATATGAAAATTTTAGTAAAACAAGGACAATATGTAAATGGCGGTGAAACTGTATTAATTAAATTGAATAAATAGATTATAAACGGTAAAATATAAGATTATATAGATTTAACAATATAATCTTAAATTTTAAATATAAACTTTTAATGGATTTGAGAGAAGATAATAAATTAAAGCGTGTAGAATCGCGTATTTTACGAACCCATGATGAACCAGGAATTCATAATTTACATAATACAAATGTAAGAAAAATCATTCCAATGATTCCTCCAGCGTGTTTGTTAGAGGATACCCCAATTACCCCACAAGCAACCCAAACAGTAAAAAAGGCACGTAATCAAATTAGTGATATTTTAGAAGGACAAGATGATAGAATTTTGTTAGTATGTGGTCCGTGTTCAATTCATGATATAAAAAGTGCGATGGAATATGCTAAAAGATTATTAGAATTATCAAAAAAAGTTCAAGATGATGTATTAATAGTAATGCGTACTTATTTTGAAAAACCAAGAACAACAGTTGGTTGGAAAGGTTTAATAAATGATCCATATTTAAATGACACTTGTCACATTAATCATGGTATGCGTCTTGCTCGTAAATTATTATTAGATATTAGTGACATGGGTCTTCCGTGTGGTTATGAGTGTTTAGATACAATCACACCTCAGTATATCGCAGATGTAATGAGTTGGGCAGCAATTGGTGCTAGAACAACAGAAAGTCAAGTTCATAGAGAATTATCAAGTGGTTTGAGTATGCCAGTAGGTTTCAAAAATGGAACAAAAGGTTCAATTGATATAGCAGCAAATGCTATTATTTCTGCTCGTCATCCACATAGTTTTATGGGAGTAACTCAACAAGGGTTAGTTGCCATTATAAAAACGAGAGGAAATAAAGATACACATATTATTCTTCGTGGTGGCCGAGATGGACCAAATTATGAATCACAATTTATAAAACAAACATCAGAAATTTTAAAAAAAGCAAATATTGATCCAAAAATCATGGTAGATTGTTCTCATGGAAATTCAGGAAAAGATTATAGAAATCAACCAAAAGTGTGTGCTAATGTAAATGCTCAAATAGCAGGTGGGGATACTTCTATAATAGGAATAATGATGGAAAGTCATTTAAATGAAGGAAAACAAAAATTAGTATTTGGAAAAGCAGATTGTTTAGAATATGGAAAATCTATAACAGATTCCTGTATGAGTTTTGAAACAACAGAAGAAGTAGTTTTTCAATTAGCAGAAGCAGTTAGGCAAAGAAGAATTTCTAGTAAATTATAATTCTAAAGATAAAGTATCAAAATTGAATTTAACAATATAAGATTAAATATTAATTAACATATTGTTAAATAATAAACATATGATTAATGAACCAGAATATGTTTCGATTATGGATAAAGACCATAATAAATTAGTTGTAATTATGGTAGGATTACCTGCTCGCGGAAAGAGTTATATTTCCAACAAAATTCGGCGTTATTTTACTTGGATAGGATATAATGCCAAAATGTTTAATGTCGGTAATTACCGACGTAAGTTTTTTAAGAATAGTTTTAACGATCATAAATTTTTTGATTCAAGAAATGAAGATACAAGAAATTTGAGAGAAAAATTAGCAATATCAGTATTAGACGAATTAATTGAATGGACTTTAAATACTTCAGGTAGAACAATATCTATATTTGATGCAACAAATACGACAAAGTTACGTCGGAAAGCATTGGTAGATAAATTAGAGAAAAAATGTATTAATTATTTATTTTTGGAAAGTATTTGTAAGAAGAAAGATGTAATAGAAAAGAATTTACAAATGAAATTACAGAATGATGATTATAAGAATATGGATGTTGAGAAAGCAATAGATGATTTCCGGAAAAGACTTCAGCATTATGAGAAGATATATGAAACAATTGATGAAGAAGAGTGTGTATCTTATATGAAGATAATAGATGTCCAGCGTTCATTTAATATTTCAAAGATAGATACACATTTAAAGTTTGAGGTTTGTAATTTTGTAATGAATATTAATATAAATTCAGGTAAATTTTATGTATCACGACATGGACAAAGTGTAGATAATGTAAATAAGACAATTGGTGGAAATTCGAGATTAACAGTAAATGGAAGAGGATATAGTACAAAATTATTTACACATATACATAATTGTGGTGATGATATAGATGTAGTTTTTACAAGTACTTTAAAAAGGACAATAGAAACAAGTAAACCATTTTTAAAAAAATATAAAGTAATAAATAAAAAATTATTGGATGAAATAGATGCGGGTATTTGTGATGGCATGAGTTACAAAGAGATTAAATTAATTTATCCAGAAATCTCAAAAAAAAGAGAAGAGGATAAATTAAATTTTAGATATCCTTATGGTGAATCTTATAGGGATATTATAGATAGGATTAAACATTTTATTCTAGAATTAGAAAGAACAGATGATACAGTTTTAATAATTACGCATACAGCAGTATTAAGATGTATTCTAGGTTATTTTGTAGACGAAAAATTAGAGGATATTCCATATATGGATGTGCCTCTTCATAAATTATTTAAATTAACACCTGATAAAAATAAATATAAAGTAACCGGAGTTCAGTTAAAATAATGTATTAAGTATCTAATGATAAAATATAAAAAAATGCCTTTAGTGAATGAAATAAAAGAGATAATAGATCGCATTGATCATAATAGAACAGACAGAAAAATTTATTCTTATAAGATATTAATTCAAAATAAAGAAAATAAATATCCATCTGATATAGATATCAGCAAAAGAGAAACTTATTTATCAGAAATAGAATTTAAAGAAGTATTTAAAATGACAATAACAGAATTTAATGGATTAAAGAAATGGAAGCAAATAAAATTAAAAAAGGAATATAAATTGTTTTAAATTTCTTATTTAAGTTATATATAATTATGGGTATTGAAGATCTTTTAAAAGAAAATAATAAAATATTAAAAGAAATTTTACAAAAATTAAATTCTGGTAAAATCCAACCAAATACACAAATTGCAGGTGAAGTCGTTGAATCTTTATCAAATTTTGCTGATTTACCAGATGCTAATAGTGGTTTAATTCCCGAATTTGATGGTATTGATGATGATAATAAAACAGATGAAATAAAAATTGTTTCTTTAGGAAAAGCGAATATTAAAAGCAATCAAGTAGAAGAAGAAGTAAACGAAGAAGAAGATGAGGATGATTTAGAAATCATATCAGTTAATAAAGTTAATAAAGTAAAAAAAGCACCAAAAAAAGTTGTAAAAAAAGCAAAAGGAAAAGCAGTAAAAAAAGCAAAAGGAAAAGCAAAAAAACAAGGAGGTGGTAAAAAACCAAGTGCTTACCAATTATTTATGAAAAAACAAATACCAATTTATAAAAAAAAGAATCCAAAAAAATCTCATAAAGAAGCATTCTCAGCAGTAGCCAAACTTTGGAAAAAACAAAAAAATTAGAATTTAGGAAGAATATTTTTTATATAGAATCGATTACACTCATTTATTATAAAAAATGTGCCAATAATTCTGATACTTCTAGGAACAATACCTTTAAATAAAGATGTCCAACCTTCAGTATGAAGTAAAGTTCTAGTTGCTCTAAATGAGTTAATATTAGGATAATTTTGTATATGTGTTTTAATAGTATCAAAAGGATGTGAAATTGCTCCACAAATTAATCCAGAACCAATACTTGCGGAAAGAGATGATTTTACAGATTTTTTTTTATAAATAGAAGGAAATGATGTAAGTAATCTTTCTTCAAGAATAGGTGTTAACGAACACATACCAGCGGTATAAATTGCTTCACGACCCATACATGAAATTGTACCTTTAGGAATAACTTGGTATCCATATTTTTTTTTCATATATTTCATTAATGAAATAAAAGGTTTATCAGTTTTTTGCTGTTGAACTATTATTAATTCAGCAGGACCAGCGATAAAACCAGATAAAGTACCAGAAATAGTAGAACTAATCATTGAACGTAATTCGTGATTTTGTATAGTATTTCTTTTTTCAAAAAATTTATAAAAATATCCATATCCAGCAAATTGAACAGCTGTCAAAGGTCCCATAGTTAAAGCATTAATAGATACTCCTTTATAAATGCTCTTAATACAGGGGTTTAATTTTCTATTTGCCTGTAAAGCGTTTTTATAAGTAATTAATGGGTGTTGAATTAAAACTTCGATAGTGCTTCCAAAAGAGCCCATTAATGCATTTTGAGTATTTGATAATTCCACAGACATATAATAAGTAATTATATATTATTTAGCGTTATTTGTTAATATAAAATTTAAAATGGAATTAATATATTAATATTAATCATAAAATGAATTTAAAAGTTATCAATGCTACATTAGCAGGATTTATTGATTCTGAACAATATAAAGAGAAATTTAATTATCGTTATTCACTAAGTAGTATTTATAAATTCATTCAATTTACAAAGTTGCCGACAGATATAGCATTTGAAATTTATGAATTTATGAATCCAGTAAATTGTATTGATTTAGAACAAATGACAAAAATAATTTTTCAGATAAATTTTTTAAAACAAACAAAAATGTTAGAAGATAAATTTCCTCTTCAAATTTACGAACAAAAATTTGAAGATCCAGTATTTACTGAACGTTTTTTCAATTTAGTTAAAAGTATGATAAAAGATAAAGAAATAAAAATTAATTATATAAATTTCAAATTTACAATAGATGATAACTTATATTGTCTAAATATGACATTAAAATCAAATAAAAAAATAAGAGAATGTTTTTCTTTAAGATTTATAATTAAGGAATGTTATCAATGGAAAGCCCGAAAGTGTCGTTGTAGGCGACCTCATAATAAACGACTATGTAAATTTCTTCATTGAATAAACATATCAATCCATTTTTGAGCGGTATTTTTAGAATTAAATTTAGCAATAAATTTTTCCATATTATCAAGTAATTTAATTTTTTCAAATTTTTCAAAATTTTCAATAGAATTTTCTTTAATAATAATCCAAGGAGCATCTTCTTCAATTTCGAATGTTTTATTAACAATACAAAAAGTTTTAGCTTTAATTGCCATCAATACATTATAATAACATTCATCATAATTATCAAAATTTATAAAGTATTCACTTTCAAATAGTGTTTTATAAATTTCATTTTTACTAATAGTAGTTTTAACTTGAACACCATCAATAGGTTCAATTTTTTTATTAAATAGAATTAATGTAGAATCAGGGTGTATTTTTTTAATTTTTTGAAAAAATTCAATTGCTAATTCGTGTTTATTATCTAAACAAATAAATTGATATGGCATTTTAACACATAAACTTTCATAAACATCTTTGGATGAGTATGGAATAATACTTAAACTAGTTTCAGAAATAAGCATAGTTCTACAAGCAATTATTTTATGTAATTTACAAGAACATACAATTTTATATATCAATTTAGAAACATTAAATAATAATTCTCTACCATTATTTGGTAATGGAATACCATTCCATATTTTTCTTCTAAATGGATTTTGTTCCCAGAAAATAAGTTTATTATTATTTGTAGAATAAGATAAAAAGAAAGTTAAATCAGTACAAATAATTAAAATTGGTTTGATTGCTCTAACACAAGGGGTATATTTAGAATGATGTAAATAAAAAACCCCATTAATTCTAACATTAGGACTTTTACAGAATACAATAACATTAAAAGCTTGAATAAGTGTTTCAGATAAATTAATAGTCATAATAGTCATTGTTTCTCCACAATATATAAAAATAGTAGGTTTGTCTAATAAATTTAATTGTACTTTTTCTTGATCTAAAATAACATCAGTATTAATTTTCATATTATCTTCTAATTTACCAACAAATGAGATAGTATTATCAATATTAAATTTAAATAGATTGCGATATAAGTCTTTATAATATAATATATCATCAATAATAAGTTTACCAGAATCAGGTTTTCTTGCGGGATTAGTTTTAGATTGTACGGTTTGTACATCAGAATCAATATTCCCATCGTGTGCGGCGAGTGATGTAATAATAGTTGGTTTACAAATATAAGAAGTAATTTTATCAAATTGTTCAATCATAAACCAATCAATTGCCTGTCTAATACCATCAGTATCAGCAATTTCGATTAATTTATTAGCTGCTTTTTTTTTAATTAGATAAGCGAATGTTCCCCCACCATTTAATCTTTTATGACCAGAAAATTGTTTAATATTATCATATTTCATAATATCTCCATTAATATTTTTATCATCTGTAAATCCTAAAAATGTAATACCCCAATGATTATCATTTGATAATTTGTTTCTGAGATCATTATATTTTTCTATAAAATTATTAGTAAATTCAATATCATCTTCCAAAACTAAAAATATATCTTCATCCTCATTACCATGAGCATTAATAAAAGTCCATACTTTATAATGAGATAACGCACAACCAAGAACACCTTTTTTAAATTCATGAGATGGATATGGATTTTTAATAATTGATAAATCAACATTAGTAAATAATCTTAAAAATGCGGAGAAATCATATGTTCTACCATCAACAGCACCAAAACGAGTAATTTGATTTGTATCAATATTTTTGGTTTTAAATAAATTCATCATTTTAGTCCATCTATCTTTTCTTCTATCTAAATTAATCATAAATGTTTTTTTAACATTAAAATTAAATATATCATTATTTTCTGGTTCTTTTTCTTCAATAATAAATTCAGGTTCTGATAATGTTTTATCAGGAATTACAATTGGATTACGAGCATAAATTACGTCAGCCTTTTCTTTCATAATTCGTTTATAATCAATTTCTTTACCTTCAATATCACTATGATTAGCATATTGATAACATAATATTGGATAGATTGCATATGAATTATTTCTTCTATGATTAACCCATTTAGCATAATATAAATCAATTGCTCTAACATTCCAATTAATTAAATTTTCTAAATTATTTCTTTGAGTATATTCAGGAATTGCTTTCCAATCACCTTCAATAGTATCAATAATATATTGAAAAACTCGTTTATTGAGAATATAACAATGAGTAGTTTGAGTAGAAAGTGCTTTTAAAATATTCTTTCTTTCTTTATGACCATTATTAATATGATAACCCAAATATAACATATCAAATTCATTAGGAATTTCGATAGTATTTTGGTCAATAATATTTTTAATAGCAGGAATATCAAATGATATATCATCTTCCATAATTAAAATATTTTCATAATCATTATTTATTGCATCTTTAATACATGTTATATGTGATTCTAAACAACCTCTAACAGGATTTTCTGTATTTTTTTCTACTAATAGAAATTCAAAATTTAAATTAACTTTTAAACATTCTTTCACAACATTTTTTTGACGATCTTTTCGTTCTTTAATACTAATACAATAAGTTTTATCGAAATTAAATTTACATATTTGTTCAAGTAAAGATTTCATTCTATTTGAAGTGCTTATAAATATTTTAGTATAATTAAACTTATATGTGTATTACCTTATACTAAAAAATTTCTGTATTAATAGTATTAATAAATTATGGGCAGTAGCTTTTCTTCAATAAAAAAAGATAATAAAGACGAGTTGATTACTAAAATTCAAACAGTAATTAATTCCCTAAAGGGGAAAATAAGTAATAATAATTTTGCTCTTTCTGAAATAAGTAAAAAAAATGGTCTTATAGAAGAAAGAATTTCAAAATTAAAAAATGCTAATGAATTAGAATTACAAGATTTAAAACATAATCTTTCTGTTAATGAAAACAGAATTACTGAAATGCTTGATAATTTAAAATCAGTAGAAGAAAAATGTTCTGAATTAGAATTAAATTTCTTCGAATTAAATTCATTTACTCGAATTGAAAGACAAGAACGTATGAAATCGGAAGAAGAAATATACGAAAAGATTCAAAATATGAATAAAAAAACAGAGGAAAAAATGGAAGATATATTTAAACAATTAATGAAACTCTCTGTAAATGTAGATGAAAAATTAAATGGAGAAAAAAAAGAAAGAGAAGAAAATTTCATTGAGATGAAAAAAGAAATTACATCAGAATACAAAAAAGTAATAGAAGATGTATTCAAAGTAAATAATAATGATTTAGAAGAATCTGTTCAAGCAGTATTAGAAGAAGAAGGAAATAATGCTTGGCTTCCAGATGATATTGAAAGAAAATTAATTAGAAATTCAGTAGTTGTAGTATATGATTTACTAAAAAAATCAAGAAATTAATAATTTATTATATTTATAATAATGATATATACAACCTAGAAAAAATAATAAATAAAATAAATTTCGTTTCTTTTGAGGAACTCTAAAATTACTAGTTTGTTTTTTAAGAAAAAATGTAATAATTGTTTCTTGAAATAATAAATATTCCATTTGAGTTAAAATACATTTATTATCATTCAAATACCAAGATAATATAACAAATGCTTGTATTAATAATATTTGCCAATATAAAAAAACAATAATAAAACTAGAACATATTGACAACATATGAAACCAAAAAAATATATATTTGAATATTAAATTATAATTCATATAAAAATATATATTAATAATTCAATTTTTATAATAACTAATGTGGAGAATTAAACTTGTGTTTAAATTGAGAATTATTTTCAATAATATTGTATTTAATTGTATTATCTTCAACCGTATTATCTTCAACAGTATTATCTTCACTAAAAGAAACACCCTGTGCTAGTTCCACTTTATCAGAATTACTGTAATTCATAGCAACAGATGCTCGTCTCATATATTGTTTCCAACTATCTGAACCGGCGTGTCTTCCCCATCCAGTACTTTTATTTCCTCCAAATGCTAATCCAATTTCAGCACCAGACGTTGATGTATTAACATTAACTACACCACAATCAGAACCATTTGGTCCAAGCCATTCTGAAACTTCATTCAAATTATCTGAAAATATAGATGAACCTAATCCTTGTTCTACGTTATTATTAAGATCGATTGCTTCTTGTAAATTTTTATATTTCATAATATAAACAATTGGAACAAATACTTCATGTTTTGCTAGTTCACAATCGTGTGGACATGAAATAATTGTTGGTTCAACACAATTGTTATCTAATACATTACCACCATATTCAATTTTAACACGATAATCAGGTGTATACGCTTTAATTTTAAGAATTGTTTTGCGATAAGAATCAATTGCATTTCTATTAATAAGAGGACCCATAAGAGTTTTATCATTGGTAGGATCTCCAATTTTAATTTTAGAATATCTTGATATAAGTTTTTCTAAAAATTCATCATAAATATCTTCTTGAACATATATTCTTCGAGTAGTGGTACATCTTTGTCCAGTAGTTCCAACAGCAGCAAATGTAATCGCATCTAGAGCAGGATTCATTCTAGCATGTTTTGTAACAATAGAAGCAGCATTACCACCAAGTTCAAGAATAGAACGACCAAATCTTTTAGCAACATTGATATTAACACTATTCCCAACTTTAGTAGAACCAGTAAATGATAGTAATTCAATATCAGTATCATTAGACATGGCTTCCCCAATAATACCTTCACCAACAATTAATGATGATACAGCACCAGGAATATTATTTTTTTCTAAAATATTAGATACAATTTTATTACAAGCAATAGATGTTAATGGTGTAATTTCACTACCTTTCCAAATTTGAGTGTTTCCACAAATTAAATTAAGAGCGGTATTCCAGAAAAATACAGCACAAGGAAAGTTAAAAGCAGTAATAACACCAACATGTTTTTTAAGTGGATTATATCTTTCCATTAATTCATAATCAGTTCGTTCTGATGGAACA
>Ga0315316_10003585_pt1 | contig 11258 bp, 7 predicted proteins | sample M160m3416metaG_FD_203702 | JGI IMG/M metagenome (GOLD analysis project Ga0315316, IMG submission 203702) | Ammonia-oxidizing marine archaeal communities from Monterey Bay, California, United States - M1 60m 3416 | ecosystem: Environmental > Aquatic > Marine > Intertidal zone | place: USA... | reverse complement strand
ATTCGCATGGATGGAAGGACTAATTTTGGACAAGGCGGTGCATTTCATGATATTCCTTATGTGATAAAAAATTATGGTATCGTCCCACAAAATGTATATACAGGATTAAAGAAGAAAACTGACACTTACAATCATAGTGAGATGTTTAATCAGCTTAATGAAATCGTTTCAAATGCAAAGTCTGAGGGTAAAGGAATTCAACAATCATGGGTGGAGTCCTATAATAAAGTGCTGGATGAAAACATAGGAGAGCTTCCTGAAACATTTAAGTTTAAAGGAGAGAAATATACCTCACAAAGCTTTTATAAATCTTTAGGTATAGATATGAATGATTACTTGTCAATCACCTCATTTACAAATCACCCAATGTATTCTAAATGTATGCTTGAAATACCAGATAATTGGCTTTGGGATGAAAGCTACAATGTTTCCGTAGATGAAATGTATGAAACCGTTCTTCATGCATTAAAAAGTGGTTATACTGTCGCGTGGGGAGCTGATGTCTCAGAAAAGGGCTTTAGTTTTAAAAATGGATTAGCAATAGTTCCACTAAGAAAGGAAAAGATAGTTGTGGAGGGAGAGGACAATAAGAATTTTTCAGATGCTGGTGCAGATAAAAAGTCTTCTGTTTTTACTCAACCTGATACAGAGGTAGTCGTTACACAGCAAATGAGACAGGAAGGCTATGATCAAAAAGAGACAACTGATGATCATGGAATGCATATTGTTGGATTATACAGGGATAAAAAAGGAAGAAACTTTTTTTTAGTGAAGAATTCTTGGGGAACATCAAATTATCCTGAAGGGTATTTATATGTTTCTGAATCATATTTCAAACTAAAGACCATCAATATTTACCTTCATAAAGAGGGGGTTTCAGACGCCCTAGCTACAAAGCTCGGCTTTTAACAATATTTTTACGCACTTAGTGTCATTTATACACTTAATTCATTAATTTTGTTTCATAAGTCATTCACGTTGCTTAAATTTGTTAAACGATGAACGTAAATAAAACTATTGGAGTAAATGGTTTCGGACGCATAGGACGATATGTTACGAGGCTTGCGATTCTTGATCCAGAAGTTGAGATTGCTCTAGTTAATGATCTTTCTGATGTGAATACCCTCATGCATTTGTTTAAGTATGACAGTATACATGGCCGTTTCGAGATTGATTTTAAAATTCAAGGAAATCTTGTGCTTTTTTCAAATGGCAAAAAGATATCATTCTCTCAGGAAAGAGATCCTGGATTGATTGAATGGTCGAAATATGGTGTTTCAACAGTTGTAGAGTGTACGGGATTGTTCCTAACAAAGGAGCTTGCATCTAAACATTTTAAAGGAGGGGCAAGCAAAGTTGTACTATCAGCACCAGCGAAGGATGCTGATATTAAAACAGTTGTTCTTGGAGTTAATGATCATCTTCTATCTGATCAAGACCATATTATTTCTAATGCGAGTTGTACGACAAATAATGTTGCGCCACTCATTAAAGTGATGTTATCGATGGCTGAAATTGATTTATGTTACATTTCTACAATTCATAGCTATACCTCAGATCAAAGACTTCATGATTCACCGCATAGAGATCTAAGAAGAGCAAGGGCCGCGGGGCATTCTATAATCCCGACATCGACTGGGGCAGCAAATGCTGTAGTTAAAATATTCCCAGAATTAAATGGAAGAATATCGGGGGGAGCAATAAGAGTTCCTGTTTCCGATGGTTCTATGACAGAGATCACCCTTATTGTGGATAAAGAACTCGAAATTGAGGATATTTCCCGAAAAATGAAGGAAGCTTCTAAATCTCACTTGAAGGGTGTTTTGGCTATAAATACAGACCCTATCGTTTCAATTGACGTAATTGGTTCTTCTGCAAGTTCTGTTTATGATGTGACTTTATCCAACGTTTACGGAAAAATGGTTCGAATCGTATCTTGGTATGACAATGAATCAGGATATTCTAATCGTCTATTAGAGCTTTCAAAAAAAGTAAGTTAAACTCAATTTACGTGCAATTACGTAAATCTTATTTTTATTTTACTTAGTACGAACTATGTACACCATTCTATTTTTCATGTAAACCATTTGAATTTTCAGATTTTCGAGGTATTCTGCTTCATCTTTGACTTGTAATTAAAAAACACAACGTCATGAATGCAAATAAAATTTTCACAATACTATTTTCACTAAGTCTTCTTTTTGTATCATCTATTTCTTTCGCTAATAATAACATTGAGGATGACGATCCTATTAAAAAGAAAAAACATGGGGTGAAAGTTGTCACCTCTTCACTATATGAGGGTGATGCCACGATAAAATGGGACGATGATCGAATTGATTATATTGAAATCACTTCCAAAAATGGGCAGTTTATGCCATCCATACCGGTTTTAGAAGCTTCTTCACTTCACTTACATGATTTAATGAATGGAACCTATCTTATTCAATTTAAATCTGAAGGAGAGGTATTATATTATAAAGAAATAACTGTGCAACGGTGATTGAGTAAATGCACAGTTATAATAAGGGGCTTCTGCCCCTTTTTTTTATGCCTCAATGGCTTGTATGCCAGGTAGGGTTTTGCCTTCGAAGTATTCAAGAAGAGCCCCTCCACCAGTACTTACATGGCTAACGGACTGATCGACATCGAATTTCTTTGCCGCTGCAGCACTGTCTCCACCACCAATAAGGCTATATGCTCCATTCGCAGTTGCTTCTGCTACCGCTTTCGCAATTGATTTTGTACCATGTTCAAAAGAGGGCATTTCAAAAACACCCATTGGTCCATTCCAAAGAATAGTTTTAGAGTTCAAGATCACCTTAGAAAAGTCTTTTGATGCTATTGGACCAATATCTAGTCCCATCCAATTTTCCTGAATGTCGTCACTTTCTGCTGTATTGACATTGGCCCCATTATTAAAATCATCTGCTATTATAGAATCTTTTGGTAGGTGAATATGAACTCCTTGTTCTTTCGCGAGTTTTAGAATATCAAGACAGTTATTTAATCGCTCATCTTCACAAAGGCTGTTTCCGATATTTCCGCCTAAGGCTTTTTTAAATGTATAAGCCATTCCACCACCGATAATGATGTGATCTGCTGTTTGAATTAAATTTTCCACGATAAGTACTTTGTCTGAAACTTTTGCTCCACCTACAATTGCTGTAAAAGGTCTTTTGGCCTCTTCCATAACTACTTTTGCACTTTGAATTTCTTTTTCCATAAGAAAACCACACATTTTGGCATTTGGGAAAAACTGGGCAATTTGGCAGGTACTTGCATGTGCTCTATGCGCGGTTCCAAAAGCATCGTTAACATAACAATCACCTAATTTAGATAGCTGTTTAGCAAATGAATCATCACCCTTTGTTTCTTCCGCATAAAACCGGACGTTTTCAAGGAGTAAGATTTCTCCGGGGGCTAGTTTTTTGGCAAGCGATTCTGCTTCTTCTCCAATACAATCTTGTGCAAAATAAACTTTCGCTCCCGTAAGCTCATGAATTCTATTCATAATATGTCTCAATGAAAATTTATCTTCAGGTCCATTTTTTGGCCTTCCAAGATGTGACATAACAATAGCCGATCCTTTGTCAGAAAGAATTTTTTGGAGAGTAGGGAGCGCCGCTTTAATTCTTTTGTCATCAGTTATTGTTAGAGTTTCCTTATCTAAAGGGACATTAAAATCTACTCTTACAAGTGCTTTTTTAGAATTAAAGTTGAAATTATCAATTGAGATCATGATATCATTTTTTTTGCAAATCTAATAAGATGTTACAAATCGTAAACAATTATATTGCCTACCTGTAACACAATTAAAAATATTTGTTGAGATTTGTAGAAAATTATAATTATGTATAAAACAAGATTTCTGTTTCTGTATTCTCTTTTGTTTTTAACGGCCTGCAAGAATTTAAATTCTGTAAATGAGAGCTTGACCTATTCTGATGAACTGGCTGAAGATTTGGAATTTCATTCGATGGACGAAGACTTTGTTATTGATGGTATGGAAATGGACGAGGATTATGAAAACCCTAAGGTTAGGGAAATTTACAATCCTTCTAATACCATTTTGACGGATTTAATACATACCAAGCTGGAAGTTTCATTTAACTGGGAGGAATCTCAACTGAATGGTAAGGCAACGATTACTGCGAAGCCCCATTTTTATGCTTCTGACGAATTAATTCTTGATGCAAGAGGGATGGAAATTCAAAATGTTCAAATGAATGGTTCGGATATGGAGTATAGCTATGAAGATGCTTTACATCTTATTATTGATTTAGGCCGCGTTTACAAAAATACAGAGCAGTATACGCTATCAATTGATTATGTTTCTAAGCCAGACGAACTCGAAATGGGAGGAAGTGCTGCAATAGCTGGCGACAAAGGTTTATATTTTATCAATCCAAAAGGCGAAGAGAAAAATAAAATGCCACAAATATGGACTCAGGGAGAAACCCAGGCCAATTCGGTATGGTTTCCTACAATTGATTCTCCAAATGCAAAAACAACTCAGGAGATATATATCACGGTGAAGGATAAGTATGTGACCTTATCAAATGGCGACCTAATTTCCTCTAAAAAGAATAAAGACGGAACAAGAACGGATTATTGGAAACAGGATTTACCACACGCACCATATTTGTTTATGATGGCTATAGGTGAGTATAGTATCGTAAAAGATTCCTATACAAAAAAGGATGGTTCTAAAATTGAAGTAAATTATTATGTAGAGCCAGAATATGAAAAGGATGCAAAAGGTATTTTTGGAGAAACTCCAAATATGATTGCATACTTTTCAGAGTTACTTGATCTTGAGTATCCATGGGATAAGTACAATCAGGTTGTTGTTCGCGACTATGTCTCTGGAGCTATGGAAAATACTGGAGCTGTAATTTTTGGTGAATATGTATATAAAGACGCTGAAGCTTTACTAGATGGCAATGATCAATCTACAATTGCTCATGAGCTGTTTCATCATTGGTTTGGAGATTTAGTGACCTGTGAGTCATGGGCAAACCTTCCACTTAATGAATCTTTTGCAAATTATTCGCAATATCTCTGGGATGAATACAGATACGGTATGGATGAGGCTGACTATCAAGCTCAGGTTGAAGCAGATGGATATTATCAATCGGCATCATATCAAGGTTATCATGATTTAATTTGGTTTGATCATTTTGACAAGGAAGAAATGTTTGATGGACATTCCTACAATAAAGGAGGGAGAATCTTGCACATGCTCAGAAGCTATCTTGGTGACGAAGCATTTTTTAAGGGCCTAAATAATTATTTGACTACAAATAAGTTTAAGGCGGCTGAGGTTCATCATTTAAGGTTAGCATTTGAAGAGGTTAGTGGGGAAGATTTAAATTGGTTTTTTAACCAATGGTTTTTGGGTAAAGGCCATTTGATTTTATTTACAGAGTACGAAGTATCTGATCAGACTGTAATTTTGAAAGTGAAACAAAGACAGAACATTGATGATTTTCCTATTTATAAAATTCCAACACAAGTAGCTATATTCTCAGGTAACGAGTTGGAAATTCACGAAATCGTTATTGACGAGCTTGAACAAGAATTCACTTTTGAATTTAAAGGTCGTTTAGAAAATATCCAGGTTGATCCAAAGCAAGATCTTTTAGCTAAAGTTTATGAAGACAAGCCCGGAAGCTTCTTTATGCATCAGTATCATCATTCTCAGGCCTATTTATCTAGGATTACTGCTTTAAAAAGAGCATGTAAAACGAATACACCAGCGGTTCAGCAGCTTTTGCTTGATGCTTTGGATGATCCATTTTGGAACGTTCGTAGTGAGGCGGCGGCTTTGGCATATCGCATGGGATGTTCAGACAATAATGATATTGCCAATAAAATGCTAAATCTTGCACAAAATGATTCTGTGTCTAAATCTCGTGCTTCGGTTATACAACTTCTCGATAAAAGTGACATAGAGGAGGATAGACTCTTGGTTTTATTTAAAGGAATTATAAATGATGACCCTTCCTCTATGGTTCGTTCCAGTGCTTTTCAAGCATTAGTCAATCTCAATCCTTCTAAAGCATTAGATGAAGCGAGAATGATGGAAGACGGAGCTTCTTTGTCATTGAAGATAACCTTGGCTGAAGCCTACAGTAAAATGGGGGAAGCTCAAGAGCAAGCTTTTTTCGAAGACCTGATTTTTAATGGTGGTGTTGGTGGACAGGATGAGATGCGAGTTTTGTTTTCGTATTTGACCTATGCCTTAATGCAGGATATAGATCAAGTAAAGGAGATGCCGAGAATTTTGGCCCACTACAAAGAAAATGGAGGGGGATATGTGGCGATGTATTTTGATCGTATTGTGGCGTATTGTATTGAACAATGTCAAGAAGTGATTAATTCTTTGGTGATAGAAGAAAATATCGAAGAGAGTGAAAAGTTTCTAGAGGTTGTTTCTGAACTTGAACAGCTTAACGCGGAATAATTTTCTCAACTAAAAACTTTCTTGTTTTTTTCTTGTTTTTTAATTGACGTTTCATAATTATAATTATATTTGATTAAAAATACGTCATTAATTAATGATTAAAATATAAACACAATGAAAATTTTAGAGGTAGGAGAAAAAGCGCCAATGTTTGAGGGAGTAAATCAAAACAACGAAAAAATATCGTCTGATGATTATTCGGGTTCAAAATGGGTCATTTATTTTTATCCTAAGGACAATACGCCAGGCTGTACGGCTCAGGCTTGTAGTTTGCGTGATGGATACGATGCATTAAGGAATAAAGGAATAAAGGTTCTTGGTGTAAGTGCGGATGGAGTGAAGAGCCATGATAAGTTCGCTACAAAATATGATTTGCCTTTTGCTTTGCTGGCAGATGAGAATAAATCTGTGATTAATAAATTTGGCGTTTGGGGTCCTAAAAAATTTATGGGAAGAGAGTATGAGGGGATTCATAGAGTTTCATTTCTTGTCGATGAAAATGGGATTATTACACACGTAGTTCAAAAGCCAAAAACCAAAGATCACGCTAATGAAATACTCGGTTTACTAAATTTAAATTAGTTCGTAAATTGATTACGATGTAGTGAATGTACATTTGATTCATTACTAACATAGGGCAATGCTCACAAAAACAAACGATATGTCAAATAAAGATGTTAATTCAGAAAAACTTAAAGCTTTAAAGCTTACAATGGAAAAATTAGACAAAACCTATGGAAAGGGTTCTGTGATGAAATTAGGTGATGCACCAGTAGAGAAGATCGATGTTATCCCAACAGGTTCTTTAACACTAGATATGGCACTTGGTGTTCAGGGTTATCCAAAAGGTCGAGTTGTTGAAATATATGGCCCCGAATCTTCGGGTAAAACAACTTTGGCAATTCATGCTATTGCAGAAGTTCAGAAGCAAGGTGGGATAGCTGCATTTATAGATGCAGAGCATGCTTTTGATCAGTTTTATGCTCAAAATTTGGGAGTTGATGTGGCTAATCTTTTAATTTCTCAACCAGATAATGGAGAGCAGGCATTAGAAATAGCGGATAATTTAATTCGTTCAGGAGCGATTGATTTAATTGTCGTTGATTCTGTTGCAGCACTTACTCCACGAGCAGAAATCGAGGGAGAGATGGGAGATTCTCAGATGGGCTTACAGGCACGATTAATGTCTAAGGCGTTAAGAAAGCTTACAGCTTCAATCAATAAAGCTGGTTGCTGTTGTATTTTCATCAATCAGCTTCGTGAGAAAATAGGAGTTATGTTTGGTAATCCTGAAACGACTACAGGTGGGAATGCCTTAAAATTTTACTCCTCAATTCGAATAGACATTAGAAGGTCAACACAGCTCAAAGATGGTGATGAAATCAAAGGAAATAGAGTCAAAGTTAAAGTCGTCAAAAATAAGGTAGCTCCACCTTTTAGGAGAGCTGAGTTTGATGTGATGTATGGAAAGGGGATTTCTAAGATTGGAGAAATCATAGATATAGGTGTTGACTTAAACATACTAAAGAAGAGCGGTTCGTGGTTCTCTTATGGTGAAACCAGACTAGGGCAAGGCCGTGATTCAATAAAAAATTTACTATTAGATAATCCCGAACTGGCTGAAGAGCTAGAGAACAAAATTAAAGAGGCCCTTGTGAAGCCTGAATCTGAAAAGACGGTTTTACAAGATTAAGAGCAAATCGTTTGGTTATAACGGCATCGAAAGGTGCCGTTTTTTGTATTCCAAAAATTAAATTATTTTTGGGGAAACAATTCAAAAATAAACTATGAAAAAAATTAGCTACATATTTATCCTTTCTCTATTGATTTTTGGAATCAATTCTTGTAAAAAGAAAGGATGTATGGATTCGACTGCAGCAAATTATAATGCTGAAGCAAAAAAAGATGATGGAACATGTGTTTATACTCCGGTAATAACATTAATCGGTGCAGCAGATACTACAATTAGTGTTGCAACAGAATGGACTGATCCAGGTGCTACAGCTGCAAATATTGATGGTGCAATAGTACAGGTTATGGACAATTCAGCAGTTGATGCTTCCGAAGTAGGTGTTTACACGATAACTTATACAGCTACGAACGACAATGGAACGACAACGGTAATACGTACAGTAAATGTTGTTATTAATCAAGATTCTTGGTTAGGAGATTGGAGTGTAAGTGACAATTGTGGGGGAGGAACTGGTCTTGCACTGAATGGGTCACCTAATGTTATAGCCGGAGGGAATGAAGAACAAATATTGATTACTGATTTTTTTAATGGAGTGACCGGCACATATGGAACAGCCATTTGTCAAATTAATGGTGACCAAATCACAATAGCACCAGCGTCGGATGGTGCACCGGGAGGTCTAGGGGATATTAATTATGAAGGTTTTGGCACTATGAATAGTAATGGCTTATCCTTTACAATAACCTTTACCTGGCAAAATACAACCCCAATAACCGGAGGTTCTGGTACCTGTCAGGCGACATATTCCAAATAGATTCATAAATAACATATTTTAAAGGAGGGCTGTGCTCTCCTTTTTTTGTGCTTTGTTCTTGCATAGAATGATTTAAACATCTACTTTTGCCCACTATTAAAATAAATGAAATAAAATGGAAAATAATTTAATTTATATTTTACCGGCCTTTGGTATTATTGGTCTATTGTACATGTTGTTTTTGACATCATGGGTAAATAAACAATCAGCCGGTAGTGATAAAATGAAAAAATTGTCTGGCTACATAGCAAATGGTGCAATGGCCTTCCTTAAGGCTGAGTATCGAATGCTTGCTGGATTTGTGTTAATAGCTGGCTGTGCTCTTGGAGCTCTTTCAGCATTCGGTTTAATACCTGCAGGATTGTTTATTGTTGTAGCTTTTGTGATAGGAGCAGTATTCTCTGCATTAGCAGGGAACATTGGAATGCGCATAGCAACCAAGGCTAATGTTAGAACAGCAGAAGCAGCAAAAACAAGTTTGCCTCAAGCCATGAAGGTAGCTTTTAGAGGAGGAACAGTAATGGGGCTTGGAGTTGCTGGTCTTGCTGTATTCGGTTTGTCATCAATTTTTATATTTCTTGTTTTACGAGGTGGTCAAGGAGCCAATATGGAAGTAATTCTTGAGACCTTAGCAGGATTTTCTTTGGGTGCAGAGTGTATTGCTTTATTTGCAAGAGTTGGTGGTGGTATCTATACTAAAGCTGCAGATGTTGGTGCTGACTTGGTTGGTAAAGTTGAAGCAGGGATCCCAGAAGATGACCCACGTAATCCAGCAACAATTGCGGATAACGTTGGAGACAATGTTGGGGATGTTGCAGGAATGGGGGCCGATTTATTTGGTTCTTATGTGGCGACAATGCTTGCCGCAATGGTACTTGGAAATTATCTAATTCTCGAAGACCCAGCAAGCTTCGTAAAGTTTGATGGAATGGGCCCAATATTAATGCCTGTGTTAATTGCTGGTGTTGGATTGATATTCTCAATAGTTGGGACATGGGTAATAAGAATTAAAAACAACGACGCAAAAGAAAAAGAAGTTCAAGGTGCATTTAATCTTGGAAATTGGGGTTCATTGCTTCTAACAGCAATTGCTTCATTTTTTATTATTAAATGGATGCTACCTGCCCAAATGAAAATGGAATTTTTTGGAGAAGGTGTCATGACTATAGGATACAATAGAGTGTTTTATGCGGTATTGATAGGCCTAGCTGTAGGAGGATTGATTTCTATGCTAACAGAATATTATACGGCAATGGGTAAAAAACCAGTAATGGGAATTATCCAAAATTCATCAACTGGAGCAGCTACCAATATTATTGCAGGTTTATCCTTGGGAATGATGTCTACTGCTGCACCTATTATATTATTTGCGGGAGCCATATGGGGCGCTTATGAATGTGCTGGATTCTATGGGGTAGCAATTGGTGCATCTGCTATGATGGCTACAACTGCTCTTCAATTGGCAATAGATGCTTTCGGGCCTATTGCTGATAACGCAGGAGGAATTGCTGAAATGTCTGAACTAGACCCTGAAGTACGTGAGAGAACAGATATTTTAGATGCAGTTGGTAACACAACCGCAGCGGTTGGTAAAGGTTTTGCCATTGCTTCAGCCGCGTTGACAGCTTTGGCTTTATTTGCAGCCTATGTTACATTTACTGGTATTGATGGAATTAACATCTTTAAGGCAAAAGTCCTTGCTGCTTTGTTTATTGGAGGAATGATTCCTGTAGTCTTTTCTGCTTTGGCAATGAGTTCTGTTGGTAAAGCTGCAATGGCCATGGTTAAAGAGGTGAGACGTCAGTTTAAGGACATCCCTGGTATCATGGAAGGTAAAGCTGAACCAGAATATGATAAATGTGTCGATATATCTACAAAGGCTGCACTGAGAGAAATGATGCTTCCTGGAATTATTACAATAGTATCTCCTATTATTATTGGTTTTGCAATGGGAGCAGAAGCATTAGGTTCTTATATGGCTGGAGTTACTGTTTCGGGTGTTTTATGGGCCATATTCCAGAACAATGCTGGTGGTGCATGGGATAATGCTAAAAAATCTTTTGAAGCAGGGGTAATGATTGATGGAGAAATGACGTATAAAGGTTCAGAAGCTCATAAAGCTGCTGTTACTGGAGATACAGTTGGTGACCCATTCAAAGACACTTCTGGTCCATCGATGAATATTTTAATTAAACTTACTTGTCTAGTAGGATTAGTTATAGCTCCTATTTTGGGAAGTGGTCATGGTGATGCCGACCACAAGCATGGAAACACTGAGAAAT
>Ga0315316_10003582_pt1 | contig 11261 bp, 11 predicted proteins | sample M160m3416metaG_FD_203702 | JGI IMG/M metagenome (GOLD analysis project Ga0315316, IMG submission 203702) | Ammonia-oxidizing marine archaeal communities from Monterey Bay, California, United States - M1 60m 3416 | ecosystem: Environmental > Aquatic > Marine > Intertidal zone | place: USA... | reverse complement strand
TCTTAGCTGTTTTCTTAGCTGTTTTCTTAGCTGTTTTCTTAGCTGTTTTCTTTGTAGCCATAATTTCACGTCATTTGTGGGCTTTAAGAAGATTATGATGTTTCTATAAGGAGATTATTGATCTAGTCTTATTAATTATATATACATGGAATAGTATGGACGATTTTGAAAAGGAATATCCTGGTTTTGACTGGAAAAATACTCCAGCCTATAAACATCCAGGAGGAAAAAATTGTCCTTGTCCAAAACACGAATACATTAGAGAACAAATTAAGTTTGCAAAACAAGTCAACGAAGCAGGATCAGATGCAGCACGGGTTACACTGAAATTTTGTCCAGATCACTATGATGTATACATTAAAGAAGTAATTCCTGCAATGCCATTGAAATATAAAATTCTTACAAAAATTGCATTAAAGATTGGTGCAATACAAATTGAACATCTAACATATATGCAATCAGACATGTGTTTTTACTGCAAGTTTGGTTCAGGTGGACATGGAAAGAAAAGTGAACTTCCACCTATGCCTTAATTTATCGGACTGATTCTAATTTTTGGTCTATGTGGCGTATCGTGGTGACATTTCTTTTCACATATTGGACACATCTTTCTATCAAGAAATATGCATTGGCAAATGTGTGATTTTAGATAACTTTCTGCCGCAGTAGAATTTTCACCAGTGCCATTACAAAATGGGCATTGAGAATCAATTAACTCAATTGCTCCAGTACCTTTGCAAACACCACAAATATCTAAGTCAGACACAAACCATTTCCAGGAAAAGAGAATTAAACTCTTACTGAAGCTTTTCCGGATATCGAGTTAGGCTTATACCTTCTTTTTGAAAAGAGGTAGCACATGCCAATTGAAGATATTCATAAATTAATCGAAGTTTTGGAAAAAGCTGGAGAACTAAAGAGAATTTCTGCACAAGTAGATTCAGAACTTGAATTGGCAGAAATTTTACGTAGAACAATGTATGATGAGGGACCAGCATTACTATTTGAAAATGTAAAGGGATATGATATGCCAGTTTTAGGAAATGCGTTTGGTTCAATGAAGAGATTAGAATTATCACTTGAAACAACAGACTTTACTGAAATTGGACAAAGAATTGCAGATATGACGAAAATGGAAATTCCAAAAGGAATGTTAAATAAAATTAAAAAATTACCTGAACTCTCAAAAATGAGTGAATCATTCCCAAGTTTGGAAAAAAGTGGCCCAGTAACAGAAATAATAAAAAAAAATCCCACCTTCGATGACATACCAATTTTAAAATCATTTCATAAGGATGCGGGAAAATTTATCACATTTGGATTAACTGCAACGAAACATCCTGAGACAGGGATTAGAAATTTAGGAGTATACAGAATACAAATTGTAGATAGTACTCATGCACTAATGCACTGGCAAAAACACAAACGTGGTGCAGAACATCACGATATGACAAAATCAAGCAAGACAGAAGTTGCAATTATAATTGGAGGTGAGCCCGCAACCGTTTTTTCAGCCGTAGCCCCAGTTCCAGAAGGATTAGACAAGTATCTTTTTGCAGGAATTACAAGAAAGAAAGGAATCAAAATGGTGAAATGTAAAACAATTGATGTTGAGGTTCCTGCAAATGCAGAAATTGTTTTGGAAGGATATGTTGATTCATCAGACATTAGAGATGAAGGACCATTCGGAGATCATACAGGGTATTATACCCCAAAAGAACCATTTCCAACTTTTACATTAACTGGAATAATGCAAAGAAAAAATCCGATTTATCTTACAACAGTTGTTGGGAAACCAATCTTAGAAGATGCATACATTGGTAAAGTAATTGCCAGTTCATTTTTGCCAATGATTAGAATGTTTCATCCAGAAGTAATAGATTTTGAAATGCCGGCTGCAGGATGGTTCCAAGGATTAGCAATAATTTCTATAAAGAAAAAATATCCAGGTCAAGCAAAAAAAGTTATGATGGGATTATGGGGAATGGGACAATTAGCGCTGACAAAAATGTTTGTAGTCGTAGATGAAGATGTGAATGTACATGACATGAACGATGTGATCTGGGCAATAACAACTAGAACAGATGCTGCAAGGGATATCACAATCATAGATAGAACCCCTACCGACACATTAGACCCTGCATCGCCCTTGGTAAACCTAGGCTCAAAACTAGGAATCGACGCAACGCAAAAAACAGCAGAAGAAGGATTTGAAAGAGAAATACAAGAAAAAGTCAAAGTTGATGATGAAACTAAGAAATTAGTTGATTCGAGATGGGCAGAATATGGAATTTAACGCATAGATACGGTTTCGTAAAAATTATCACGTTCTTCAGCAGAAAAACCAATTTGTTTAATTGAATCAATAATTCTAGTATCAGTTAGTTCGGTAGAACGAGATCCAGTGCAAGAAACTACTTCTTCGCCAATCAATGTTCCACCAAAGTCATCAGAACCATACTGTAATGCCAATTGTGCCATACCAATGCCATTTGTTAACCAGGATGATTGTATATGATCAATTAGTCCATCGAAGATTATTCTAGAAATTGCAATCATTTTTAGCAATTGTGTTCCACCTGCACCTGTAGTAACGATGCCCTCTTTTTGCATCAAAGTATTGTTTGGCTCAAAACTCCATGGAATAAATGCCATGAATCCATTAAGATTCTTTTGTAGCCTAACAACTTTATCATAATGTTCTACAATGTCATTATCCGTTTCAACATGACCATACATCATAGTTGCAGAAGCTGGCAATCCTAATTCAAAAGATTCCTTCATAATTCTAATCCAATCGTCACTATCAATTTTTTTTGGACTTATAATTTCTTTTACAGAATCAGTTAAAATCTCAGCACCGGCTCCGGGGACAGATTGTAAACCTGCATCTTTTAATCTCGATAAGATTTCTTTTGTTGATGATTTCTCAACTCTTGCAATCATGTCAATTTCAGATGTTGATAATCCATGAACACCAATCAGCGGAAATTTTGAACGAATCATTTTAAAAGAATCTTCATAATATTCAATTCCAAGGTCAGGATTATGACCTCCTTGAATTAAGACTTGTCTTATCTTGAACATATCCCAACCAGTCTTTACTCTCGCTTCAATTTCTTCTAAAGTCAAGGTATATGCCTCTTCATGATTAGGAGGACGATAAAATGCACAAAATTTACAATCAGTTATACAAACATTTGTGTAATTCAAAATAATATTATTTACAAAAGATACTTTTTTTCCAAATTTCTTTCGAGTTATATTTCCAGCCACAAGTCCCAAAAGATACACATCATTTGATTTCAATAATCTTAGATAATCATCTTTTTTTGGTCTAATACCATTAAGTGAATTTTCTAAAATATCTCCTATTTCACTAGAATGGATTTGTTGTGTTAATTGACTCAATCACAATCTATCGTTTGAGATTAATATTTAATTCTTAGACAAAAAATGAGCCTAAAATTACATTTTTGGCAATTTTTAAGTATGGTATACTAAAGATATCACTAATGGCAACAGGTACAGAAATTCGACTAAGTAAGATCATGAGAAAAGGAAAGATGCTTTGTATTCCAATGGATCATGGGATATCAAATGGGCCTATTGAAGGATTAGAAAAACCACATGATATAATTTACAAATGTGAGAATCATGGTTTAACAAGCGTCATAATCAACAAGGGAATTATCAAAACACTACCAAGACCAACAAGGGTTGGGATTTTAGCTCATTTTTCATCTAGTACTACATTATCATTAGCTCCAAACAGAAAGATGTTGACAGGTTCTGTTAAAGAGGCAATAAGATTAGGTGCAGATGGAGTTTCATTACATATCAACATAGGAGGAAAAGAAGAACCAGAAATGGTAGAGCAGTTAGGAAAAATTTCAGAAGAATGTCATGAATGGAATGTCCCATTACTTGCAATGATGTATCCAAGAGGAGAGAATGTTAAAAACCCACATGACCCAGAAGTTGTTGCACATACTGCAAGAATTGGTGCAGAATGTGGTGCAGATATTGTTAAGACATTATACACAGGAGATATCGATTCATTCAAAAATGTAACAGAAAGTATTCCAGTTCCAGTTGTAATTGCAGGGGGTCCAAAATCAAAAACTGATTTGGATATTTTACAGACGACTGAAGATGCAATGGCAGCAGGTGCAAAAGGTGTTACATATGGAAGAAATATTTTTGCTCATGAAACACCAGATAAAATGGTAGAAGCATTAGCAGGAATAATTTTCAGAAAAGAAACTGCAAAAGAAATGGCAAAGAAAATTGGTAAATGATAAACTTTTGATCATCCAACCAAAAGTTGGAAAGAATCAACTAAGTAGATTTGTAAAAGATTTAGAGATTGAGGGCATAAAACATATCTATGCAGATCCTAAAACTATCACAGATAAAAAAAGTAAAATGAAGACGGTATTCACAGCACAAAATGCAGATTACGTAGTACTGGATAAAGATGGGGGGAAAATTAGAGGGAAAAAAATTGGAAAACAATTCAAGATTTTATCAAACAAGGATATTGAGGATGTGTTTGAGACTGCAAAAAAAGGACTTGATTTTGTAATAATCGAGGTAAAAGATTGGAAAATAATTCCTCTAGAGAACATTATAGCAAAATTACATAAAATTCACACACAAATATTCACTATTGCTAAAAATCAAAAGGAAGTTAGAAAGATGTTTTCAATTTTGGATGTCGGTGTTGATGGGGTGATATTTCAGACAGGTTCAATTGGTGAAGTTCAAGAAACATTGGTAAATCTTGGAACGAAGAATTTTGAATTGAAGACTGCAAGAATCACAGATATACAAGAAGTAGGAGATGGAGAACGAGTGTGCGTTGATACAGCATCAATGTTACATAGAGGAGAAGGCATGCTGATTGGAAGTCGTGCAAATTTCATGTTTTTAGTCCATAACGAATCAGTAGGTTCATCATTTACATCACCTAGACCATTTAGGGTAAATGCAGGTGCAGTTCACTGTTACACATTATCGCCAGACGGAAATACAAGATATCTATCTGAGTTAGAAACAGGTAGTGAGGTTTTAATATTAAACTCAAAGGGAAAAGCAAGAAGAGCCGCCATCGGACGATGCAAAATTGAAAAAAGACCAATGTTATTGATTAAGGCTAAGGTTGGAAATGAGGTAGGAGGGATTATAGCACAAGATGCAGAGACTATACGATTTGTAAAAGCAAATGGACAATTGGTATCAGTTACACATCTCAAAAAAGGTGATTCAGTACTAGCATTTTCAAAAGAAGCAACGGGTAGACATTTTGGTATGGAAGTATCTGACGAATATATTCTAGAAAAATAATGAAGTATACAACATGCGTTTCAATTGGCGAGAAAAATCCAAAAAAAGTCAAAACTGTACTAAAAAAAGCACTTTCAAAATCAGATTTTGCTGAAATACGATTTGATTATCTAAAGAAATCAGACATTCCGATTGTTTTAGAAGATATTAAGAATGATGTTATAAGATGTGTTTGTACTCTTCGGCCAAAATCTGAAGGCGGATTATTTGTTGGAAAGGAGGATGAAAGGAAATCGATTTTACGATTAATTGCAGAGTATGATCCATTTTTGTTAGATGTGGAATTCAATACAATTCAAAAAGATAAAAGACTGGCATCATATCTCAAGAAAACTAAATGCAAACTACTAATTTCTTGGCATGATTTCAAGAAAACGCCAAATGAATCTCAATTAAAATTGCGATTCAAAAAGATGAGAAAGTTTTCAGGTTTTGTAAAGATTGTAACCGTCGCAAGAAATGTCTCAGATGCATCAAGATTATTGTCACTTTATTCTATAAAATCAAAGAGTAAGACTATAGCATTTTGTATGGGTGAACAGGGTAAATTTTCAAGGCTTTTATGTTTGCATTTAGGAAGTCCATTCACATATGTGTCACTTGGAAAAGCAATTGCTCCAGGACAGTTTAGCGTAGAGGAAATAAAGTCTTTACAAACTTAAAAAGTCAAAACTTTCTGCCAATAATAAATAAGGTTCCAAATTCACGTTTCCATTTTGATTTATTTTTTGAATCTGTAACATGTCTAGAACTGGTAATAAGCCCAGCATCTCTAAACATTTTCTTCCATTCTTTTTCAGAACGTAGGTCCATTGGGATATTCATATCTTTTATCCATCTAGTCGTTAGAGTATTATCACTGTAAAAATCAGTTCCACAATAAAATGCACCACCTTTTTTGAGTAGTCTGAATACCTTTTCCAAAGCAGGTTCCATGGGTACAGAATAGTATAATGACTCCATTGAGAAAATTACATCAAATTTTTCTTTTGTGTTCCATTCTTCAAGTTCGGTTACAAAATAACTTTCTTTTTCAGATGATTTTTTGGATTTTGCATTTTTGATCATCATTTTGCTTTTATCAATTCCAATAGACTTGATACAAGATGATTTGTTAGACATTTTTCTAACTACCCAGCCATTTCCACACCCAATGTCAAGAAATCTGAAATTTTCTTTCAAAGATAGTTTATCTAAAAATTGATTTACTGTAGTTCCATGACCTTTTTCCATTTCTTCAGAACGGCCAGTGTTTGCCCAAACATCAAATAATTTTGTAGTTTCATCCATTAGAAAGGATGAAATCTACTTTACTAATATAACATTAGATACTCTCGTACGGAAGATGGAAGATACTAAAGGCCGTATGATTTTGCGATTTCAACTACTTGTTCATCAGATCCAGATCTTTGATAATCATGTAGTAGATTTTCATTTAATTCCAAAAACGTATGTCCCCAGTTAAATTTCTCGAGAAGGTTTTGTGATAATTGTTCATCACCTAAAATGAAAGCAGCGCCGGCTATTGCTTCAACAGTAGTCAATTTATTAATTTTTGAATAATTTACTGGGTTTCCAGCCAAAAGGGGCGGTAGTTTTCTAGATACACCGACAAAGTTGTTTTCAAAAACTTGCTCTGCCAAAGCCCATGAACAATCAATTCCAGTAATAGAATTGAAAGAGGATTTTTCATGATTTAATAGAGTTTTTTCCGCATATGGATGCAAAAGAATCGTCTTTGGTTGAGATTTTGTAATTTTTCTTGCTAATCCAAATTTTATTAATTTAGCAGCGGTGCATTTTTTTGGATCATCCTGATAAAACATTAAGAGATTGATTTTCATATTATGAGAATTTTAGAGAAGGTTTTGTGTTTTACTCTAATGCTACGTATGACACTTTATAATAGAATCTAGATGGTTGTTCATCTTTGAGAATTTCTACATTCCAATTATCAATATCAATTTTTGAAGTAGAATTTTCAGGTACAATTGAGAATTTCTCTAATCTTACATCATTTCCACTATATCTGATTTTATAGTTAACATCATCAATTGTGACAATTGAGTATATTTCACCAGGTTTTCTAGTTGATTCAGTTACTAAACAATCCGAACTTTGACCAATTACACATTGGCCATTTGAAGTAGTAATTCTAAGATTTACATCAGATTCTTCACCTCGAGCAGAAGTGAATAGAGAACCTTGGATTACACGTGGTGAAAGAGTTGAATCATCTGAAGATTTTTCAGTTAAGATAATTGGAATTTCATTATCAGCAATTCTATTAAACTTCTCAATTACTTTTTTAGAAATAACTGGTGAAGATATTGATTTTCCAATAACTTCATTTTCAGATAAAACAAAGAATGATTTTACGATTTTTCCAAAATGAGTATCAACCGTTACATCATATTTTCCAATCATATTTTCATTATAAGGAATCTTATAATTCATAAAGAATCCAGGTCCATTTACAGATTCAAGAACTCTAAGTTTCTTCTCAGTATTCCCAAAGCCACATTGTTGCCCTTGTAGACAATTTATTTTTGAGACATCAGGTGTCTCAATTATGACAGAAACAGTATCATAATAATATGCATTTTCAATATTACCTGATATTCTAACTGTTTCACCAGGAACATACTCAGTCTTATCAAAATCAAAAACTATTTTTGGTTCAAGACCACCCTTTAGGGAATTATCTACTATAGAAACAGTTTTTTCAACGTAATGTCCATAGTAGTTTGCTTTAACTAGATACGTTCCAGATGAAAATATACCTGCACGAAGATCAAAGAGTCCATTGAAATCACCATTTTCATCAGGGTATGCCTTGAAATTCATGTCAGTAAGTAACAGTTTTTGTTTCTTCAATATAGCTTGGCCATCATAACCAGTTCTGCGGTCGTCATCAGATTGAGCTATACGTTCACCCCGCACTATATTACCATCTGCATCTTCATAATAATTACCACCTCCACCTGAACCACCACCACCATGATAGTCTTCATTTTCATCAGGAATTGTTTGGTAGTTTGACGACTTGACTATTTTCATAAATTTTGGATAAGGGATAGAAACTTGAACATAATTTATTTCCGCTTGAGCAAAATTTGTTGAATATGATGAGCCAAATTGAGTCGAACCACTCGGATGGGTAGATGATTGATCTAAGGAACGAGGATCTTTTAGAATTACATTACCGCTTATGTTGAGTTTTTCTCCAATGTAATAGATATCTTTTTCAAGTTCTAACGTAAGAGGAGGCTTTGTTTCATCAACAGCTAAGATTTCCTCTTGTGCAGAAATCACTTCAAATTGTATCGATTCAGTTGTTTTACTTTCAGCATGATTTGCATTAATTATGTATGTACCATAATCAAATTGATTTGGATATATTATTAGATCAATTCCATAATTCCCAACAGAGTCAGGAATTGCAGTGTAGACCAATGATTTTCCAAATTGATCACAATCATTTGTATAACAATTAGTTGCTTCAGAGTTACCTTGATGATCAATATATGAAAGTAGTTTTCCATCAGGATCAGAGATTGTGATTTCAACAAAATTTCTTAAATTATTAGACATTTTATGATCATAATTCATGATACTTCCACTTATTTTCATTGCAGTACCAAGAACATATTCAGATACATCAGTTTCAAGTCCAAGAGGAGTTCTTAAATCAACATACGACTCCGGATCATCTACGAACTTGATTACTACAGATGCACTACCAAAACTTTCAGAGACTCTAATTTTATAACTACCAAGTGCGTGGAAATAGTCCTCAGGATTAGAAATATCATCCATTACTTTGAATTCAAATGAGAATTCACCTTTACCATCAAGACGTACCATATCGGAAATAGTAATTGGGTTAGCTGCAGCTGCACGATTATCTGAAGAAGTAGTTGTAGTTCTGTGAAAGAGACTTGTTTGTTGAATATCAATATTTAGAGTATCAGTCCACACATGATTACTTCTTCCAGAGACTTTTACTACATCTCCAATTGTATAGAGTTCTTTATCAGTAGTTAGTGATATAGCAACATCTTCTTTAGCATCTTTAGATAGGGTAAAAGTTGTTTTTCCAAAAAGTTCATTGTATGTATTAGTAGAAAATGAATTTTGATGTTTAAAAACACCTTCAATTTCATATGTGCCAAAAATTGGATTTACAGGAGACATAAACAATTGTGCAGAAAATGGATAGATTTGACCTCCACCTGCTTGATAAACAGTGGAAAATGTAGAGGTAGGAAAGATTGTACCATCAAAAATTATTTTTCCATTTGGATCTGTTACAGTATAATACAACCCACCATATTCAATTGAAGAGTTTGTTTCTGCAGAAAATATTACAGTTTCACCAGGTAGATATGATGTTTTATCAGTAAACATTTGAAGATTTTCAGTTTCAGTTTCAGTTGATGATATGTCGATCTTATCAACTATAGAAAAATTTGTTGTTATTGTGCTAACATCATAATCGATTTCAACATCATAATCACCTTTTTCAAATCCCAATACACTTTGTAAGTTTAGCGTAGTAGTAAAATTTAAATCACGATCAGGAAATACGGCTAAATTTTTAAAATAATTTGGCCCAGTAACCTTAATTTTAATAAATTCAGAATCAACTTTTTCAGAAATAGTTCCGGAGATGACTAATTTGTCTCCAAAATTATAAATAGATTTATCAATTTCAGCAGTAAATAGAAATTCAGAGGTTTGGTCTTCAATTAAGTTCCCATTGGAAGATTTTGGTGTTAATCTTTTAAACTCCCAATCAGTAATTGAATCAGTATCCAATCCATCTGTAATTCTTTGCCATGTAGTTCCAGAATCATTCTGATCCTTAAAGATAGGTGTTTCATCAATCATATTATTAGAATCATCATAGAGTGATACAGACTCACCAAAATCTTTGAACCAATAATTCACATGTGTAAATATCATAAAAGAGTCAGGTAAAATAATTGTATTAGCAGGTATTGTGAATTTTTTCCATACTGCAGTTGGAACTAACGACCATCCACTAATATCAATTTCTTGTGATGTGGGATTGTAAAGTTCTACATACTCTTGACTTCCAGATTTACCTTCAACACTTTTAGAATTAATGCCAGAACCTCCAACTCCTAATCCTGCATCAGAGCCTTCAGGATTAATTTCAATTTCATTAATTACAATTTGTGGATCAGTTTCACTTTGTGAAAGTACTGGAGTTATAGTACCACCTAGCAATAGAATCGCCATTAGGCTAAATAGAAGCGGATTTTTCAGATGCATGTGCTACTCATATACCCATTTTTATCAATAATAGAATCAAATTGAGAAAAAGTTGATCCATTTGTCAAAGTCTTATATGTTTTTGAGTGCAACATAAGAAATTAGGCGTGGATTAGTATAAAGAACTCGTAGGAATCATACATTTCCAAGTTTTTTTCTATCACATATTGGACATTTTTGGTTTTCAATTTTTGAACCACAATTTACACATATGCCTTCACCGACAGCCTTCTTAATCATTTTTTTCCGACGGCCAACAAAGATTCTAATTCCAAAGTAAATTGTAATCGAAATAATTATTGCATAAATTGGAGGTAGACCAACCCCCATCAAACCAATCAAAAAAAACAAAATCCCAATAATTAATAAGAAATCTTTTCTTTTAAGTGCCAAGTAATTTTGTATTCTTTGTTATTGATAAAAAGATAATGCCAAACTCAGACAAATAGATTATTTCATTCAATTTCCATACTCTAACTCTTCTTCATCGTTCAGCGAATAATATCATCATTCTTTGTATAAATATCTAAAATGGGAGCGGCGTGATTCGAACACGCGATCTCTGCGTCCCAAACGCAGAATCATACCAAGCTAGACCACGCTCCCAGCGA
>Ga0315316_10003580_pt1 | contig 11262 bp, 13 predicted proteins | sample M160m3416metaG_FD_203702 | JGI IMG/M metagenome (GOLD analysis project Ga0315316, IMG submission 203702) | Ammonia-oxidizing marine archaeal communities from Monterey Bay, California, United States - M1 60m 3416 | ecosystem: Environmental > Aquatic > Marine > Intertidal zone | place: USA... | reverse complement strand
TTCTCTTAGGTACAAATATTCCAGGAGTATCAATTAAAACAACTTGAGAATAATCAAGACAATAAATTCCTATTATATTATTTCTCGTGGTTTGAACTTTTTTTGTAACTATAGATATCTTTTGTCCAACTAATCTATTAATCAAAGTTGATTTACCAACATTTGTGGCTCCTAAGACATTTACAAAACCAAATTTTTTTTCATAACTATTCAATTACTATTTCTCTCAATAATTTTTAATAATTTATTAGCAGCATCAGCTTCAGCAGATTTTTTAGACTGCCCAAGGCCTTGTGTCTTATTAATTCCCTTTATACTAACTTCTACTTTGAATTTAGGAGAATGATCTGGCCCTTCTTTCTCATAATTTGAATACAGTGGCATTTCATACTTAAGTTGCATTGCTAACTCCTGTAGTGCAGATTTTGAATCTTTAGGTGGCATTTCATCAGCTAATATATATTCTTTCCATAATAGTTGAATAACATTTTTTACTTCATTATAATTACTGTCTAAAAAAATTGCTCCAATAATAGCCTCCATAGTATCTGATAATATTGAATAATTTTCTCCATTACTAAAATTAAAATTCTCACTCACCTTTACATAGTTTTGAAGATTTATATTAATAGCTATTTTAGCTAACATTTTACCACTTACAAGAACTGCAATTCTTCTTGCAAGTTCTCCTTCTGACTCATTTAAAAATTTTTTATATATTAGATTTGCTATTGATAATCCTAGAACCCTATCTCCTAGAAATTCTAGACGCTCGTAAGTATAATCATTTTTATTATTTAAAATGCTAGTATGGGTTATAGCCGATTCTAATAATCCTCTATTTCTAAAATTATATTTTAGAGTATCTTCTATTTTATTAATATCTTTCATAAATTATATACTTTTAAACAAACGTTCTACTCTTATTGATGATGGCCATAACCATAATTTCCATAATGGCTCAGTCCTATCCCTTGAGTAAAATATTATTTGTGCTTTACCAACTAAATTTTCAAAAGGTATAAAGCCAAGTTGGCTTAATATTCTACTGTCAGAAGATTGATCTCTATTATCACCCATTGCAAATAAATGACCATTAGGAACAGTATAAACATCGGTGTTATCTAGCATTCCATTTGGACTTGCATCAAGTACTTCATAAAAGATATCATCTGACAAATTTTCAGTATATCTTTCGTAAGTATACATTATATTATTTCTATCTTTTGCACTCCATGAACCATTGGCTTTTCTATCTATTTCTTTATTATTTATATATAAAACACCATTCCTAATTTGAATTTTATCACCTGGAAGACCAATAATCCTTTTAATATAATCAATTTTTGTATTTTTAGTGAACTTAAAAACAGCCACATCTCCTCTTTTAGGATATTCACCAAAAATTCTTCCAGAATATTTGGGAAAACTCATTGGAAATGAATGCCTACTGAATCCATAAGTGTATTTTGATACAAATAGATAGTCCCCTTCTAAAAGAGTTGGCTTCATAGAGCCTGATGGAATACTAAAAGGCTCGAAGGCGAATGTTCTTAATGTTAATGCAATCAAGATTGCAATAAAGAATGTCTTTATATTTTCGATCCAATAATTACTTTTATTGTTAGAATTATCCTTTTTTAGTTCTTTTTTTTTAAAAAATTGCAACTTCATTTCTAATTAAAACTCCATTTATTAATTTGATATTATAACTATTGCCATAGCAAGCTTATTGTCATCTGTTAAACTTACTTCAATCTTGGCTGATTCATCATTTTTAGTAATTAATTTAAATTGTTCTAAAGCTCCTCCTTTTAATATAATTGTAGGTTTACCAGATTTTAAATTAACTACTTCTATATCTTTATAAAACACCCCTCTTTTAAATCCTGTACCCAAAGCTTTTGAGCAAGCTTCCTTAGCTGCAAACCTTCTAGCATAGGAATCAGCATAATTCTTTCTAGAATCACATTTTTTTATTTCATTTTTTGTATATATTCTATTTTTAAACCTCTCACCATGTTTTTCAAGCGTAGCTTCTATTCTCATAGAATCACATAAATCTTGACCTATTCCAAAAATCATTTGCCACTATCTATAATGTTACGCATTTTTTTAATTACTTTATCTAATCCCATAAATATAGCCTCTCCAATTAGAAAATGACCTATATTTAATTCCTTAATATTATGAATTTTGGCAATTTCTTTTACATTTTCAAAATTTAAACCATGTCCTGCATGAACTTCAATACCTTTATCCACAGAAAAATTTACGGCTTTTTTTATTCTTTTTAATTCTATTGATTTATTATTAGTATTACAATATTCACCTGTGTGCAATTCGACAATATTGGCATCTAAAGCCAATGCTTCATTAATTTGATTTAAATCGGGATCTATAAATAGTGAAACGTCGATATTAGCCTTAGTACAATGTTTAATAATATTTTGTATAAAATATTTTTTTTTATCTTTTATATTTAATAATTCTAGTCCACCTTCTGTTGTAACTTCTAGTCTTTTTTCTGGCACCAAACATACTCTTTCTGGTTTGAACTCTAAAGCTATTTCTAACATTTCTTGAGTAGCTGCCATTTCTAAATTCAAAGGAATTTTAATATTTTCTTTTAGAGTTTTAATATCTTGATCAGAAATATGTCTTCTATCTTCTCTTAAATGGGCAGTTATACCATCTGCTCCTGATTTTTCCGCTATTTTTGCGGCTTTTATGGGATCAGGATGAAAACTACCTCTGGCATTCCTTATAGTAGCCACATGATCAATATTAATACCTAGTCTCATATTATTTCTTTTTACTTTTAATTATTAATTTAAGTTTACTCTTTTTATAATTATTTATTATTAACTTAGTTACAAAATAACAGGGAGCACTTATAAAAATTATAGTTACAATGGAACCTATAAACATAGTAGGAATTAATTTTAATTCAGATAAAAATATAAAAGAATTCTCATAATTTAATTGTATAAAAAATGTATAAAATGCGTTCCATAACAAATATAATTCATTGGAGATTAATTCCATATTTATTTGATTTATATTAGTTGATGTATAAAAAACACTTCCTATTTTCAAGTTTAAGATACAAATAAACGGAAATGTCCATGGATTACCAATAAAATTTCCAATAATTGAAGCAAAAATGCTTGCACCAAATATCCATGCTAGCAATATACCTATAATAAAATGTAGACCAAATAATGGAGTCATAGCTGCAAGTACTCCAAATGTGAAACCAAGAGAAATACTATGCGATGTTCCTGGAAGCCTTTTTATTCTCAAGGTAGTATATTTAATTAATCTACCCCATCCATTTCTTGGCCAAAAATAATATGTAATTTTAGAAATAAAATTAATTTTTTTTCTTTGCTTAAATAGCATTATTTACCAGGCCTACTTCCAGGCTTTATAGCAGGCAGCTTCTTTAAATCTTCTGGTAAATTTTCTGGTTCATAATTTGGAATATCTAAATTAGCTAAAGTAACAAGTGGAACACCTAAATTTACTGAATCTCCTCCTCTGTTTATTAAGGCCGCTTCAGCTACTACCTCACCACCAAGGTCATGTATACATTCAAAACATTCTAAAGAAGATTTACCTGTAGTAACAATATCTTCTACAACTAGTACTTTTTGACCTTTATTTATTTTAAAACCTCTTCTTATTGAGAAAACTCCATCTTTTCTCTCTGCAAATATGTTTAATTTATTTAAATGCCTAGATAATTCATAGCCCACAATTACTCCTCCCATAGCAGGAGAAACAATTAGATCAATTGAATCTAAATCTACAAGGTTTTTTACTTTTGCAGATAGACTTTTACATAATGACTCAGCTATTTTAGTATTTGAGAAAACTAGAGCTGATTGCAAGTACATCCTACTATGCAAACCCGATGACAGTATAAAGTGTCCCTCTAATAAGGCATCTATTGATTTATATATCTTTAAAACCTCATCTTCACTCATTATAGACATTTTTTTTCCTTATTAATTATAATTCTCTTTAGCTCTTGCAACCTCGTATACACTTAAATTTGTTCTAAGGCCTGTAATAATCTCATTTAAATGTTTAGCATTATTTACTTCTATGTCTAATGACAATTGAAAAAAATCAGTCGATCGTTGGTTAATTAGAAAATTAGTTATATTACCGCCTAGATCAGCTATGATTTGGGTTAAAGTATTTAAACTACCCCTTTTATTAGTTATAGTAATATTTATTCTTCCCACGTTATTTTCAGAATTTTTTGCGTTCCATGTTAAATCAACCCATAACTCTGGATTATCAGTAAACCTCTCTAAAGTTGCACAATCTAAGGTGTGAACAGTAACACCTTTACCTTCAGTCATTAAACCTACTATTCTCTCTCCAAATAAAGGATAACAACATTCCCCCATATGAATAGCTACTCCAGGTTTTAAACCTTTAATAGATATACCTTTATTTTTATTATTATTTATATTTAAAATATTGTTCTTCTTTGATTTTTTTGGCAATAATATACTTAGTATTTCTTCACTATTAATCTCCCCTTTACCAAGTGCAAAAAATAGAGACCTTCTGCTTTTATAGGACATTTGTTTCAAAATAGGATCAATTAATTTGTCATGGAATTGTTTATTATCTAGTATAAAATTATTTTCTAGAATAGACCTACCTAACTTAATAAATTCATTTCTATCATTCTTCCTGATAAATTTATTTATATAAGACCTTGCTTTACCTGTTACCGCATAATTTAGCCAACCAGGCTGAGGACTTTGGCTATTAGATCTTAATATCTCAACTTGATCTCCATTAGATAAGATTGTCTGTAAAGGAGCCGAACGTCCATTTATTTTACAACCAACACATGTCTCCCCTACTTTAGAATGTACAGCAAATGCAAAATCTATAGGGGTTGCACTCTTAGGCATTGTTATTACCTCGCCTTTAGGTGAGAAACAAAAAACCTGGTCAGAATACATTTCCATTTTTGAATGTGATAATAAATCGTCTGCACCTGATGAATTACCTATAATTTCAGAAAATTCTTTAAATAAATTTAAACTAACTTTACCTGGTTTAATGGGAACACTATCTTTTTCTTTATAAAACCAATGTGCTGCTACACCAAATTCATTTAGTTCATGCATTTTTTGCGTTCTAATTTGAATCTCAATAGGCCTTCCCAAGGGACCGATAACGTTTGTATGTATTGATGAATATCCATTAGATTTTGGTATGGAGATATAATCTTTAAATCTACCAGGTATCATAGGCCATATATTATGAATTATTCCTAATGCTGAATAGCATTCATTAACATCATTACAAATTATTCTAAATGCATAAATATCCGATATATTTTCAAATGGAATTGATGATTTCTGCATTTTTTTCCATATTGAATATATACTTTTTTCCCTTCCTTGAATTTCTATAATTTTATTATTAAGTTTGAATTTATGCTTAATCTCTCGCGTGATTTTTTTTACCAATTGATTATCTTGATTTCGTAAAAATTGAATACGCTTATTTAATGATTTTCTAATAGAATAGTTTACTTCTGAAAAAGCAACATCTTCTAATTCTTCTCTCATATTTTGCATACCAATTCTGGCAGCTAATGGAGCGTATACATCTAGTGTTTCTCTAGAAATTCTAATACGACGATCTATTGATTCTATGTGACTTATTGTTCTCATATTATGAAGACGATCTGCAAGTTTCACTAATAAAACTCTTATATCTTTCGACATAGCTAATAAAAATTTCCTAAAATTTTCTGCTTCTCTTAATTCTATATGTGGAGTTTCAATCTTTGATAGCTTTGTAACACCGTCAACAAGTCTAGCAATCTCTGCACCAAATAATTTTCTTATTTCTGCTCTACTTGCTACGCCATCTTCAACTGTATCATGCAGTAAAGCTGTAGCAATACTTACCCAATCTAGTTTATAATCAGCTAAAATATTTGCTACAGCTAAAGGATGAAAAAAATAAGGATCTCCTGAATCCCTTTTTTGTTCACTATGTCTTTCTCTGGAAAATTCTACAGCCTGAATAAGTACATTTTTTTTAATGTTTGCATCATAACTACTGACCTTCTTTATTATATCCTGAAAGTAATTATTGTTATTATGCATTTTAATGTTAGAATCGAGTTTATTTAACTCCATACTTTAAGCCAATAAGTTAATTATATATCCTCATACCTATCTTGAACTTGAATTCCAAATTTACCAAGTGGATTAACTGGCTCTACAACTTTTTCTTCTTCAGTTACTGCTTCATCTTCTTCATTTTCTATATCAGAAGTTTCATCATCAACTAATTGTGTTTGTAAAGAAGCGATCATACTTTCTTTTAAGTCTGAAATTTTAATAGTTTCATCTGCTATTTCTCTTAATGAAACAACCGGATTTTTATCGTTATCACGTGACACAGTTAACTCTGAACCAGCTGTAATTTCTCTACCCCTATGGGCTGCTAAAACTATTAAATCAAATCTATTATCTACTTTTATAATACAATCTTCAACTGTAACTCTTGCCATCTTTAATCCTTAAAAATTTGTTTAAAATATTCCTACAATTATTATATCTCAATTAACACTTAATATATAGCTTTAGCAATAGAAATGTTAGATCTTTTGCATTTATATAATAAACTTTTGATATTTATACCACTTATAGGATGAACCCAGTTTGAACTTAAGTCATGCAATGGTTTTAATATAAAGTCTCTATTAATCATTCTAGGATGAGGAGTTTGCAGATAATTACTATTATTAATTACTTTTCCTTTATAATCCAATATATCTAAATCTAGAACTCGTGGAGAGTTTCTTAAAGAAGACCTTTTACTATAAATTTTTTCAATTTTCTTAAGTCTCTTTAAAATATAGTTAGGCTTAAGCTCTGACCTAATTAAGATCACTCTATTATAAAAAGTAGGTCCTAAGCCTGAAGGTATTGGTTTACTAATATATATTTTTGAAGCAGATCTTACCCTTAACCCTTCATTTGATAAGTTAAAAAAGACTATATTCATGATATCTTTAGAATTATTCATATGGCCTCTTAAATTTGAGCCTATAGATATAAAAATATTATTATTCATAAACATAATTATTTATAGTCTTTAATTTCAATAAACAAAATATTTATTATAATATTAAAATTAATAGAGTGTGATAAATAAAAAGTTTAATTATGATAGTACCAAATAAAAATTGCTCACTTTGTGATAGATTAAAAAGTTATAGAAATAAGTATAAAAAATTGGAACCTACGTGGCATAATTCACCCGTAGAATCATTCGGTGATATAGATTCTAAGATACTAATTGTTGGCCTTGCACCTGGATTACAAGGAGCAAATAAAACAGGAAGGCCTTTTACCGGTGATCATGCAGGAAATACTTTATATCCATCTTTAATAAAAAATAAACTAGCAGAAGGAACCTATAAAGAAATTTATAATGATGGACTAAAATTAAAAAATATAAGAATTACAAATAGTGTTAGGTGTGTACCTCCTAAAAATAAGCCTACTAATTCAGAAAGAATAAATTGTAGAAAATTTCTTAGATCTGAAATACAAAATATGAAAAATTTAAAAATTATACTAACGCTCGGTTTAATAGCTCATGAAGAGGTTTTAAAAACATTTGGTTTAAAAATTGCTTCAAATAAATTTGAGCATGGCAAAATACACTATATTAATAAAACTTTATTAATATTTAATAGTTACCATTGTTCAAGATATAATATTAATACAAAGAGGCTTACTACAGATATGTTTAATAAAATTATTAAAACTATATGTGAAAAAATAGTATTAATCTAAACTATTAGATATTTTTTCAATGAATTTTGATGAACTGGGAGATACACGACTAGAAATAGAATGCAGTAACTCTCCTTCTCTACTAATTAAATATTTATGAAAATTCCATCTAGGCAACTTACCGGATCCATAATTATTTTCTATCCATTGATAAAATGAGTGCTTACCTTTACCTAAAACTTTTTGCTTACTCATTATAGGAAAAGTAACACCATATATACCTTCACAAAAATCTTTAATTTCTTGTTTATTCCCAGGCTCTTGTCCGCCAAAGTCATTAGAAGGTACAGCAATTATCGAAAGTTCATTAGAAGAAAACTTATTAGTTAATTTCTGAAGTCCCTCATATTGTTTAGTAAAACCACAATAACTAGCTGTGTTTACAATTAATATAACCTTGCCAGGAAAATCACTTAACTTTACATTATTTCCATTTATATCCTCGAATAAAGTATCAGCTAAAATTAAATTTTTAGCATTCGTAATACTACTTACAGAAAAGTAAGACATAAAAAATAAACATATAAATTTTAAAAAATTTAGCATATTAGTTCTACGTTAACATAAATATATTTAGATTAATTTAATTTTTAGCTCTTAACAATCTTTGCTTTTGTCTTTGCCAATCTCTTCTTTTTTCATCAGCTCTTTTATCTCTATCTTTCTTACCTCTGCCTAATCCTAAAATAATTTTAGCAACACCTTTAAAATTAAAAAATATTTTTAAAACTATTAATGTTAATCCTTGTTTTTGAACACTACCTTGTAATTTTTTTATTTCCTTTTTATGTAATAATAATTTACGAGGTCTAGTAGGAGAGGTATGAAATTCTTTTTGTGCATTATTATATTCTGCTATATGGCAATTTATTAGCCACATTTCTCCATCTTTTGGATCAGCATAAGCATCTCCTATATTAGCCTTACCCAATCTTAAAGATTTAACTTCAGGTCCAGATAAAATAATTCCAGCTTCAACCGTTTCTAAAATTTCATATTCTCTTTTAGCACGTCTATTTGATATTATTGGACTCATTAAATTTCTATTTTATGAAGTTCAAGGTCTTTTAAAGCTAATTTAACTACATTTTTTGTTTGATTAGCAGGCTCTACTAACGGCAATCGCACTTCAGAATTAGCTATACCTCTCAAAAATGCGGCATATTTAACTGGAGTAGGACTAGTTTCTACAAATAATGATGTATGCAAAGGCATAAGTTTTTCTTGTAACGTTCTAGCTTCTATCAAATTACCTTCACTCCATAATTTATGAAATTCAGACATTAAATTAGGTGCAATATTACCTGTCACAGATATTATTCCATCCCCTCCTGAGGCCATAAATGGAAGCTGTGAAGGGTCTTCTCCAGAAAACTGAATAAAATTATTATCATCTAATGCATTCTTCAATAAGGTTGGTCTGATTGGGTCGTTACTTGCATCCTTTACACCAATAATATTTGGTAATTTAGCTAATTTAACCATTGTCTCTATAGACATATCAACTATCGATCTTCCTGGAATATTATAAATAAATAAAGGTATCTCTACCGCATCATTAATTGCTTTAAAATGAGCATACATTCCTTCTTGAGTAGGCTTATTATAATAAGGCATTACTATTAGCGCAGAATCTGCTCCTGCTTTTTTTGCATATTCAGTTAAATTTATAGCTTCTTCAGTCGAATTTGATCCTGTTCCAGCCATGACTGGAACTCTTCCATTTGAAACTTCAACAGTTAAATCAATTAACCTTTCATGTTCAGAATGACTTAATGTAGGGGATTCACCTGTTGTTCCACATGGAACAAGGCCACTAGTGCCCTGAATAATTTGCCATTCTACAAACTTTTGAAAAGCAACTTCGTCTACTTGCCCATTAACAAAAGGTGTAATAAGTGCTACAAATGATCCTTTATATTTAATATTCATATAATTTCTGCCTCAATAATTTTATATCTATTAATAAAAAAAGTAATTATACTTATTATACTATGTTCAATTCATCAAATATATTAATAAAATATATTCTATTATTTTGTAACATAATTACTTTATGTTTTGTACTTCATACGAAACAATTATTAGCAAATACAAATGAAAAAGATAAAAATACAGAATTAATTCTTAAGATAATTAATTTAGCAGAAAACAATAAGTTACAACAAATAAATAAGTTATTAGACAAAAATAGTGATGTAAATTTGGATGACTTAGTAAATTGGTTAATGATTTCAAACAAAAATATAGAGATAAAAGACTTAGAAAATACTATTAAAAAATATGAAGGTTGGCCAGATATAAACAATCTAGTTATTGATTTAGAAGAGAAAATAGATTGGAATATAGCAGATAATATACTCTTTAAAATATATGAAAGACAAAAACCTATTACAAGAATAGGTAAAATTAAATATGCAAATTTTTTAATTAATAATAACAGTATTAATTTAGAGCAAAAAAATATAATTATTGAAAATTGGGTTAATGGTTCATTTAATAAAGAAAATGAAGAATATATTTATAAAAATTTTTCCTATTTATTTGATGAAAAAGATAATATCCAAAGATTGAATAATTTAATTTTCAAAAAAAAATGGTCAAGTGCATATAGACAAATCAATAAAGTTAGTAATGACTATCAAATTTTATCAAAAGCAAAAATAAAACTATCAAGAAAAGAATATGGCGTTGATTACGCAATAAAAATTATCCCTGAATACCTTAAAAATGATTCAGGGCTAGTTTATGAAAGAGTAAAATGGAGAAGAACTAGCGGTCTGCCTGATGAGTCCTATCAATTATTACGAAATCATCTCAATAAAAATTCAAAAACTCTTATGAAACCAAGCTATTGGTGGAAAGAAATAAATTGGCATACAAGAAACTTATTAAATCAAAAAAAGTATGAACAAGCTTACTATTTACTAGTTAATCATCAGCAAACTAAAATTTCAAATATAGCTAATGCAGAATGGTTACTTGGATGGATATCCTTAGAATTTTTAGAAAAGCCAGAACAAGCACTTAAGCATTTTTTAAATATGAGAGATATAGTCAAAATGCCTATTTCTATTTCTAGAGCTAATTATTGGTTAGCAAAAACAGAAAAATATTTACTCAATGAAATTAACACCAATTCCTATTATGGGATTGCAAGCAAATATAATACTACATTTTACGGACTATTATCTAATGAAAAAATTAATAATAAACCTAATTTTGAATTACAAGATATAGAAATGTTTAAAGATACTCCTGAAAATAATATTAATACAAAATTACACGTATTAGGACTTTTAAGCAGTACATCTGATAAAAAATATAGCTTAAAATTTATTAATGGTTTATTTAAAAATAAATTAAGCAAAAATGAAATTTTACAAATTCTTAAAGTTCTAAA
>Ga0315316_10003578_pt1 | contig 11265 bp, 6 predicted proteins | sample M160m3416metaG_FD_203702 | JGI IMG/M metagenome (GOLD analysis project Ga0315316, IMG submission 203702) | Ammonia-oxidizing marine archaeal communities from Monterey Bay, California, United States - M1 60m 3416 | ecosystem: Environmental > Aquatic > Marine > Intertidal zone | place: USA... | reverse complement strand
GGGCAGACCCACCGGCATCAGCCCCTTCTGGAGCGCGTAGCCGACGAGGAAGAGATTCGCGCCGATGGCGTCTCCCAGCAACGCGGTCGCCAGCTTCGTCGCTTCCACGAAATCGGCCCGCTCCGTACCGATGGCCGCCACGATCCGGGACTCCATCGACTCGGACGACATATCCAGATCCGCATTCGAGGCGAAGTCTGCCGTGGGCGCGACATGGGTATTCACGACCGCCTGCGTACGCGAGGCGCCGAGCTTCTGCATCCCATCCATGCCCGTCGCAACGACGATGTCGCAGCCGAGCGCGAGATCCGCGCCTCCGTTCGGGATCCGCGTCGAGTGGAGTTCCTCCGGCGTCTTGGCCACGCGTACGTGGCTCGCGACCGCACCGTTCTTCTGCGCGAGCCCGGTCACGTCGAGCAGGGAGACCCCCTTGCCCTCGAGGTGAGCCGCCATCCCGACGAGCGCGCCGATCGTAATGACCCCCGTCCCCCCGATCCCCGCGACGAAGATATTGAAGGGCTGGTCGAGCTCGGCCACCCTCGCATCCGGGATCGCGTCGAAGAGAGACTCCGATGAGGATGCATCCACGCCAACGGACTCGACCTTGCGAATCTTCCCGCCGATCACCGTCGCGAAGCTCGGGCAATAGCCCTCGAGGCAGGAGAAATCCTTGTTGCAGGAGGACTGATTGATCGTGCGCTTCCGGCCGAGTTCGGTCTCCACCGGCTCGATCGAGATGCAATTGGACTGAACCGAGCAATCGCCACAGCCCTCGCAGACAGCCTCGTTGATCACGACCCTGCGATCCGGCTCAGGGAACTCCCCGCGCTTGCGTAACCGCCGGGCCTCCGCCGCGCAGGTCTGGTCGTAGAGCAGCGCCGTCACGCCGGGCAGCGTCCGCAGCTCTTTCTGGACGCGGTCCAGGTCGTTGCGGTGATGGAGCGTGATGCCGTCGGGGAAGGCCCCGGGCGCATATTTCGAAATATCATCGGAGAGCACCGCGATCCGGCTGATCCCCTCCCCGGCGAGCTGCCGCGCGATCTCGGGCGTCGTGACTTCGCCCGCCATCTCCTCGCCCTCGATCGGCTGGCCACCCGTCATCGCGACCGCGCCATTGACGAGGATCTTGTAGGTAATGTTGACGTCCGCGGCGACCGCGGCCCGGATCGCGAGCAGACCCGAGTGAAAATAGGTCCCATCCCCCATGTTCTGGAAGATGTGATCGACGTCCGTGAAGCGAGCCTGGCCGATCCAGTTCGCGCCCTCCGCGCCCATCTGGTTCACGGCCAGCGTGCGGCGCTCCGGCAAAAAAACCGCCATCCCATGACAACCGATCCCACCGAGGGCGACACTGCCGTCCGGAACCACGGTCGACCGGTTATGGGGGCAGCCCGAACAGAAGGAGGGCAGCCGCGTGAGCGCACCCGGCGCCGCAACCAGCCCCTGCTGATCCGGATCTGGCGTCAACCGGGCAGTCCACTCCGGCGCTTCCTGCTGAATCCAGCGTCGCACGACGCTCGCGACCGCAGCGGGGTTGAGCTCGCCGATCTGCGGCACCAGCGGCCGCCCCTGCAGATCTTGCTTCCCCCAGATCCGAGGCCGCTCGGAAAGGTTATAGAGCGCGCTCGCAAGCTGCTCTTCGAGGATGGGCTTCTTCTCCTCGACCACCAGGAGATCGTCATGTCCTCGCGCGAAAGCGCGAATCCCTTCGCGTTCGATCGGCCAGGTGAGCCCCATCTTGTAGATCGAGATCCCCAATGCGCGCGCCTTGTCATCGTCGAGTCCCAGGTCCTGGAGGGCCTGCCTCAAATCCCCATAGGCCTTGCCCGTCGTGACGATGCCGAGGCGACGAGTCGGCGCCTCGAGCACGACCCGATCGATCGGGTTGGCGCGCACGAACGCCGAGAGGGCCACGAGTCGATGTTCGAAGAGCCGCTCTTCGACCATCGTCGGGATATTCGCCCAGCTCACGTGCAGCCCACCCGGAGGCGGCTCGAAATCCGTCGGAGGGACGATCTGTACCCGGTCGGGCGAGACCGAGACCGACCCTGAACTCTCGACCGTATCCGTCAAACATTTGAAACCGATCCAACAACCCGTGTAACGCGACAAGGCCCATCCATAGAGACCGAAGTCGACGTAGTCCTGCACACTCGACGGGTTCAGGACAGGGATCCCGCAGTGCATCATCGCGGGTTCGCTCTGGTGTGCGATCGACGAAGACTTGGCGCCCGGGTCATCGCCCATCAAAGCGAGCACGCCGCCATGCGGGGAGGTCCCGGCGTAATTGGCGTGCTTCAGCGCGTCGCAAGCGCGATCCACGCCCGGCCCCTTGCCGTACCACATGCCGAAGACCCCATCGACCTTGGGCCCTTCCATCAGCGTGGCCTGCTGGGATCCGAACACCGCGGTCGCGGCGAGGTCCTCGTTGAGTCCGGGCTCGAAGTGGACGTTGTGCTCCTCGAGCTCCTTCTTCGCTTGCCACAGGTTCATGTCGAAGGTTCCGAGCGGAGACCCGCGATATCCCGAGATGAAGCCGGCCGTATCGAGGCCGGCGGCGAGGTCGCGCTGTCGCTGCATCAGCGGCAGCCGGACGAGGGCCTGATTCCCGGTCAAGAAAACCCGCCCCGACTGAATCCGATAACGATCAGCCAGGACATAATTTGCATCGAAATCGGGGGATGCTGTCGCCAACGCTGCTCTCCTGTCGGGCGGACACGAGCAACGTCGCACGGCGTGACGCCCATCGGCCGGCCTCGCGCCACGGTAGCGTAAGCGCGGGCGCGCCCAATACGGCCGCTGCCCCCTTCGCCCCCCCCCACCCCCTTCGCCCCCCTGCCTCGAGCCCCGGTTCGACGAGCGCGGCTCGACGGCCTATACGATCACGCCACCACGGTGCGAGGGCGCCGGCCTTCCTGCCCCCGCACGATCACGAGACGGAGAGACCCGAGATGAGCGAATGGCCCGGCGATGGACCGATGAAGATCGGCGTGGCTTTCCACGCGACGGACGTCGCGATGCACCCGGTGGACGTGGCCCGGGAAGCCGAGGCCCGCGGCTTCCACTCCCTCTATCTACCGGAACACACCCATATCCCCACCAGCCGCCGGACGCCCGCTCCGACCGGCACACCCGAACTCGGCGAGGAATACCTCCGGAGCCCCGATCCCTACGTCACGCTCGCCGCGGCGGGCGCAGTGACCGAGAAAATCCTGCTCGGCACGGGCATCGGCCTGCCCGCCCAGCACGATCCGATCACCTTCGCCAAAGAACTCGCGACCCTCGACTGGATGACGCAGGGACGTTTCATCTTCGGAATCGGCTACGGCTGGAACCACGAAGAGATGGAGAACCACGGGATCGTGGTGAAGACGAGGCGCGAACACGTGCGTGAAGTCATGCTCTCGATGCAGGGACTCTGGAGCGAGGAAGTCGCCTCCTTCGACGGCGAATTCGTTCGCTTCGAGCCTTCTTGGCAGTGGCCCAAACCCGTCCAGAAGCCAGGCCCCCGCGTCCTGATCGGGGGCGCCGCAGGCCCGAAGATCTTCGCGCAGATCGCCGAATACGCAGACGGCTGGATGCCGATCGGCGGGGCGGGGATGGCCGCTCAACTCGAGCGGCTACGCGGTTTACTGGAGGAGCGGGGGCGCGACCCTCGATCACTTCACGTCGTACCCATGGGCGTCTTCCCGAGCGACAAAAAGCTCACCTACTATGCAGAGTGCGGGGTCACTGAATGCGTCCTGCGGCTACCCGGCGCACCTCGAGACGAGGTCATGCCCGTCCTCGACGACTACGTCCAGTACCTCGATCGCGGATAGCCGACGAGCCCTACCCTGCGGGTCGAAGCGCCTCGCACACCGGCCGCTGCCGAACCATTCCGACCCCGAGATCCTGCACACGCAGACGGAGCCCAAAGAGCGACCGCGGGCCTAACACTGCGCGCCCAGTCGGCTCCCGGAGGACCGAAGCCCCCCGCAGATCCAGGCTCCGCGAGCCACACCGACCTCGATCCTTCGCGGCGATCGGCGAGGAGGGATCGCCACGCCGAGAGACCCCAGAACCGGGTCCGGGGTGGCCCGCGCGGCATGGACGCGACTCGCCAATTTCGATACGCTTCGGATCGAAAGTCGCGCTTTAGCCAACGTGCCATCCCCCGTGCGCATCGAACACGGCGGGGGCCGAGTGCCCGCGGACGCAACCCTGGACCCTGGAGGAAGAGGCTTGGACCTCCGTTATACCCCCGAAGAGCAGGAATTCCGCGACGAGCTCGCGAGCTGGCTCGCCAAAGAGGTCTCCGCCTACGGCCCCGCCCCGTCAAACCATGACTGGGACGCGCGACGCGTCTACGACTGCGGCTGGCAAAAGATGCTCTTCGAGGCAGGCTACGCCGGCATCAACTGGCCCAAGGAATACGGCGGCCGGGACGCGTCGCTCATCGAACAGCTGATCTACTTCGAGGAGATCGCAAAGGCGGACGCGCCCTATATCGGCGTGAATTTCGTCGGCATGCTGCACGGCGGCCCGACGATCATGGCCGAGGGCACCGACGCCCAAAAAGCCGCCCATATCCCGCGGATCATCTCCGGGGACGAAGTCTGGTGCCAGGGCTTCTCCGAACCCGTCGCCGGCTCGGACCTCGCCGGCCTACAGACCCGAGCCGACCGAGACGGCGACCACTACGTGGTCAACGGGCACAAGATCTGGACCTCGTTCGGCCACATCGCCGACTACTGCGAGATGCTGGTCCGAACCGATCCGAACTCATCCAAACACGCGGGCATCTCCTGGCTGATCATGCCGATGGACCTCGATGGCATCGACGTCCGGCCCCTGCCCACGCTCGAGGGCGAGGGAGAGTTCTCCGAGGTCTTCCTCGAGGACGTGCGAATCCCGGTCGAAAACCTGATTGGCAAGGAGAATGACGGCTGGCGCGTCACCAACGTGACGCTCCGCTTCGAGCGCGGCACCGCCTTCGCCAGCGATATGATCCAACTGCAAGCCTTCGTCCAGCGCATGATCGAGACCGCCAAGAAGGTCACGAGCGACGGCGTCAGTGCCTGGGAAGACAAGGCGCTCAGGCGGGAGATCGGCCATCTCTCCGGCGAGCTCGAGAGCCTATGGGCGATGGTCAAGCTCTCCGTATGCGAGGCCAAGGAGACCGGGATTCCGGGCGTGGGCGCCTCGGCCGTGAAGCTCTACTACACGGACCTCTTCCAGCGCACGACGGAGCTCTCAGTCCGCCTGCTCGGCCGAGCAGGCCTGTCGCGCTCTGATTTCGTGGATCTGCCCTCCCAGCTCTTCAACGCGCGGCATTTCAACGCCATCTCGACCTCGATCGCCGCCGGGACCAGCCAGATCCAGAAGAACATCATCGGCGAGCGCATCCTCGGACACCCAAAGGAACCGAAGCTGACCGCCAGCTGACGCTCCTCCCTCTACTCGCTCGGGCGTGCGCAGGTTCGCGTGTGCCCAGGAGACCCCGTGGACTTCCAACCCACCGAAGATCAGAAGGCGCTGCGAGAAGGCATTCGCAGCTTCATCGAGGGCCAGGTCCCCTTCGACCGCTTCCCCGAACTCGAAAAGTCGCAGGGCTTCGACCGTGCGCTGTGGAACGAGCTCGCCGAAATGGGCGTGTTCGCGCTCCGCGTTTCTGAGGAAGAAGGCGGCATCGGCCTCGGGTTCGCCGACGCCGTGCTCGTCTTTACCGAACTCGGCAGACGCCTCGTACCCGGCCCACTCGTCTGGACACACCTGGCGGCGGGCAGGATCGAGGGCGCCGCGACGGGCGAGACGGTCGTTGGCGGAGTAGACCTGATCGGCCCGAACCCCGATCCGGTCGTCGTCGAATATCTCGAGAGCCTGGAAGTACTTCTCGTGCTGCGCCCGGACGGCGTCTACCGTGTGGATCCCGCCGAGACCGTTTCTCAGGCCGTGGAGATTCCCCTCGACTCGCTCACCCCGGTCCACCACGTCACGAGCCTGCCCGAGGGCGAGAAAATCGGCGACGCGCGCGACGCCGAGCGTCTGCGCCTCGAAGGCGCCGCGCTGGTCGCCGGAATCCAGCTCGGCCTCGCCGAAGGCGCACTCGAACTCGCCAACGACTATGCGAAGGAGCGCGTCCAGTTCAATCGCCCCATCGGCAGCTTCCAGGCGGTCAAGCACATGCTCGCCGAAATGTTCGTCAAGCAGGAGGCCGCGCGCGCCGGGGCCTACAACGCCGGCGCAACCCTCGACACCCCGGAAGTCGCGGACGTCCAGCGCGCCGTCTCCTCGGCCAAGATCACGGCGGGCGAGAGTGCGATCCGGAACGCACGAACGGGCATCCAGGTCCACGGCGGCATGGGCTTCACCTGGGAGGTGATCGCCCATTACTACCTCAAGCGCGCCTGGGTCTGCGAGAACATGTTCGGCACCCAGGACGAACATGCGGAGAAGATCGCCTCGATCCTCGAGGCCCTCGACTAATCGGGTCGAACCGCCCCACCCCAAGACCCGCCTCACGCGGGTCTCCCTCGAAGCAGCGTCGGCCCACACCGACGACCGGAGCCCGCGATGATCGGAATCACCTCCTACGGCGCCTATATCCCCCGGACTCGTCTGCCCTTGTCCGTGATCGGCGGCCGACCGCCTAAGGAGGGCGGCCCCGAGCGCGCCGTCGCCTGGAACGATGAGGATGCCGTGACCCTCGGCGCGGCCGCCGCGATCCACTGCTTGAAGGATCTCGATCGGTCCCAGGTCGACATGCTGATCTTCGCCTCGACCACGCTCCCCTTCCAGGAGAAGCAGGCCGCCGCGCTCGTGGCCCGCGTGCTCGACCTCGGCCGTGACGTCGAGACCACGGATCACACGGGGTCCACCCGCGCCGGCACCTCGGCGCTCCGCGCGGCCTTCGACGCGGTCAAGGCGGGCTCGGCGCGGTCGGTCCTCGTGATCGCCAGCGACGCGCGGATGGCGGCCCCCAAATCCGGCATGGAAGCCAACTTCGGCGACGGTGCCGCTGCGTTCCTCGTCTCCGACGGCGACCCCATCGCCACGCTCGAAGGGGCCCACGCGGTCTCGGACGAGGTCACCGACGTGTGGCGACCTGCCGGACACGAATTCACCCACAGCTGGGAAGACCGCTTCGTGATCCAGGAGTCCTTCACTCCGAATATGCACGCGGCCCTCGCCGGCTTCTTCGAGAGCAGCGGGACGCAGATCGAGGACTACCAGCGGGTCGCGCTCTACGCCCCCGACGCCCGCTCCCACGCGGGACTCGCCAAGGCTGCGGGCGTCACGACCGACGCCATCCAGCCTCCCCTCTACGGGCGCCTGGGGAACGCGGGCACGGCCTTCGCTCCGCTGCTCCTGGTCGCCGCTCTCGAGGCCGCACGACCCGGCGAAAAGATCCTGCTCGCGAATTTCGGCAACGGCGCCGACGTCACGGCCTTCACGACGACCGACGCCGTGGAGAAACTCGGGGACCGACGCGGCGTCGCGTGGAACCTCGCACGACGCCGAGTCGTGGAGAGCTACGACGACTACATCAAGGCGAAGGGCCTCGCCGCAACCGAGTGGGAAGCGGGGACGAACCCCGGACTCTCGGCCACGATCCTGTTTCGGGAACGCGACGACGACCTGAGCTTGCTGGGCCAGCAATGCAACCAGTGCGGGGCCATTCAGTTCCCGGCCCAACGCCTCTGCGAGACCTGCTTCGCCAAGGACGACTTCGCGCGCGTGCGCCTCTCGGACCGGACCGGCAAGGTCGTGACCTATACCTTCGATTTCTTTTTCCCGACCCCGAACCCGCCCACCATCGTCACCATCACCGACGTCGACGGAGCTCGGATCCACCTTCAGGTCGTCGAGATCGAGGCCGAACAGGTCGCGATCGGCCAGGAGGTCGAGTTCGTATTCCGCAAGATCCACGAGTCGGGCGGACGTCCCAACTACTACTGGAAGGGCATCCCCAAGCCCGACTAGGGCCGCCCTTCCCTCGCTCCAACCCCATCCCGCGCGGGCTCGACCCGCCCGCAGAGAGGCAATCCGCCATGGCGAAAAGAGAATCCATTCGAGACAAGGTCTCCATCGTGGGCGTCGGCTGCTGTCATTTCGGCGAGAATTGGGACCAGTCCCCCTCCGACATGATCGTCGATGCCGCGTTCGAGGCCTATGCCGATGCCGGCATCGAGAATCCCCAGGAACAGATCGACGCCGTTTTCACGGGATCGGTCTATTCGAACAAGGGGCCCCACGAGTGCGCCGATGCGCTCAAGCTCTTCAACAAGCCAGTCTCGTTTGCGACCAACTACTGCGCGACCGGGACAGACCTGATTCGACTCGGCGTGATGTCGATCGCGGCGGGGCTCTACGACACCGTGCTGGTCGTCGGCTACGACAAGCCGAAGGACCGCGGGGTCTCCGGGCCCTCCGTCGTCGTCGACCGCGTACGCGACCTCCCCCAGACCCCGGCCGGCTGGTTCTCTCTCGCCGCGGCCACCTATTTCGACAAATACGGTGCCGGGCGCGAGGACCTCGCCAAGATCGCGATCAAGAACCACGCCAATGGCTGCCTCGCGCCGAAGTCCTTCCTCAAGCGGCCGATCACCGAAGAAGATTATTTCAAGGCCCGGATCATCTCCTGGCCCTTTGGCCTTTACGACTCTGCGGCTCAGACCGATGGGGCCGCCGCCGCGATCCTCACCCGCAGCGACCTCGCGAGCCAGTATTCCAAGGAGCCCGTGCTCGTGAAGGGCGTCACGGTCCGAGCGGGACCGAACCCCCAGAAGGACCCCAATAACGACTTCCTCTCCTGGAAGCCGACCGCATGGGCGCGGGACGACGTCTACGAGATGGCTGGCATCACGGATGCGCGCGCCGAGATCGGCGTCGCCCAGGTCCACGATTGCTTCTCGCTCACGGAGCTACTCACCTACGAGGACCTCGGCTTCTGCGAGAAGGGCTCGGCCAAAGAGCACATCGCCGACGGCACCTTCGAACTCACGGGCGACCTTCCCGTCAACACGGACGGTGGCCTCAAGACCTTCGGTCATCCGACCGGCGCGACGGGCGTGCGGATGGTCTACGAGAACGTGCAACAGCTCCGCGGTCTCGCCGGGGACCGCCAGGTCCAGGGGGTCGACGGCAAATATGCCGTCTCCCACAACATCGGCGGACACCCCACGGCCTGTGGCATCGCCGTCCTCGGACGCCAATAGGCGCCCCCCCTCCCAGCGAACTCCCATCGAGGTGAATCCATGACGACCGCCGGACACGACGTTCAGTGGGACGAGATGACCATCCCCGGAACCCTGGCCCGTGCCGTCGAACTCTGGCCGGAGGTTTCTGCGCTCGAAGACGGAGAGCGAAGCTTCACGTTTCGCCAGCTGGCCGCAGCCGTCGAAGAAGCCACCCGCGCTTTTCTCGCCTCGGGTGTCGAACGAGGGGACCGGGTCGCAATCTGGGCCCCGAATGGCTGGCGCTGGGAGGTGGCAGCCCTCGGTCTGCAATCGGCCGGCGCGGTACTCGTCACGCTGAACACCCGCTTCAAGGCGAGCGAAGCGGCCTATGTCCTCGAAAAGAGCGGCGCCCGCATGCTCTTCACGATGGGCGATTTCCTGGGCATGAATTACGCCGATGCGGTCGCCGCCCAGGATCTCCCCGCGCTCGAGGCCACGGTCCTGATCGACGGCAAGAGCGACCACGGCGAGTCCTGGGAGGCCTTCCTCGACCGGGGTGCCTCGACGACGCCGGAAGCCGCTCGCGCGCGCGCCGCCGAGGTCACGCCCGAAGACCTCTCCGACTTCATCTTCACCTCCGGCACGACGGGGAACCCGAAGGCCGTGATGACCGCGCATGGCCAGAACCTGAAGGTCTTCGACGTATGGGGACGATGCGTCGGGCTCCAGCCCGGAGACCGATATCTCATCATCATGCCCTTCTTCCACTCCTTCGGATACAAGAGCGGCTGGCTGGCCTGCATCATCCACGGCGCGACCGCCCTGCCCGAGCCCGTCTTCGAGGTCGAGCCCGTACTCGAGCGCATCCAGCGCGAAAAGATCACGGTCATGCCGGGCTCGCCCACGATCTACCAGTCGATGTTGACCTTCCCCGATCGGGAGCGATACGACACGTCCTCGCTCCGCCTCGCGGTCACGGGCGGCGCCGCCGTGCCCGTCGAATTGGTCCATCGCATGCGCAGCGAGCTCGGATTCCGGGACGTGATCACCGCCTACGGGCTCACCGAGAGCTGCGGGACCATCTCCGCCTGCCAGCTCGGCGACGACGACGAGACGATCGCCACGACCTGTGGCCGGGCGATCCCCGACACCGAGACGAAGCTGGTCGACGCCGACGGCAACGAGGTCCCGACCGGGGAGCCCGGCGAGGTCTGGAGTCGCGGCTATCACGTGATGCGCGGCTATTGGGGCGACGAGGCCGAGACCGCCAAGGCGATCGACGCCGACGGTTGGTTGCATACGGGCGACATCGCCGTCGTCGACGAGCGCGGCTATTTCCGCATCACCGACCGCATCAAGGACATGTTCATCATGGGTGGCTTCAACGTCTACCCGGCCGAGGTCGAGAACCTGCTCTTCGCCCACGAGGGAATCGCCGCCGCCGCCGTGATCGGCGTGCCCGACGAGCGCATGGGCGAGATCGGCATGGCCTTCGTCGTGCCCGTGCCGGGCGCCACGCTCGCGTCCGACGCGCTGGTCGCCTGGAGCCGCGAGAACATGGCGAACTACAAGGTGCCCCGGCACTTCGAGATCGTGGACGAACTGCCGAGCAACGCCTCGGGCAAGGTCCTCAAATTCGAGCTCCGCGAGCGGGCGAAGTCGATCCTCGACGCGTGACCGCCAGGCACGGCGCTCGGCGCCGGCCTGTACGGTCCGTCCGCTCCACCCCGCCCCGCCCCGGCTACTCGGGCAGCGCGTACGCGATCAGCGCGTCTCCCATGTCGCCGAGCGGGTTGCCGCCCGAGGCGATCACCACGAACTGACGCCCGTCCTTCTCGAGCCGGAAGGTCATTGGCACGGAGTTCCCCGCGAAGGGCATGCGGTCGCGCCACAGCTCCTCGCCGGTCTCGATGTCGAAGGCGCGGAAATATTTGTCCATCGACGCGCCGATGAAATAGACCCCGCTCGCGGTGATGAAGCCGCCGCCGAAGGCGGGCGAGCCGTAATCCGTGTAGATCGCCCAGATCGGCCAGGGTGCCAGCTCCCGCATGGTCCCGAGCGGACGCGTCCACTTGACCTCGCCCGAACGGAGGTCGACGGCGGT
>Ga0315316_10003577_pt1 | contig 11266 bp, 14 predicted proteins | sample M160m3416metaG_FD_203702 | JGI IMG/M metagenome (GOLD analysis project Ga0315316, IMG submission 203702) | Ammonia-oxidizing marine archaeal communities from Monterey Bay, California, United States - M1 60m 3416 | ecosystem: Environmental > Aquatic > Marine > Intertidal zone | place: USA... | reverse complement strand
ATGTGTCATGTCAGAATGTACTTTATCACAATCATGGTTCTCTGTTCTTCGGCCATCACCACCATGACATTTTTTTCTTGCACCATCTGCTTTAATATACTCAGTTACTTTTTGAATGATACTTTCTCGTTTTTGTGCATCACGATTTTTTTCTAATTCTGCTTGTTTCTTCTCAGCTTTCTTTTCACGATCATTCTGTGCTTTAGTTGTTTCAGCATCACGTTTAGCTTTTTCTTTTTCAGTATCAATTTTTCGTGCAGAATTTTCTTTTTCTTTATTAATCTTTTTCATGGAGGCTTCTTTTTTTCTATTAGCCTTTTGTACTGCTGCTAAATCTTCTTCTAAGTGTTGCTTAAAAGTTTTCATTTGTCTGCCTTTACAGGTTCAGTCGATGCTGTTGGTTCTACATCAGCAAGAGAAACTTCAGTAGAAATTGGTTCATCATCAGAAGGCAATACAAATTTAAAAGATTTTTTAAAATCTTCAATTGCTTTATAAGACTTATCTTTTAAAATAGTATTAATACCATCCCGTGCTTTATTTAATTTTTTACTAACAATATCTTTTAATACATTACTTTTAATATCGGTCATCTATTTGATCCTTTCTTTCATTACATTTTTAATTACATCAACTAATAAATCATCTGTCAGACTACCTTCGTCAATCCATTCTTTAACTTCATCATCATCTTCTTGATCTTTACCAGTAATTCTATTCATTACATCTTTTTTCCAATCAGTCTTTTGAACCCTTTCAATAGATTGAATATCATCTGGTTTTTTTAATTTTTTTCGTAGATCGGCTTTAACTTGTCCAGCACTTTTTGCATCAACATAGAATGGAGGAAATCCCTCTACTTCTACTTTCCACATGGACTCTGTAAATAAATTTTGTTTATAATTTTCCAAAAATCCTCTTGTCTTAGTATTTAGAAGGGATTTAATTGTTTTACTAGTATTCCTCATCTGCATCTCCTTCAGAATTATTCGCTTCGGCTTCAGATTTTTCTGCCTCCATCTGTTTATCAAGTTCTTGTATCTGTTCCTCAGTTTGTTGTAAAATATTCTTACGAATATACGCTTTAGAATAATATTCACCAACGTAATCCTGAGCTTGACTTAAAACTTCAAAACGATCTCTCATAATCTCAGAGTTCTTTAACTCCATGAAGTGAGAATCTTTAGCCCATACATATCGAATACGATCTCTAATAGTAATCCAATCCTCTTCTTTAATAATACCTTTAAGAATTAACTGGACTCTTAACAAATCACAAAAAAGATACGAAAATTTATGTCGTAAACGTGTAACAAATTTTCCAAACTTTACTTCATCTCTTGTAATCTCAGAAGCTCGCCCCAAATTAAACTGAGTAGAATCTGTACCTTCAATTCGTGAAATCGGAACATTTAATGACTTATATAATTTCTTTCTAAAATATTCTATGTCATCTGTTTCACCAAGATTCTGTCCACCAGGAAGTGTACTGATTTCAGTACCACGACCACCTTCTCGTCTTGGCAACCAGAAATCTTCCAACATTGAAAGATGTTTACGTTGATCTTCTACTTCTCCCGATGATGCGTTATAAATCATTTTCTGTTTATAACGATTCATTACCTGTTGTAAGTACTGCTCTGCTTTCAACTTCGGAAGATTACCAACGTCAATATAAAATATTCTTCTTTCTGGAGCTCTTGCTAATCTATAGATAACAAGAGCATCTTCGATCATTCTTAATTGATTGAAAGGTTTAATAGCTTTAAACAAATAACCAACCACAATCTGTTTTACTTGGTCAATTAATCCTGAGTGAACATATGAAATTGCATCGGGTGCAACTCTTATTGCGTTTGACTGTCCACCAATTGTTGCATGACCTTGTTGGAATGAACCAACATTCATTGCGTCGGGTGTATAAACATAATATTCTTGTACATCTTCAATTACTTCAATATCACCTTTCTTTTTCTTTTTTACTTCTCGTACTTTTTCAATATTTAAAGGATCAATTGGTATTAATTCTTTAATACCATCCTTAGCTCTGCTATTATCAATAACTATATGATGATATAATCTACCATCAACATACCATTTTTTAAATAAGTCTGCACCATTTAAATTAAAATCTAATAGATCAAGAAGAACACTAAATTCTGTTTGCATCTTCTTTTTGATTGCATCAGTATAATCTAATGAACCTAAATCAAGAGCTACAATAGGTTGATTTTCTTCTTGTATTACTGCGTCGTTAATAACATCTTCTATGGCTCCATCAACTTCATGTGAAAAACTCATTTCACGATATTTCTGAACTAACTTCTTTTCATTTTTAGCATCTGCGTCAGTATTCAAATAATGCCCAAGAATACCTCCACCATCAACTATAGTTGTAGCACCATCTAAGTTTTCTGGTGTTACAAAAGTTTTTCCTTTTTTATCTTTTTTTGATTTTATCTCAAAACCAAATAACTCAAATGCCATATAGAATACCTTTTTTAAAATTCATAATAAGAGGGGGGATGAATCATCCCCCCAAATCAATTAACCACCAAACGTAGTATTTACACCTACTGAAACAGGTCCTACTTGAACTCTACCACGAACACCAATTTCCCAATTGCTATCTCTTGCACCAGTAACATCAAAACCAGTACTCATATCAGAGTGCCAGTTATTAACTGCGAATGTTACACCATATTCTTCAACTGTGTCATTAGTATCCATACCAAGATCAATAGCTGCAATCTCTGTCGGATAGATATCTTCCATACGATATGTTCTAAGTGCTTCACCATTTCGACCCATTTGGATAACTTGTGCTTGTCCATAAACTGTTGAATGATTCAAAGAAGAAACATTAGCTGCATGGTGAGTAATGTTTGCACTCCAATCTTCAAATGCAGAACGAATAACAAATTGAGGATCATTCAAAACTGTTACAGTCCAATCAGCAAATGTTCTATCACCAGGAACTTTCAACTGCCTTCCACGAAAAGGTACATCAATATTACCAATCGTAGATGCAGGAAGTTGTGCGGCTTTACACAAGAACTCTATTTGTGGGATTCCCACTTGATGAGTAATGCTGACACGAAATAGATTCGGTCTTACACCACCTTTGAACGACTGTTTAAAGTCATGTATGTTTGTTGCCATGTTATTACTCCTTTATATTTTTATAGTATTTATACGATTAACCACCAATTTCTGTGAAATTAACATCAGTTCTGGCAGCAATAAAGTTCAATTGAATGTAATTGATAGACCTTGAAGGTTTAACATAAATGTCACCAACAAAGTTATTAGCATCAACCACTTCCCCTGTATTATTTGAACCGTCACATACTACTTTAAAATCAGTAATACCACGGCGTCCCTGTACTTCTCTCAAGAAAGGTTCAACCATATTAACAAACTGTGATCGTGTAAATTCATCATTGAACTCAAATAACATTGATTTAGCTGCATTAGATATTGCCTTCTCCAATACAATAAATAATCTTCGTACATTGATGTGGTCAAATGCAGTTGGTGCTGTTTGCATAGTCTTGTCACCCCAAAGAACTACACCAGAACCCGTTTGTGTAACAAACGGATTAACACCAATTTTATATAGTGAATCACGATCTGCTTTGGTAGGCTCCCAAGAAAGTTTAACAATATTCTTAACAGCACCTCTGGTAATACCAGCAGGTGACCACCATGCATCATGTGTATAGTCAACCTTTGCACATAGACCAGCAACATCACCACACATAGGAACATAGATGAATTTATCTTGGTAACGATCATATTGATATTTCCATGCACTATCCATAGCACCATAACTATTGCTTTGACTCATAGTAGTTTTATTACCAGTAATATCTGTAATTTGATCTGTTCCAGAATGTACTACTGAATCTTTTGCAGGTGAAACAAATGCCATACAATCTTTTCGTGCAGCTGCAAGACCAATAATATGTGCTGAAGTTGTTACTTCAGTTCCACTTGCACCAGGTGTTCCAACTAACAATGTAACATCAGATGTTTCTGCATCTCCAAACAATGTATACCCTGCTTGAAGTTCACCAGTTGTAGGTGCATCAGCTGAAACACCAAGTGTCAATTTACCACCAACAACTCCTTGAGCAGCTGTTGCACTACTAAAAGTTTTAAAAGCTGCACCAGCTTTTGCAGTTCCAGCATGTACTGCCGGTGACGCATCTGTTGATCCTGAAGTAAGTTCTACTACTCGACCCAACCAAGCATACTTTGATTCATTTCGTAAAACATCTCCGATATAATTACTAGAGCCATCTGATCGTTTTGCATCAGATGCTTTACTTACATAAGCAAATCTTTCTAAAATCTCTCCAGGTACACCTGTCCATAATCCACCTTCGTCTATTACTAAAACATGACACTCATCATTAGAACCACCCGCAGCTAAAACATCAGCAGATGTACCGGGTGCTGTATCAAAATTTGCCAACCAAACTGCGTTCAAATTTGCTGATGAACCATCAGCACCTGCTCCAGCAGTTGCAGTTGAATCAGACCATGCATTAGAATCAATACATCTTACATTAAGACTATTGCCTAGCTCGCCAGGATATTTTGCAACAAATAATGAAGTACCACTTGCAAGTGCAGCAGCTTGACTATCATAATGTGTTACATTTTTAATTGTTACTGCTGTTCCACCAACATCAACATCACCAACCTGTGCGTTTTTCGCAGCTGCACCAACAACTCTTGACACAATTAAATTATTAGAATATGCTAAAAAATTAGCTGCACACCACCAATGCTCTTGTGTAGCCGTGTTTGGTTTTCCAAACTTTTCAACAAAATCGTTTTCTGAAATTACAGACGTTCTTTCTAAGACCGGTCCCCATTGATAGGCACCTGCTACTGCACCAATGTTTGTTGACACATTGGGTACAACAGTAGTTAAGTCTTTCTCTGTTATGTTAATTCCGGGTGATACTTGAAATGCCATTTGATTTCTCCTTTACATTCTTAATATTGATATAGATTTTACTTGTTAAATGTATCAACTTTTTGCCAGACAGCACCATCAGGCATCAGTTCATACTCGTCATCCAATCCATCATCAATAATACCAAAAGGAATTGTCATATCTTCTATTGAATCCATTTTATTTTGATACAACTTTTCTCTAATATTCAAATTACTCAGTTCTTTAAAATACTGTTGATCTACTAACCAACCAAATAAAACCAATGTTGTAACCAAATCATCATTAGAACCATCTTCCGCTGCAAACGTATCTCCGTTTGTAACAAAAGTTGTTAGTTCAGAAATTATATCATAATCAACAATAATTAATTTATCTTCTTCAATTAAACTTTTTAGATTTGAACAGCCCAGTTTTTTAACTTGTTTGGTTGTTCTTACTCCTAATGAAATATCTTTTCTATGACCACTCGATATTTGTTGGCCATGTCTACCAAACCATGATGTTGTAAGTAGATTTTCATATTCTAAATCATGGTGTAAAACATCTGCTACTTGAGCTCCGATGTCGTTACTCTCTACCAAAACATAAGCATCATTATATTTCTTTCCTACATTATTTATAATATTAGGAAAGAGTAGAGGTGCAACAGTATTATTACGATATTTTGCTGCAATTTTATATGGAATTTCGGTTGAATCAAAAACTGTGAATGTAGAATAATCTAATCCTTGTCCACGAGCTGTATCAACTGTAATAGTATATGTTCGACCCATTTCTGGTTCTTCATATATATCTAAATCTTCTCTCGACCATAATGGTGAACTATAAGATAATTCTTGCAACTTCTCATATGATATTAGAGTATTAGAAGAACCAAGAAAATCTGCCTCATACTCTTGTCGAAATGCTTCTTCACCAATATCTGATATAATTTTTTCTCGCCAGTCTTGATCTCGTTCTGGAATACTAGTCCAATGAATCTTGAATGTCTTGAACTGGTTGTTTCCTTCTACAGCATCATTCCAGAACTTATAAAATAAGTTAAATCCATTTGGTGTCGATACCATTATAATCTTAGTATCTTTACCAGATGAAATCGTAGGATAAACTGATTTAATAAATGCATCGGCAATCGTTCTCTGTACGAAAGCAAACTCATCTAAGAACAATAATGAAAAACTATAACCACGAATTGCAGATGAAGATGTTGAAGATGCAATTATCTTAGAACCATTCTCTAGCTCCAAGTTTCCTTTATTCCACTCAACAATACCTTGTTGTAAAAACTTTGGTAGATGTTGATAAGCTGTCTGCAATCTACCGAGTAACTCTCTGGATGTAGATGCTTTGTTGGCCAACATACCAACTATCTTTGTCTTGTTAAATAATATATAATGTAAAATATAACCAAGACTTGTTACAGACTTACCAGATTGTCTAGCACTCTTTACAATAACGTATCTATTATCCTGTATAGTATTAATTAAATCTTCTTGATAATCATAAAGATCAAATGGTATCAAACCATGATCGACATGAACAACCTGAACATAATTTTTTAAAAAATATATAATATCATTTTGGCATTTTACATATTCTTCAACTTCATGTTTGGTAAATTGTTGTTGAACATTTGTCGGCTTTAATAGCCTATTACCTAAATAAGAATCTTCTGTTGACATATTTTATTTGTTAAATAATTTTTCGGCTATTCTAAACACTAATGCTTTTAAACCAAACACGACTAGTGTAACAACCATTAATATTGTTTGATACCAATCTGGCATTAAACCAAGATTGATCCATGCATCTTTCATTGTTTCATCAGTAAAAAAAGTACTGAGAAAAGTAACTGGTATTGGAAATAATAATGTAACAACTATTAACTCATCTTTCCACGAAAGACTAAGTGCTTCAGACTCAGCCTCAAATTGCTGTTTAAAATTTTCCGGCTTCGGCATTTTATTTTTTCTTATTTAATAAATCTTGTAGTTCTTTCGTACTTCCAATAAACAAAGAATTATTAACCGTAGACGGATCCTTCACTTCTTTTTCAATTTCTTTTTTTGACTTTTGTAATTCTAAAAGTTCTTTAGTTGTATCAGATAAAGTTCTAACCAGTTGTGCAGTTACTTCATAAGCTCGTGCTGATTCTGATTCTTTTGCAACTGCAAGTAATTCTTCAAGAGCTTCGTTACCCTTATCTATTAGAGTATGATATTGATCTCTTGAAAAATTATAATCATCAGTTAAATCATTTGTTCCATTTTTTACAGTTACTTTTTCTTTTTTATTTATCTCAACTGGTATCAAGTCACCTGTTACATCTATCACTTTATTTAATTTTTCAACAGTTGATTTCTTCATATAGTTATCCTATTTTTAAGGCCTTCGTGCATCAAAATAATTTTTAGAAAGTTCCCCTCGTTCTATTGTTTCGCCTACCTTTCTACATCTTACATAGGTTGTTTCATTTGGTGATGGGCCAGGTGTAACAAAAGTTCTTATACCACCTGAATAAGAACCATTTGCATCTGGATATGTATGAGCCGCCGTGGCACCATTTTCATATTGCCATATCTCATTACCATTAGTACCATCTTCACTTGATCCTAGTACAACTGTCCAAGCCATATTTATTACTCCGTTAATGTTGTTGTATATCCATAATCATCATCAGCATCAGATGACAATGGATCAGGTTTAATATCTGTATTACTCGCCTTTGTTGTTGATGTTAAACCATCAAATTTATTAACATCAACTTCTCTAATAACACCAACGTCTGATGTAGGTCCGTATAGAAAAGCTTGAACTGTAAATGTTAATGTATGTATTAATGCTCGTCTTGTTAAAAAATCTCCTTCATAACTATCTTCAGTAGATAACCCAGTAAAGACAATTGGTATATCTCTTTTAATACCCATTGTACTCATTTCATTCAATGTTACTTGGTACTCTGGTGTAAAGTATGGTAATATTTGTTCAAGTATCTGTGTTCCATCATCAGAGTTCTTTACCATAACACTTAACGTAAAATCAAAGTTATATGGTACAGGATTATATATTGTAGTTAATTTTGTATTATCACCAGATTTTACTTTTTTATATCGTTTAGTAGTCTGCAATTTTCTTGCTGGATCATATACAATAGAAGTAAATTCAAATGACATTCGTGGTAATGTTAGTCCAACCTTACCTTTACTGATATCAGTTGCTTCTCGCAATCTAACCAAAAACTTTTCAGAAGGTCCGTAGGCTATAGGAACTCTAAATTCTTCTTGTGTTGCACCAGCAGATGTAACTCGTCTTACAATAATATCATTAAAAACTGTTCCAAAAAGAATAACTACATTTCTTATATTTTTATTATAAAAATAAGTACCAAACATTAAGTCACCTCACCAAATGGATTTGCTTCTGAAAAATCAAGAATAGTATCTCCGTCAGTTTCAAATTCTTTATTATCTGCGAATGGTGTAGTTGGAAGTTCTTGATAATCTGCAGCTGATGCTTGTGACCAAACTGCTCCACTAATTTCTCCAGTAACATTTGTTGAAGCTGCAAAAGTTCCTGACGTATCATTAACTCGTAATGCTCTTGTTGTAGAATCCCAACTAACTACCATACCTTTACCAGTTGCGTTTGCAAGACTCGGGCCTTGATAAACAGCTTCATCTGCACTAAATGATCCTGAACCACCCGCAGTCATAACCAAATCAATTGCAGCTGATTGTTCTCTTTCTATATTATCTATATCAGTAATACCAGTTTCCAATTGTTCTTCGCTGTACTGATATAATTCACAAGTAAGATCAAAACTATAATTCTTACCAGCTTGATAAAATGGCTGTTCATGTTCAACAAATTTAATTTCAAAAAGTCCTTTACTTATTGGCAAGAAAATTAAATCTCCTTCCAATGGTTTTGCCATATCTGTTGAAAGTTCAAATCTATCTTTGTGAACTGTAAAGATAACTTCATCACGAACATCCAAACCAAACTTACTAACCAAATCACCCTCACCAGTAAATCCTTCAGTGCCTTTCATATACATTTCAATTTCATATGCAGTAGAAAATTTATTTAAAACATCTTCTCCAAGCAGTACATCTTCTTTAACCAATTCTCTTGGAATATAAAATACATCCATCCCATGTATTTGTATTACTTCACTAGTTAAAGAGTTTATTAACTCTTGTTGTGCATGAGATGTTACGTTTTGAAAGTATAAGTTAGTTGCCATTAGCCAATCATCCCATCAGGTGGAAGTTCCCATTTAAGATTCATTTCTTCTTCAATCTTTCTAATTTCCTCTACAGCTTCATCATAGATTGCCCTACCATTAAGTGTAACACCACCCGGAAGTTGTACTCCTTCAAACTTCTTTAAGTTCTCTCCCCATTGTCTTTTAATTAATGCTGTAGTATATTTTTTAAGAAACATATCATTATATACTTCAGTATATTGTGCAGGATCTAACATACGATAACATTCTATAATAAGAATATCACCAACAGTAAATTTATCTGACCAATTTGTTTCTAAATATAAATTATTCTGTTTACGATTAAAAAGGAGAGAAGCATTAACAGTAAATAAATGATCTATCATTGAAAAATTCTGTAATGACATCTGCCAGTTTAACATTGATGAACCTGTAAACGTATTCAAGTCTTGAATACGCAATTGAAATTCTTCATTAAAAAATCCAGTTTGAAATGCATTAAAGTTTGGAATAGGCAATACTCTAATTACACCAACAACAGGACCTCCTACTGGACTGGCTGGATCATCCATAGCGATATATTCATTATCAATATCATCTTGTGTTAATGTGTGTTTAAGAAAAACTTTTTCTACACCATCAAAATGATACTCAGCAAAATATTCTAAAGCATCGTCTAACCGATCAGACATTTGTTCATCATCCACATTGATTTCAATAACTGGATGTCCTAAACGTCTTAAACAATAATCTTGTAGTGTTGTTCTTGATGTAATTGCCATAGTTTTATCCTAACGCGATTGCCATTGTGACAGCTTTTGAAGTTGCTGTTGCTTCTGTTACTCCCGGTGTTATCGTTGTGAAACTAAGAGTACCAGATCCGTTTGTTTTTAATACTTGTCCATTTGTTCCATCTGAAACATTTAATTCTGTTACGCCAACTGCATTGGTAGCAATTTCAGAAGAACCAACTGCATTAGCTGATATCTCATTTGCACCAACTGCGTTTGCAGCTATTTGAATATTTGCAACTGTGCCAGTAACATCACCACCAACAGATGTCGCACCAACATTTGTACTATCAGTAGCAAATGAAAGAGTACCAGAACCATTAGTTGTTAAGTATTGGCCTGCACTTCCATCACTAACATTTAGTTCAGTAATACCAATCGTATTTGCACCAACCGTTGCATCTGTTTTAGATGTCCACGAAAGAGTACCAGAACCATTGGTTGTTAGTACTTGTAAATTTGAACCATCAGCAACATTTAATTCTGCAATACCAACTGAGTTTGCAGCTATCTGTGCATTACCAACTGTTCCAGTAAGATCACCACCAACTGTATCACTAACGTGACTAGAAACAACAACAATAGAATTATCAGATTTCCTGGTGTATATCTTTCTATCTACAACATTCATGCAGATTTCACCAACAGCTAAATCACTTGTCGTTGGTACTGATGATGCTGTTTCACTTTTCTTCGGTTTGAGGACTATCGCCATCTAATGATTCCTGTTTAGTTTTTTCTAACTGTTCTTTTAATTGTGTTATTGTTGCTTCCAACTGAACATTCTGTGCTATTGCTTCATTCAGTCTTGTTTGTAAAATATTAATGATACTTTGTGCATACTTTATTTTCTCATCAAACTCATCTTGTTCCATAAAACCTCCATTGTTAAATTAAGCCCATGCTAATGATGTTGCGTGTACTCTTGTTTCCTTTGATCCCGATGCCTGATTTGCCCATTCAATTTTATAACGTATATCAGTTCCAGAGGCACTATTTGAAAATGCTACATTGTTTGCAGACACAATCTTTTTAGTTCCACTTCCCCAAGAACCTTTATCTACTAGTGTTGCTTGATCCCAACCAGTTCCACCATTACGAGATACATAAGCTTTTAAATCTGTATTCAATGTTGCTGTGCCTGCATAATTTTCTATCAACATACAAATGTCACCTGTCGTTGGTGCAGACAATGCTGTGTTTGCAGTTGATATTGCAGTACCTGCAGCATTATTCGCAGAAGTATCTGTAGGTGGAGTAAATGTTGTAGTGCCA
>Ga0315316_10003576_pt1 | contig 11267 bp, 8 predicted proteins | sample M160m3416metaG_FD_203702 | JGI IMG/M metagenome (GOLD analysis project Ga0315316, IMG submission 203702) | Ammonia-oxidizing marine archaeal communities from Monterey Bay, California, United States - M1 60m 3416 | ecosystem: Environmental > Aquatic > Marine > Intertidal zone | place: USA... | reverse complement strand
CGCGGGAGCGATGAATCGTGAGGGCCACGTGGCGTTTCGCCGCAGGTTTGGTCCCGATGAGGCCAGTCGCATCGTTCCATCAATCAGGCATGCTGAGGAGTAGCTGATGGTCAGGTCAGCGGGTAACGCGATGACTTCTCGCGAGTCAGGTGCGGGTGGTGGTGTAAGAAAGAAGGAGTCCGCGATCGAAGTTGCGGTATCTGCAATCGCTTCCAGATGCGAACCCGCAATCATTAAATTTCCGCCTTGGTTATCAAATCCGTGTGCTGAACTGTCAGGCGGGAAATTGTCAGGTAATTGAAAGTTTGGCAGATCGAAGATGGCAGCGATTGTGTTGCGGTATTCTCGAGATGATAGGCGTCGAAGTGGGGTGCCGCCGATTGGGCTGTTTTGCACAAGTTGCATGTCAAGCCACGAGAGAATCTTTGCACGCTCTTTCTCACCGGGTTGTTCTGAATCCGCTGGTGGCATGATCTGTTTCTCGATCAGGCTATGGACCAATTCCCATTTCTCTCGCGATTCAGGCCTCGTCCAATCAATCGAGTTGTCCGACAGAACAACATCGTTCTCGGCGTTGCCCTGTTCGTGGCAATTGGTACAGAATTGAGTGAGGAATTGTTGCTGAGGCGGCTTGATGAACGTTGACGCCGAGGATCTTCCGGGCACCTGAGCATGAGCCGAGGTGGCAAAGATACTTGCGGCCATCAATACAAGTGTGATTAGCTCGTTTGCCGAGAAACGCGGCAAGAGCAGCGAGGGTGAGTGATTAAACAAGGGTTCAGGCCCACTGATCCATTCCGCGCGTGGCGTTGGAGAAGGAATCGGTTTCAATACCCAGTTGCCGCAGAAGGCTGATGAAGACATCTCCAAGCAGATGAGATTTACCAGTGTTGTTGATGTGCTTTCCGTGTTGGAATCCACCGCCAGCAACCAACGTTGGCAAATCACGGTTGGAGTGGCGGCTTGCGTCTCCCATGCCAGTTCCAAACATCACAATTGTGGTGTCGAGTAGTGGACGGCCTTCAGCGTCCGTTTTTTCCTTGAGTTGATTCAGAAAACGATTGAGGCACCGCATGTGTTCCGTTTCAACCCGGATCAAATCACGGATCAGGTCAGGGTCATTCCCGTGATGGGATAAAGCGTGGTAGCCGGCACGCATCGTCTTGCCGTCAAGCGTGAATACTTGCCCCAGTCCCGCGATGAACAGGGTTGCTACACGCGTCGAGTCCGTCTGCAAAGCGAGTGCCATCAGGTCAAACATGATCTGCTCGCACTCTAACATCAGAGTCGGAGCAATTGGATCATAGGTTGGCAATTCGTAGTCCACTTGCACGTCACTTGTTGCCAAGTGATTAAGTTGCCTCGACATGCGATCCTCTAGGTCTCGCAAAGAGGTGAAGTACTCAGAGAGTTTCTGGCGATCAGCGTGACTGACTCGTTTTTGCAGACGCTTGGCATCCTCAGTGACGAGATCCAAGGCACTTCTTCCAGTTCGTAGCAAGTATTCACTTCGTGCTCGGCTACCCGCACTCGCGAAGAGTTTGTGGTAAAGCACACTGGGGCGATTGACCATCGGAAGTGGGACACCAGCATCGCTGAAGATCATTCGCTGTGGAGGAATGTCACCTGCACAGAGCTGAATCGAATCAAAACGCGTGTTTGCACCGATCTTCTTGGCGGCAACTTGATCCAGGCTGACATCACCGATCGTCTTGCCACAAAGATAATTGTCCCAGTTCTTGTGCCCGTTCGCAGCTTCGTGGTCAAAGCCCGAGAAGACAGTGAAGTTGTCACGGTTGGATGCGAGGTTTGTCAGCAGGGGTGACGGAGCATAATCCTTACCCGTTTGCTGGGGATAAAAGGCGGGGCGGTGCAGTCCAAGGAAAGACCCTATGCAGACCAGGCGTTTTGCTGCCGCAGGCGGATCGGTCGGCCTTGTCTCGTCTGCTGCTGAAGTCTGAGAAGACTCCAGGCAGGGAAGCGCGAATGTCAGGCCCGCGCCCTTTAGTAGGTTGCGGCGACCGTGGGGGGCAGGGCCACGTTCGGACAGCGTTTTTGACTGCGGTCTGGGGGATGAGCTTCCGGGCATTAAAAACGATCATTGTTGGCGGGCAAGCGTGCAGGTAGGAATCCTATTATAGACCGCAAACACTCGCTCTGACAGTCAATGTGCCGGCGGCTGAACGTGCCGGCTAGGGAAGCCCACCCCGCCTCCTCAGATGTCAATTAGCCCAAACGTTGACGGATCTCCTCCATCAGGATGGATTCGTCCGGGAACTCACCCGTGGCAAGTTTCGAGTATTTCAATTCACCATCAATGGTGAGCTCAAAGCATCCGCCGCTGGACGGTTCCAGATCAAGGGATGAAATCTTCTGCTTGAATTCTGTAAGTATTTTGGTCGTCAAACTGACGGCTTGGGGTTCGTAATTTCAGGCCGAGCAGTAGCGTAAGTGCAATTTCATGAAGGAAATACTTTTTGGAAATTTTTGGGAATAAGATACAGGACGGAACGGGAATAGCCTTAAGGATTCTCAAGTTACACGGAGTGAAACGAGATTGAGTCGCTGTGTGTATCGGCCTGCGAAGCCGGAGCCGCAATTTTAACGCATTTGTCCCCATTTCGGGACGGTGGATGGTTTTCCGTGATCAATTTCTCCACCGGCTTACTCCATGCTCGAAAATCTGATCTTCTTGGTGGATTCCTGCTTGCCTCTCCCGTTAAAACTGAGAAGCGAGTTTGAGTTACGACGATTGACAACATCACGCAGGGTTTTACTGATGCACGGCAAGCGATTTACGGTTCTTCTGTTGTCCGCAGTACTGACAACATTGGGCATGAGCATGACATCAGTAGCTCAGCCTCCCGGACAAGCACCGGGTGGAGGTGAATTGGGGCCGCCGCAGGGTGGCGATCGTGGTGGTTTCGGCGGCCGAGGCGGTTTCGGTGGCCGCGGCGGAGTTGGTGGTCGCGGCGGCTTTGGTGGCCGCAATCGAGGGGGCGGACCAGGCGGACCAGGCGGACCCAATGCAAAAGATCAGCTTCTGATTGAAAAGTTTGACGCCGATGGTGATGGTCGGTTGAATACACAAGAGCGGGCGAAAGCGAGGAAGTCGCTTGATGCGAACAACGCCGCTGGCGGACGCGGTGGCCCAGGTGGACGCGGTGGCCCAGGCGGACGCGGCGGACCAGGTGGGCGCGGCAGAATGATGGCCGAGGGCAAACCCGGACCGAAGGTTGAGCCCGATGAGGTGACTCAGTATACCGACCAACCGCTGTATGACCCTTCCGTCTTGCGTACCCTGTTTCTTACATTCGAAAATGATGACTGGGAGAAGGAGCTAGCAGCTTTTAAACCCACAGATGTGGAAGTTCCAGCAAAGTTGATCGTGGACGGTCAGCAGTACAAGGAAGTCGGCGTCAGCTTTCGTGGTGCATCGTCCTTTTTCAGCATCCCCGAAGGTCTCAAGCGATCCCTCAATATTTCAATGGACTACCTGGATTCCGGGCAACGACTTCATGGCTTCAAGACGCTGAATCTCTTGAACTGCAACGGCGATGCATCACTGATGAGCACCGTGTTGTACTCATCCATTACAGGTTCAAAGATTCCTACACCACGAGCGAACTTTGTGAACGTGGTGATCAATGGTGAAAGTTGGGGAGTGTATTGTAACGTTGAGCAATTCAATGGCGATTTCGTCCAAGCAAACTATGGAACAAAGCAAGGCGCACGCTGGAAAGTGCATGGCAGTCCAAGAGGCGATGGGGGGCTCAGGTATCTTGGTGAGGAAATCGCACCGTATCGTGAACGTTTTGAGATCAAGTCCAAGGACGATGATCAGTCATGGCGTGACCTGATTGCGTTGTGCAAACTGCTCAATGAGACACCCGCAGATCAGCTGGAGGAAAAACTTAATGGGGTCCTCGATATCGATGGAGCCCTGTGGTTTCTTGCGGCCGATGTGGCATTGATCAATAGCGATGGTTACTGGACCCGAGCCAGTGATTACAACATTTACAGAGATCCCGCCGGTGTGTTTCATATTCTGCCGCACGACATGAACGAGTCATTCAGACCGACCCGTGGTGGTCGTGGTCCTGGCGGCCCAGGTGGTGGCGGCCCAGGTGGTGGCGGCCCAGGTGGTGGCGGCCCAGGTGGTGCTGGTTTTGGTCCGGGTGGCCCAGGGTTCGGTCCTGAGGGTCCCCGTTTTGGGCCTCCCCAAGATTTTGGTGGACCTAACTCTTCAAGGCCTGGTCAGAGGGGACGGGGCGTTGCACCGGATCAACGCGGTGCGGGTGGCTTTCAACCACGGGACGAACGCCAACAGCCGAATGGTCAGCCTGAGGGAGAGCGATTTGATCGCGGGCAACGTGGTGATTTTTCAAACCCCGGCGGACAGAGACAGGGGCCCACACGTGACGCGCAGCAACGTGGTCAAGATCAAGACCGTCCAGATCAAGATCGTCAAGGTCAAGGTGGTCCAGGGCAAGGTGGTCCAGGGCAAGGTGGTCCAGGGCAAGGCGGTCCAGGTCGGGGAGGACCAGGTTTCGGGGAGTCCAATGGTGGCGGCTACGCGCTCGATCCACTAATCGGACTCGAGGATGGTAGTAAGCCATTACGTAGCAAATTGCTTGCCAACCCCAAGCTCCGTGAGCGGTACCTCCAGTACGTTCGCGAGATTGCTCAGTCTTTGGATTGGGGGGAATTTGGACCGCAAGTTGCGCGGGCGAAGCAATTGATCGAGGAATCGGTGAAGCTAGACACTCGGAAATTGATGTCGACGCAAGCGTTTCTGGAAGCGACAGCAGATAAAGCCGGAACGCAGACTGCGACTCCTATGCTTCGAACCTTTGCCGATGAACGATCTAAGTATCTGCTCAATCACGATGCGATCAAGAATCTACCAACGGAACCTGTGTTGGTGGCTGCGAGCTCCTCGCCTTTTCGTGCGATCGTGCCGGTGGATCAGTTTTCACCTCTGGAATCGACGGTCATGATCAATGAAGTGATGTCCTCAAATGCCAGTGCAAGCAAAGATTCAGGCGGTGCAGCAGCAGACTGGATTGAGCTGAAGAATGAAGGGTCGCAGGCAGTGAGCTTAGGGGGCATGTATCTCACTGATGATTTGGGGCACGCAAGAAAATGGAAGTTTCCTGAGGGTGCGACCATCGATCCCGGCGGGTATTTGCTGATCTGGGCTGATGGAGCCAAGAAAAAAGATGATGCTTTGCACGCCAATTTCAAGCTCTCTAAAGAGGGTGAATCGCTGGCCCTCGTGTCCGATCAAGGTGTGATCGCAACGCTGTCATTCCCGGCTTTGTCAGAGAACCAGTCTTATGGAAGAGCCGGTGGAGAATTGAAAGTGTTGAAGCCGAGTCCAGGCAAGCCCAACGAAGGCTGACTGGGATTACCAACTTTTGCCAGTGTTTTGTGTAACGGTTCCCGTCTTTCACAACCTAGTGGCGGGAACTGCGCTGGGTGTGTGATGTGATTCACGCATCACGATGTGAGGGATGGAAACTGCCTGGCAAGAGCAGAAAGAACGTTGTATCCCTTTCTTTCTGTAGTTGATCTTGGTCAAAGCGAGACTACGCTTCGAAAAAGGACCGAGTTTGGATTATAGTTTGCTGCGTATCTTCCCTTGGAGCAGAGACGCATGAAACCATTGATCCCATTGCTGGCACTATTTTTAGGTGGACTTTTCCTTCCTGTGATTGCCACGGCAGACTATCCACTGACCGCAGATTCAGAGCCGCAGTCGGGCGTGCCCAAAGGCACGGTGACACAGCATCGTTGGGAACAAAGTCAAATTTATCCTGGCACGGTCCGCGATTACTGGATCTACGTGCCCGTTCAGTACGATGCATCCAAGCCAGCATGCTTGATGGTTTTTCAGGATGGGCGAGGATACGTCAATGAGAAAGGTCACAGTCGAGTTCCAACCGTTTTTGACAACCTGATTCACAAGAAGGAAATGCCGGTCACGATTGGCGTTTTTATTAATCCGGGCACCATACCGGCAGCGAGGCCCGGTGGGAAATCTCGTAGCAATCGAAGTTTTGAATACGATTCACTGGGCAGCCGCTATGTGACTTTTCTCATTGATGAATTCTTGCCAGCGGTCACAAAAGATTTAAACCTGGTTGACGATCCGCGGGCTCGAGGAGTCGTTGGTATAAGTTCGAGCGGGATCTGTGCTTTTACTGCGGCTTGGGAACGCCCTGATTACTTCAGTAAAGTGATCAGCTATATCGGAAGTTTTACGAACATTCGAGGAGGGCATGATTACCCTGCTTTGATTCGTAAGACTGAGCCCAAGCCAATTCGGGTCTTCTTGCAAGATGGTGAGAATGATCTCGATAACCTGCATGGTCACTGGCCTTTGGCTAATCGGCAAATGGCAGCTGCTCTCAAGTTTGCAAAGTATGACTATCGTTTTGAAATGGGCGATGGTCGGCATAGTGGTCAGCACGGCGGCGCGTTGCTGCCCGAAATGCTGCGTTGGTTGTGGCGTGATTATCCGGGCGTGAATCAAGGAACTGAGAAATGAGTTGTAGTTATTTCAGACATTGGCTGCCTGCGTTGTTGATCGCAAGTTCGTTGGCAGTGCCGCTTACCTTGGAAGCCCAGGACATGCCACTGACGCAAGTTCTGATTGAGGGTGAAGATTGGCAATCGGTATCAAAAGGACATCGCTTCACGGATGGTTTGACAACCGACAGCGAGGGGAACCTTTACTTCGCTGATGTAGCAGCTGGCACAACGATCAATCGCATCGGACTCGATGGGAAACTGACTGCTGTCGCAAACAACGCGCCGCGGATCAGTGGAATGCACTTCGGACCCGATGGCAGAATTTATGCTTGCCAAGGGGGAAGTTTTGGCAGGATTGTGGCTTTTGATTTGAAGGCGGGCAAAATGGAAGTGATCGCCGAAAATGTAAAACCCAATGATCTTGTGGTGACTTCAGACGGGCATGTCTATTTCACCGAAACAGCGAAGATGCAGGTTTCTCATATTGCGCCTGGCGGAAAGGTGCAGGCTGCGGATGTGGCAAGTAAGACGGATGGGGCACAACGACCCAATGGAATCGCACTGACCCCCGACGGGGGAACGTTGGCGGTTTCCGATTACGGGGGACGTCACACTTGGGTGTGGCGAATCGCAAAGGATGGCAGTTTGGGCTTAAGGCAGTCGTACATCACGCTGCGAACTCCCTCGCCTGATTTGCCCAGCAAAGGAGACGGCATGACCACCGATGCAGTCGGTCGGTACTATGTCACCTCGGCCGTCGGATTGCAGATGTTTGATCCGACGGGACGAATGGGAGGAGTGATTGCTGCTCCCACCAACAAACCGATTGTCAGTGTTGCTTTTGCCGGACCCGGCCATCAGTACCTTTACGTAGCTGCCGGCGACGAAATCTTTCGGCGTAAGACGAAAGCCTCTGGTGTCGAAGCGGTTCGTCCAAAACGTAAGGCACAGTAAACTGCAAGCCGGCATCAGGCATCGCGTTTGGATCGAACGGTGAAGCAGTGTTCAGCATTCGTCAACGTTATTTCGCTGCCTGCTTCTTTTCAATATAAGACAGTACACGCTCTTCGTAGGCTGGCGTTCGCAGTCCAACGGTCTTGGATTCTTTGCGTGCTGTTTCGATGTCAATCTTGTCATTGAGGACGCGATGGGCAAGCCAAAGTGCGCCGACGCGATTAGCTGACGCACAATGAAGCATGACGGGTGTGCGCTTGGGATCACCCATGATTGTGATGGTCTTTTCAATGATGGCTGGAGTCAGTGAGTCCGGCGCACGAAAACCAAGTTGGTAAAAATTCAAACCCAGTTGTTCCAGAGCTGCCGATTCGTCCCAAGCAATTTCATTTTTCTCTCGCAATGTGATGACCGTTTTGATGCCACGCTTCTTGGCTTCGGCAAATTCCGCAGCGGTGGGCTGACCGCAAAGCATCGTTTTGCCAAAAGAGTGAACGTTCCGCGTGGCCCCAAGTTCAGTCTTCGCCAAAGTCGGTGGTTTATCTTCAGCTTGCGTGGTCATGATTGGCAGGCACAGAAAGAGTGCGGTGGCGCAAACAGCAGGAAATCGGCTCGAAAGCATAGGATGGTCCATCGTTGAAGGAGCAGGTGGGGCAGGCATCAAGAACACTCTGAGTTTAGCAAGTCTGCTGAGAATCTGGTATTGCGGCAGGCCCCTCGGTGGGCCAAGCAATAGGGGGTCAGGGCGAAGCGACACTGAATCACATCAGTTAAACTGACAAGTCAGATTGGCTTGGTAGCAACCGTGCCGCGAAGCGTTCCCCAAGCCTCAGCGTCTCTGGGTTCGTCTCTGGGTTCGGGTCCATGCAAACTGGAATGACGTGATGTTTTGGAGCGGTGGAGTTTTTTACCCAAGTCATTTCGCTGGGAAAGTAGTTAGGGTGAGGAAATGTCGGGTGACGGAGTTGCTGCATGGTTGCGATTTTTTCGAGAAGTATTTTTGTTCACGAGGGATTTCTTGGTGATTTTTATGAATTCATTGCGTTTTGGTGTATTGGTTCTGTTTGGTTGCGGGCTGTTGACTCATGCTTTGGCGAGCAGGCCCACACTCAAGCTGCGGGAGTCCACAACAGGAATGGAAGCGTCGTTGCGAGGTGTGGCAGTCGCAGGCAAAGATGAGGCGTGGGTGAGTGGGTCTGAAGGCACGGTGATGCGGACCAATGATGCTGGGAAAAGCTGGGAGCGAGTTCGAGTTCCAGACGCGGATGAACTTGACTTCCGTGATGTTGAGATTCCAAGGCCGGGGACAGTCCTGTTGATGGCTGCGGGGCCCGGAAAGGCATCCAAGCTGCTCCGCTCCGTCGATTCGGGAAAGTCGTGGAAGGTGGTGTTGCAAAATTCAAAACCGGATGGTTTTTTTGACGGCATGGACTTCGATGAAACCGGCACGCATGGTCTTTTGTACGGTGATCCAATCAACGGACGATTGGATCTTTATGTGACTCATGATGGTGGGGCGAGTTGGGCTCCCACCCCGTCGGAAAGCCGACCGCTGTTGCAGCAGGGAGAGTACGGATTCGCGGCAAGTGGAACGGGGATCACAATCAGCAACTCGGTCGTCTATGTAGCGACTGGTGGTGCGGTGGCTCGAGTTTGGCGTTCAACTGATTGGGGGAAAAGCTGGGCAGTGGCTGCCGCTCCCGTGCACGCGGGCGATGAATCTTCAGGGATTTTTTCAATCGGCTTTCTCGACGCTAACCTTGGGTTGGTGGTTGGGGGTGACTATGCGCAGCCGGAATTGAAGGAGGGAAATCTGGCACGCTCGAGTGATGGCGGCAAGACATGGGTCGCTCAACCTGAAGTTAAGCTGGAACACAAGGCATGTTTGCGACCGCTCGGACAGAAGGGCGTCTTGGTATGTGGGCGCACGGGCGTGGTCGTGTCCTGGGACTCCGGAAAGACGTGGCGACCGATCGAGGGGGGGGGGTACTTCACCGTTGACGTCGATGTCAATGCTCGTGTCGCGTACCTTGCTGGTAGCAAGGGGCGTGTCGCGACCCTGCAGTGGTGATCAGTCATGGACACCAACAGCAAAGTGCACCCATGTGGCTGAACGGTGGCAGCCCTGTTCGAAGCGTCAGTCGGCCGGCTCAAAGCATCAGTGAGCTTGTTTGATGCAGTAGAGTCGAGCGGCGGTTCGAATCAGAAGATGGTTGTCGACGATGGCAGGGGTGGCCATGCCCATGTCGTCGTCCTCAAGGGTGTTGGTGTGAAGTAATTCAAATTCGCGGCCGGCTCGAATGACGAACGTCTCGCCATTTTCGTTCAAGCAAAAGAGTTTGCCGTTGTACGCCCAAGGGGATGATGTGAAGGTACGGCCTTTGGGAATTCGCTGCTTGGAATAGATCTCTTCGCCCGTTTTTGCATCATAGGCGGCCATCAGGCCTCGGTCGTGCAGAACATAAAGCACGCCGTTGTAGGCGATGGTGCTTGGATTGTAGGGAGCGATCGTGGGGTGGGACCACGCGATGTGCTCATTTGAACTTTCGTCGTCCACCAATGAAATGTCACTGTTTGCACCTGGGCGGATGGCGTAGAGCGGACGAGACGGGTCACCGACATAGCCTGAGCTGATGATCAGTAACTCATCATGTTCGTAGGGGGTTGCGATGGTGATACTGGACATGCCCGAGAGCGACCACTTCTCCTTGCCGTCAAGGTCGTAGGAAACGACTCTGCCAGTTGCCGGGACGACTATTTCTGTCCCTTTCGCATGGTCCCAAATGTAAGGTGTTGACCAATTGCTCTTTTCGTCACGCTCGACTTTCCAGATTTCTCTTCCAGTGGTCTTGTCCAGTGCAACCAGCGTAGAGGACTCATCGTTGTCGTTAAGCAAGTACAGGCGATCATCGTGAAGAATGGGTGAGGCCGCAAATCCCCAACCATAACGTGTCTTGGTTGGGGCAATGGGTTTCATCCAGATGACTTCACCTTTCATGTCAAGGCAGAAAACGCCAACCCCACCAAAGACAGCGTAGACATGTTTGCCATCTGTGGTCGGAGTTTCGGATGCAAAGCTATTCTTGACGTGGATCGACGTCAGCGGCTTGCCGCGATGCACCGTCTTTTGCCAAGCTGTTTTTCCGTCATCTAAATTAATGCACAGGACCTGCCACTCATGATCGGACTCGGGTGGCTTGGGGCGATTTCCACCAAAGTAAAGCCCCTTTTTCGCCGCTTCGGTTTCGGCAGAGTTGACGACGGTGGTCAGGAAAATCTGGTTGCCCCACACCACGGGAGATGACCAGCCGCGACCTGGAATGTCCAGCTTCCAGGCAACGTTGTCCTCTGCTGACCATTTGTCGGGGAGGTTGGATTCCGTTTGTGCCACACCGGTAGCATCAGGCCCCCGGAACTGTGGCCAATGATCTCCTGCCAGCGAATTCGATGGGAAACACAGCACCGAAATGATGAACGTGATCGCAGTGCTGTTTTGTGACCAGTTGCGAGTTAACAAATCTGAAATGGTGAAGAAACGTGAACATTGATTTTCAACACGCTTTTGCTTTGCGGTGATGGTGCCGTTACTCATTCGCTAGGTTCCTTGGTCAATGGGTCGAGCAATCCGTTCAGCCGGACTCCACCAAACATAGCTGATTGAATCCCATTTCGATAATCTGTCTCATGGCAAACAAGGCAAAGTTCTGTTTCGTGCCGCGTACAACGACAGAAGTGGAGCGGGTAATGACGGGTTAGGTCCCATCAGGGGCCACATG
>Ga0315316_10003575_pt1 | contig 11267 bp, 10 predicted proteins | sample M160m3416metaG_FD_203702 | JGI IMG/M metagenome (GOLD analysis project Ga0315316, IMG submission 203702) | Ammonia-oxidizing marine archaeal communities from Monterey Bay, California, United States - M1 60m 3416 | ecosystem: Environmental > Aquatic > Marine > Intertidal zone | place: USA... | reverse complement strand
CAGCTTAACTTCCGAGTTCAGATGGGATCGGGTGTGTTCGACGCAGTATGGCCGCTGGCAAAAGAGTACGTGGTCAGAATGCTCAGTAGCAGTATAGGGAGGTAGGCAGCACCGTAAAAGCCAGCGGTATAGGTGTCGCAAAACGATATGGTGCGCAAACCTTCGTCACCCTTTGGGAAACGTAGTTGGAACAGCACGTGGTGCGGAAAGTCTATGTTTCCTTGCCCGAAATGTCGTATGGGCCGGAAAACGGTTTCTACCAAGGGTTCCCATGGTTGAAACACGGATTTGCGCGAAGCCAGTGGGCCCCTCACGAAGGACCAAGATATGGTACGCAAACCTTCGCTTCCCTTTGGAAAACGTAGCTTTCACACCACATGGTGCCAAAAGCTTATATTTCCTTGGCCAAAATGCCGTATGGGCCGGAAATCTGTTTCACAGAATTGCGGAAAACCACGATACCGTGCACGAACCATCGTTTTCCTTTGGAAAACGTAGCTTCCACACCACATGGTGCCAAAAGCTTATATTTCCTTGGCCAAAATGTCGTATGGGCCGGAAATCTGTTTCAACCAGGGGTTCCCCTGGTTGAAACACGGAATTGCGGAAAACCACGATATCGTGTACAAACCATCGTTTTCCTTTGGAAAACGTAGCTGGAACACCACATGGTGCCAAAAGCTTATATTTCCTTAGCCAAAATGTCATATATGTGGCCATACCCAGCTGGATTACGATATGGCGCAATAACTCAATAACGCAATAAGAAATTCCTATTTTGGGCATCACTTGACTGTTTCAGAAGAAATTCATGCAGAATTCTTATGCGCCACCGCCAAGCCCAATTCACCCCCCCCCCCCCCCCCCCCACCTCCTTCCCAACCTTCCTCGTTCAGCTCTGTCGATGGAAATGCGCACTTCCAGTATGCGGTCTCATGTATCGCCGAAACCCCGTTTGAGTGTGTTTCCAGACGTGGCAGAAGCGTTACGGGGAGGGGGGGGGGGGGGGCTCCTTATTACTTTCCTCAATTGCGATCCTTAATCACAAAACCCCCCCACCGTGCATTGTTTGGATTTATATTGGTATCTCCCCTGTAGTCTAGCTGGTTAGGATACTTGGCTTTCACCCAAGAGACCCGGGTTCGAGTCCCGGCGGGGGAATTTTATGTCCGCTGAACTCTAGTGAGCGCTCGATGCATATTCGGACGCACTTTCGAAATTGAGGGCGTTTGAAATAATTACGCGACAGCACTATTGCATTCACGGGGGTGTAGCTCAGATGGTAGAGCGCTCGCTTAGCATGCGAGAGGTACCGGGATCGATACCCGGCACCTCCATTTTTTATGTGAAGGTGCCGAATATGAACTGGACTCACCCAACTCCGCAGAACTCACGGCCGCGTGGCCTAATGGATAAGGCGTCGCCCTCCGGAGGCGGAGATTGCAGGTTCGAGTCCTGCCGTGGTCATTTTTCGATATTTGTAAGTCGCAAATCCGATTTATAAGTTACCCACCTCACCTATCAGACCACTGCGTTTTCCAACGCGGAGTGAGAGAGGTCATGAACCATTACCCGTCGATAGCTCAGTTGGTAGAGCATCTGACTGTAGATCAGATGGTCCCTGGTTCGATTCCGGGTCGACGGATTTTTCGTCGTCGTTGGTGGCCTTTCCATAAGAACTAAAAAAAGAAGGGCTGTTCCGGGAATCGAACCCGGGACCTCCTGCACCCAAAGCAGGAATCATACCACTAGACCAAACAGCCAGTTCCCTTCACAACAGGTATCATTTTTGATTTACAGGTAAGCTCGATCTCGAGCTGATACTGCGGTGGAACAACCAGGTGTTTTCATGCTCCTGTGCATGCGCATTATACCCCTGTGCCACCTTAGCTTAGTTGGTAGAGCATCCGCTTAGTAAGCGGAAGGTCGTGGGTTCGACTCCCACAGGTGGCTCCTTCCATATTTTGTGTTAGAAACTTTAAAAACATGGACTCCTAGATGCAATTGCAGTTGACAGCCCCTCTAGCTCAGTCGGTAGAGCGCAGGCCTTTTAAGCCTGTGGTCGTGGGTTCGAGCCCCACGGGGGGTGTTTTTTTTGGGAGAAGAAACGCTTCTCAGAAAAAGTGCTTCGTGTGAGGATCGAACTCACGACCTTAGGATTATGAGACCTACGCGCTACCGACTGCGCCAACGAAGCTCATCAAGCGGGGAGCCAACATGGTTCTTTAAATGAACCGTGCATGTGCAGCACTACGTCGCAACACCACGTTGTGGACACCCCATGCACAAGTGCACGTCAGCATGGTGTAGTGGTTATCACGTCTGCCTTACACGCAGAAGGTCGCCGGTTCAAACCCGGCTGCTGATATTTTTGTGGCAACTGCGGATCTCAATTTGCTTGCTAAGCTGGTGCTGTTGGAACATGCATCTTCGAATTGAATTGTTGTCAGAGACAGCGTGGCCGAGTGGTTAAGGCGTCGGCCTGCTAAGCCGATGTGCTCTGCACGCGTGGGTTCGAATCCCATCGCTGTCGATTTGTTTATCGGAAGGTATCCTATCAAACTGGAAACCCAACGCCCGTCATACTGGCCACCCCACTGGTTTTTCCCGTGCCACCTTAGCTTAGTTGGTAGAGCATCCGCTTAGTAAGCGGAAGGTCGTGGGTTCGACTCCCACAGGTGGCTCCATTTTTATAAACATTTTTCAGAAGTAGCTCCCCTTGATGTGGATCGAACTCGCGCTGGCACAGGTGTGAGAGACGTTGGGACCGCTTTGAAAGAACGGAGCTATTTTTCAGGCACATTTGTTGGTCTAATCTAAGCACGACTCATTATGACAGCGTGTCCGAGTGGTTAAGGAGATGGACTAGAAATCCATTGGGCTCTGCCCGCGCAGGTTCGAATCCTGCCGCTGTCGTTTTGCATTGTTGACTGCGGGGTCAATGAACTGTGGGTGGACAAATACATGAAAAAAGCAACACCCACCGTGGGGCTCGAACCCACGACCATCAGGTTAAGAGCCTGACGCTCTACCGACTGAGCTAGGCGGGCTTGTCCAAGTATTCATTGCCCTTCGTCAGATCGGTTTTTCGAGAGAATCACCACTGCGGAACGTAGTGGGGAAAAGACTTGTGGCTTGACGTCCGTTTGAATGTTAACTCCGTGTTAGTATAGTGGTTAGTATATCTGCCTGTCACGCAGATGACCCGGGTTCAATTCCCGGACGCGGAACTTTTTTTTCGGCAGGTGGTTTTGGAGATCCAGTCGTCAGTTGAACGAAGCCAATGCCCAAGTTGAACAATAACTACAAGCCCGCCTAGCTCAGTCGGTAGAGCGTCAGGCTCTTAACCTGATGGTCGTGGGTTCGAGCCCCACGGTGGGTGTTTTTTGGTTTTCAACTAAGTATCAGCCTAGGGGCAGGAGCTGTGTGATTATGGAAAAACGACAGCGGCAGGATTCGAACCTGCGCGGGCAGAGCCCAATGGATTTCTAGTCCATCTCCTTAACCACTCGGACACGCTGTCTTAGAATGACCCTCACTTCCTCAATGTCAGACCAACTTTCACAAGCTGCGGCACACCATTCCGTCTAACAGAATGCCGCCCCATAATGCTGGCAGCTACTCTTTTCATTGGTCGCGTGGCCTAATGGATAAGGCGTTGGTCTTCGGAACCAAAGATTGCAGGTTCGAGTCCTGCCGTGATCGCTTTTTTCAATCACAGGAAGGAGTCATTATATGGCCGAGTTGATCAGTGCAAGTTGCTGCAAGTGACAGTGTGTCCGAGTGGTTAAGGAGTTGGACTTGAAATCCAATGGGCTCTGCCCGCGCAGGTTCGAACCCTGCCGCTGTCGAACTTTTGCGCAGCCTGTGTTCTTTTATCATGGGTGAGACCCACGATAAAACACACCCATAGCAACACGTAATATGTATGACCCGAGAGAGATTCGAACTCCCAACCTTCTGATCTGGAGTCAGACGCACTACCGTTGTGCTATCGAGCCGATGCGTTGTCAATAAGCACATGAAACATTTTCCTGCCAATACATCATTTATGCAAAGGAAAAAATGCTTCGTGTGAGGATCGAACTCACGACCTTAGGATTATGAGACCTACGCGCTACCGACTGCGCCAACGAAGCTTATCGATAGGGAACCATAAGCATGCAGACCCCCGCAAAGCGAAACCCAGCACAGTAGAAACTCGCTGCGCTACCAGGAGTGAACAGTTCAGTCACGCGATGACCGTATCTACATGCTCTCATAGCTCAGTTGGTTAGAGCATTCGGCTAATAACCGAAAGGTCACAGGTTCAAGCCCTGTTGGGAGTACTTTTTGGTGAGGGTGATCTCTATTCAGACTTTGCCCTGACGCTACGTAGCCCGGATGGGCAAGGGTCCATGGACTGACAAGCCGCTTTAGCTCAGTTGGTTAGAGCGTGAGGCTGTTAACCTCAAGGTCACAGGTTCGATCCCTGTAGGTGGCGTTTTGGTATGTTTGTATCCCTAGATATCAGACAACCATGGAAAAAGTGACAGCGGTGGGGTTCGAACCCACGCCCTTGCGGACTGCGGCCTAAACGCAGCGCCTTAGACCTCTCGGCCACGCTGTCAGTCGTGAATCATCAAGTGAACAAATCGGGGGTCACACACAGGCTTCAAAAGCGGAGGCCATCATAATACTAGCACCGAGGATCGAACTCGGAACCTTTCGCGTGTGAGGCGAACGTCATAACCATTAGACCATGCCAGCTTACGCTGAGCTTGATGAGAACGCTGCCTTGAAACTTTTCACTGGTTACCATTTATTTTTTCAACGAAAATAAATACACGCAATACGCCAAATACCAGACTATGACTCGCCACCAGCGAAAAATGACAGCGGTGGGGTTCGAACCCACGCCCTTTCGGACTACGACCTGAACGTAGCGCCTTAGACCACTCGGCCACGCTGTCGACAAAATTATACGCCGCCCCCGTCTGTGGTTTACCACAAAAATTTGATCTCGCCTGTTGAATAGTATGCACACGTTTAATCTAAGTACTTGCCTCAGTTTCAAAAGCAACGGCTGTTTGGTCTAGTGGTATGATTCCTGCTTCGGGTGCAGGAGGTCCCGGGTTCGATTCCCGGAACAGCCCTTTGTAAATATATTAATTCGCCACTGAGCACATTGGATCTCAAGAGGAGCTGGCGCAATGCCGTTGCACACGTTTTTCAAATCGGCGCACGTAGGCAAATGCAACATTTGCTTCATCTTCAAGAAACATGATCAAAAGGCAAAACACCCCCCGTGGGGCTCGAACCCACGACCACAGGCTTAAAAGGCCTGCGCTCTACCGACTGAGCTAGAGGGGCTGTGCATTATTCGATTGCACCTCAAAAACTAACAATCACATAAAAAACGACCAAGACTGATGACGGTCCCCAGTGATGATCCGTCTCCCCAACATCTAGTGGCCATGCATGTAACAAGCGCCGATAGTCTAATGGTTATGATTCCCGCCTTCCAAGCGGGTGGTCCGGGTTCGATTCCCGGTCGGCGCATTATGTATTCCCCCCCATTTCACGCACAATGGCTTTACAACCCCATGGGGTTGTCCGCGCCAAATTGTAATGCCATACGTTACCGTGGTGTAGTGGTTATCACATCTGCCTAACACGCAGAAGGTCCCCGGTTCAATCCCGGGCGGTAATATTTTGAGTGACTTTTGAGCGCTTTGGTGAGTTGCTGCGCAAACAGAAAGGCCCAAAAGCTGCTGTTGCCATAACAAACAGTTTCCATCGCCGCTATAGCTCAGTGGTAGAGCGTGCGCTTCGTAAGCGTACGGTCGTGGGTTCGATCCCCACTGGCGGCTGTCCTATTACGGTAAATCGTCGTATTGCACAAGCCCGTTGCGCCAAATGCACTGACGTCGATCGCCTAAAAAATGGATTCGCCGGGGTTTGAACCCGGGACCCTCCGCATGCAAAGCGGATGTGATACCACTACACCACAAACCCATGAAGAGAAATGGGCGCAACATAAAAACATGCAAGGCACCCATTTCTAACCACACAACACAGTCCATGCCGGTCACTGCTTTGCTGTAGCCTGACGTACCGCAGAAATTGGAATGGGACTCGCCGAGATCAAAATTCGATCACTCCGGCACTGAGACAAAGCATGCTTCGTTGGCGCAGTCGGTAGCGCGTAGGTCTCATAATCCTAAGGTCGTGAGTTCGATCCTCACACGAAGCATTTTGCGATTTGGTCAACTCATGTGGATTTTCAAATGATCATGTAAAGCTCCGAATATTTCAGGGGGTGTAGCTCAGATGGTAGAGCGCTCGCTTAGCATGCGAGAGGTACCGGGATCGATACCCGGCACCTCCATTTTTCGTCGTGTTTCACAGCTTCTCGCAACTGCAGGTGCATTTCCAGATCATCGGACGCATGCCTGCATGCTCTCATAGCTCAGTTGGTTAGAGCATTCGGCTAATAACCGAAAGGTCACAGGTTCAAGCCCTGTTGGGAGTATTTTTTCACAAGTATATGCCCCAGCACCATTTGATTCGGAGATGCACTTAATAAATTGTAGCCCCGTTAGTTCAGTTGGATAGAATGTCTGCCTACGGAGCAGATGGTCGCAGGTTCGAATCCTGCACGGGGTGTTTTTTTCAGTAGGCACACGTGATGTTCCAATTTTGTTCTCCAAAACGAACGCAATATTGTGTCCAAGCCGCTTTAGCTCAGTTGGTTAGAGCGTGAGGCTGTTAACCTCAAGGTCACAGGTTCGATCCCTGTAGGTGGCGTTTTTTGCACCGCAATTATTCCATCAGAGAGGGCTGACGAATTCAGTGTGGAAATGTAAAAGTGTCAGCGGTGGGGTTCGAACCCACGCGGACGGATCCATTAGAACTTGAGTCTAACGCCTTAGACCACTCGGCCACGCTGACATAACACGCCAAAGACCCTGGCTTATGGGATCAGAATGAAGACGAAATGCAAACAAAACTCGCGCGACAAGAAAGAAGACGAAGTGCAAACAGAGCTTCCGCTTCAAGAATGCGAATCCCCAATGGCAAACAGCATTGTGCCGTTGGTGTACATTCTAAGCCTCGATAGCTCAGTTGGGAGAGCGTCAGACTGAAGATCTGAAGGTCCCCGGTTCAATCCCGGGTCTAGGCACTTTTGGTAACTCTTTTCCCGTGCGAACACTACGTTCAAAAGGTTGGAAAAAGTTCCGCGTCCGGGAATTGAACCCGGGTCATCTGCGTGACAGGCAGATATACTAACCACTATACTAACACGGAGTTAACATCGCAACCTGCAACGTGATCGGAAACTAGTGGCTTCACGGAGTCCACGCGTCCGAGCAAGGGATCCGAAGCCATGCATGGGCCTATTGGACGAGAGTGCTGGCGAGGTATGGTCCTCATCGTCTAGCGGTTAGGACGTCGCGTTGTGGCCGCGACAACCCAGGTTCAAATCCTGGTGGGGACATTTTTGAGTCCGCGCCAATTATAATTCCCCAATTTATTTCACTTGAAAAGTTGTTACGAACGTTATAGACAGCGTGGCCGAGTGGTCTAAGGCGCTACGTTAAGGCCGTAGTCCGAAAGGGCGTGGGTTCGAACCCCACCGCTGTCACTTGTTTTTTCCAGTTTACGCGAGTCCAATTCTGAATGCACTCGCATTGGATTTTCCGATGCTCCGTAACAGTCATCGACAGCGTGGCCGAGTGGTCTAAGGCGCTACGTTAAGGCCGTAGTCCGAAAGGGCGTGGGTTCGAACCCCACCGCTGTCATTTTGCATTTTGAGAAATTCAGTCGGTTGCGTTTTAGAATCGTTGTCCATGGGTCGTCACTTTACTGGCTGTTTGGTCTAGTGGTATGATTCCTGCTTCGGGTGCAGGAGGTCCCGGGTTCGATTCCCGGAACAGCCCGGTTTTTCTGCCTGTCAGCCAAGTGCACCGGTTGATCGGAGTAAGCCGCAAAGAAGGTTTTGCAACCGTCGATAGCTCAGTTGGTAGAGCATCTGACTGTAGATCAGATGGTCCCTGGTTCGATTCCGGGTCGACGGATTATTGCCGTCCCACCTTCCAACCATTTTCACAACCTCTTTTTTTTAGATTATTGTGTTTACATGGTCCTATAGTGTAGTGGTTATCACTGTGGATTTTGATTCCACCGACTCGGGTTCGAATCCCGATAGGACCTTTTTTGCGGATGCAGCAAGCACATGTCACAATCCATTTTGGTCATGCAATATGCCGTGCTCCTATCACTTGGCTCTTGAAAGCAAGTTTGCCCGAGTGGTTAAGGGGGTAGACTTAAGATCTACTGGTCTCATGACCGCGTGGGTTCGAACCCCACAGCTTGCAGGTTTTTTGTCTGTTCGGGTTTTGTAAATTGCGTTGTTTTTCTTGAAGAGGTGTATCGTGAACTTATTGTAGCTCCTATAGCTTAGTGGTTAAAGCGCTGGTCTTATGAGCCAGAGATCGCGGGTTCAAACCCCGCTGGGAGTATGGTTTTGGGGGTTCAAGTGGGTGGCTACGGGACGGTGAGTTCGCCTTCAATATGGGACCTCCCCAGTATTCATGAGTCATGCTCCTGTGGCCTAATGGATAAGGCGTCGCCCTCCTAAGGCGAAGATTGCGGGTTCAAGTCCCGTCAGGAGTATTTTTACATAACTATCCACTCTCAAGCATGAAAAAGATGAATGCAAGAATGCGCACGCCGGGAATCGAACCCGGGTCACAAGCATGGGAGGCTTGTATGATACCACTACACTACGTGCGCTTGATTTTCGCTTCAAAAAAATGGGCCACTAGCGTGTATTTCAGAAAACAAGAGACGTAAGAATGCATTGCCTCGTTTTGATTGCGGAATAAGTTCGTTTACGTGACATCATGTGCCGCTTTAGCTTAGTGGTAGAGCATCTGGCTTGTAACCAGAAGGTCGCGGGTTCAATCCCCGCAGGCGGCTTTTACGTGGCGATTCACACACAGTATGCCCACAGGGATGAGCGGAGGCTGTCTCCCTTTGACGGCCGCTATAGCTCAGTGGTAGAGCGTGCGCTTCGTAAGCGTACGGTCGTGGGTTCGATCCCCACTGGCGGCTTTTTTTTGTGCAATCCTGAAAGTCCGTGAGGAAAATAAACGCACTGAAGGGGGAATCGAACCCCTGCGACGCTAATCGCCACTGGAACTGAAGTCCAGCCCCAGCACCAGCCAGGATCATCTGTGCAGACAGGAATCGGGACGTCCCTATTTGCTAGGCATGCGACAGAAAGCACCTCCAGGCGTTTGTCTGTTGTGCTTTCAGTATGTTGATTAGTAGGGTTAGTAAGTCTGCATTGCCCGCGTGGCTCAATGGATAGAGCGTTGGACTTCTAATCCAAAGGTTGCGGGTTCGAGTCCCGCCGTGGGTAAACTTTGTTTTCACAACTATGTACACCGAAATTAATGTAACTGAAACCAAGGAGTCACAAGCCCGCCTAGCTCAGTCGGTAGAGCGTCAGGCTCTTAACCTGATGGTCGTGGGTTCGAGCCCCACGGTGGGTGTTTTTTCTTTTTTTCGCGTGTTTTCTCTCATGTGTTTCTGCCAGTCTCTTTCCTCAGGATGTGGAAATCAATAAGTGGCGCAAGAAGTAATATAATGCATCAGCCGGGAATCGAACCCGGGTCACATCGATGGCAACGATGTATTCTACCACTAGACCACTGATGCCAATACTTTTTGAAGCTGTTGAAGAGGTCACCCCACACTTATGGTGACACGCTCTTTGAAATTATATTGCCACGGGGTTCGCGTGCATGGGTCGTAACTTATTTTCAATGGTCCTGTGGTGTAACGGTTATCACTCCAGACTCTGAATCTGGCAATCCGAGTTCAAATCTCGGCAGGACCTTTTTTCCTGCACGGGCCAACACCCTTGATCGGAATGAAAGGTTCGTGGAACATGATGTGGGTGTATAGCTCAGTGGTTAGAGCGGCTGACTGCAGATCAGCAGGTCCCTGGTTCAACTCCGGGTGCGCCCTCTTTTGATTTTGTCAAAATATGTTACCACCGCCCCGAAGTGTTGGAGTTCCATCCGTTCCGAAATTTCAGAGAGTACCGTTAACTCCGCCATAGTCTAGTTGGTTAGGATGTTCGGCTCTCACCCGAAAGACCCGGGTTCGAGTCCCGGTGGCGGAATTTTTTCGCGGGGCAAACTGAAAAAACACGGCCCCTCGATGCGTTCGCGAAAATACGTTGCCAATGCGTTACATAAAACCGTGAAATAAAGCGGGCGACGTGCCTTTTCTCTTGTCTTGTTTTGCAAGTTTGCGAGCACAAACACAATTTCGTGTGAATCACCTTTCGTCGGGATGTTGTCAGCACTGTACAACATCGGCTGTTTGGTCTAGTGGTATGATTCTCGCTTAGGGTGCGAGAGGTCCCGGGTTCAATTCCCGGAACAGCCCCATTTTTGCAAATTGCTTTGGCGCACTGTGTCGAAGAACATAACTTGGATTTTTTTGAAAAATGCATCAGCCGGGAATCGAACCCGGGTCACATCGATGGCAACGATGTATTCTACCACTAGACCACTGATGCGGATAGGATAGCACCCTGACGCATAAGTTGGCCTTCGTCTAAAAACTCCTCTGCGCAAAATAGCAGAGCCTGGTTTCGATCCAGGGACCTTTGGGTTATGAGCCCAACACGCTAACCACTGCGCCACTCTGCTGCTGACAATGTGAATGGGAAAACGGTTAGTTAGGTAGGCGATTACTTCTCGAATTTGGAAATTGGAGCCTCGAAAAACAGTGCAGTTCCATCCGGAAGATTTCAAAAAGTGCCTAGACCCGGGATTGAACCGGGGACCTTCAGATCTTCAGTCTGACGCTCTCCCAACTGAGCTATCGAGGCATATAAGCTTTGAGGCCCCTTTTGTGCATTTTTCTTACCCTGCACAGACGGGTACGCAACCAACTGAGCAGTGATGTCACATCCATTCATGACCACTTTCCAATGTGGTTCGTCATGGTAACAGTCAGCGTGGCCGAGTGGTCTAAGGCGTTAGACTCAAGTTCTAATGGATCCGTCCGCGTGGGTTCGAACCCCACCGCTGACATTTTTGAACCATTTTTTGACCTTCTTGAGTGCGTAGAGATACATTCAAAATCTGCTACAGACAGCGTGGCCGAGTGGTTAAGGCGTCGGCCTGCTAAGCCGATGTGCTCTGCACGCGTGGGTTCGAATCCCATCGCTGTCGACATTTTAAAGAATGAGAACCTCCCGA
>Ga0315316_10003573_pt1 | contig 11269 bp, 10 predicted proteins | sample M160m3416metaG_FD_203702 | JGI IMG/M metagenome (GOLD analysis project Ga0315316, IMG submission 203702) | Ammonia-oxidizing marine archaeal communities from Monterey Bay, California, United States - M1 60m 3416 | ecosystem: Environmental > Aquatic > Marine > Intertidal zone | place: USA... | reverse complement strand
CTAGCAACATTCCTTACCATTTCTCCAATTGATCCGACTAGGAATGCAAGCTTATCTTGTTCAATATGTGGAGATTCAGCCAATATCTCAAATGCAACAGCAAGCATCGCATCTCCAGCGTTAATCGCAGTAGAATCATCATAAGCGACATGAACTGCGTCCAATCCCCTTCTAATGGGATCTTGATCCATTAAATCGTCATGTACTAGGGTGAAATTGTGGATAATTTCGATAGAGGCACCGAGTGTATAATGACCCTCATGAGCCGTTCCTACAGCCTCTCCAACTAACCTAGGCAGGGTCGCCCTGAGCCTTTTCCCACCTCCTGTGAAAAGGTGTTTCATCGCCCCATGAAGCCTTTCTTGCTTCATCTTACTGAGACTTCCCATAATGACACTCTCAACATACTCTCTGTGAGTGCCAATAGCCGTCATCAGTTTCTCCCCAGGAATAACCCCCTGACCACCCATGCTAACTTCCCCGAAATTCACGACGCCTTCCACTATGGGGGCCTTGTCGACATTAGGATAATGATCGGCAATGAACTCGCCCCACAATAGGCGGAACCATGGTGCGATAACCTCACCTTCCCAAATCCCAGAACCAGAAAACATCTCATCTATCTCATGCCCGGCGATCCACCTTACATCAGAAATCTCGTTTGGGTTCGGATTCACATCAATAGAATCTGTGATGCCCACAATTACATGATCAACTTCTCTTTCGACCCAATCCTCATCCCACCTACATTCATACAGAAATGATCCTAGGTGCCTGAATTCTATGTTTGAAATATCAATATCAGAAACTCCCAATTCTTGTGATAGCTTCCTTTTCGCGGCATTAATGGCGCCCTTCGAGGGATGCTCATTCTCACTGGGAATGTCCAGTGGGTGGCTGCAACAGGAATTAGCCCAAATCGAGGGGAAAGTAATCTTGTCATGGGACCTCTGCTGGACTAGCATTTTTCCATCGCCATCGAACAGAAGTACGCTGAACGCACGATGCAACTTTCCTTCTGCATAATGACAGTTCAACTTAGAATCCGAGCCAATCCTTGAATCAGAGCTATCCACTAGAATGCACATTTCAGACATCATTTCGGCCTGTGAACTGTCTTGCCCACTTAGAGCCCCATCTTGACCCGTCATCATTACTCCGAGGAATCGGCACCATATAATCGAAATCCAGTATTATGGCAATATCCTCGTACCTACGGGCAATACATCGTCAACTACCAGCTCAATCACCCTGCTCGGCTCCCTGCCATCGATGAACCATACATTTGGCACGTGTACGGCAATTTGAGCTGCCCTCACCGATTTCAGCTCAATTCCCCCTGTGACATCCTCAATTGTATTGTGGGATGTTTCAGTTGCTACTCCAGGCGACCAAACTTCTAGTAAATTGGCCCCCTCTTTACTCGGGGGCCTATCTAGCATCCCCGGTGAATCTCCTAGGAGGAAAATTGAATGTGTTACATTTGGAATCTCGATCGAGAGCCTGGCCATCAAATCATCACCTGAGAGTATGCCAAACTCCGATGAGTCTCCAGTATTGACTACATCACCGAATGTCACCATCACAACCTCCTGGGGCGAGTTGCTGAATGGTTCTAAATCGCCCTTGAATCCAGAGCCGGTACCAATAGCCCATTTAGATGGGGCCAGTGAGGCACACTCAACGCCAATGCCATTCAGGCTATTTGTAACGTGGCTGTTCAATTCAGCCATGTCTTCACGTACCTGCTCCACAGCTTCCCTTTGCCCCTCTGCAATATCGGAATCTAGACCTCCAGAAAGATCCCATTTCTTAGCAGTCAGATGTCCGAATGAACCAGCCCCATGAACTAGGACTACTCTATGCCCATGACCGACTAATTCTGAGGCCATTGCAGCCAATGAATCAATCACGTCAAGCTTAACGGATTTATGACTGGATTTGTCTGTGATAAGTCCCCCGCCCATTTTGATTACTACGGTACTGAGCATAATATCCAGTGCTCCGAAGCGGACTAGTGATTTGGGTTCTCCTACTGACTCATTGCACATAGGGTTCATTTCATGGGGTCATTTCGGACGTTCATGTCCGACACTGGCGAAATGGAGAATTTTCAAAGATGGCTCCAGACTCAACTGTCTCTGACCACTTCCATTGATGACCCAAGTGAGAGGGAACGTAGAAGATTGCAGATTGAATCTGCTATACGTGAGGCTATCTCCTTTAGGGAATCTCTGGAATTGTTGGCAGATTTACAAGTATCGCCCCCGTTTGTCAATGCGGAATCATCGGTAAGAAAAATTTCAGAGCCCATTATATCTGATACAGAGAACAATAGCTCAAGATGCCCTAAGTGCGACTCTGAAGTAGAGCATGAGCTAGGTTTCTGCACCATGTGCGGGGAGAAGAGTTAGCTACTCTTCTTCCCACCTAGCTCTTGCCGCCTCAAACTCAGGGTCATCATCCGGAAGGATACTCAGGAAGCCCCCCGAAACTGCATCGGTTAGGTATACTGTAACCCCTGCGTGCCAGATAGTATCTCCGGAGGCCACCATCCTAGCTGTATCGACTTCCAGAAGTGTCGGCCTCGCATGATGGACATGACCTGCCTCCGCCGCTGCTCTGATTGTAGCTGAAAGATGAACATGCGATCTCCCGCTCGGTGATATTCCTACTTCGATCAGGTTTTCTGCTTCATCAGGTGAGCATGGGAAGTACAGAAGGGGAGGGATGTTTTCAGTCGGTAGGTCCAACTCAATTTCGAGGCTATGTCCATATGTCGCCCTCATCATGTTCCCCCTAACTTCGTATCTGCCCTTAGGATCAGTCTCAGAAATGGCTCTGAAATGATGGGGTCTCAGCCAGTGAAACCTCCTCTCGTTCGACTTCTTAAATTGGAAAACTATGTCCTTAACATCAATCCAACCATTGATGTCCATCTCTAGATCGAACTTCTCTGGTGCGTGTCTAAGGACTAATGCCAGCCTTCTTGCTATCGTATCTCTTTCATTCCCCCTCATAATGAACTTGCCCTCTGAATTGCATGCAGGACATAGGTCGTCATCAGAGAAATATCCGTGTGTGTTGCACTCTCTAATCATTGTATCAGTCTATCGAGAAGCAGTTATTTCATGAACCCCTCGGTCGATATTGGATTATTCGACCTACTCAACGGTTATGTCCCACCAACTGTTCGCAATATTGTGAAGGCAGTTATTGTTGACTGGGTCAGGAGCCCGTTTCATCGTGCCCACAAAGGGGCGATGTCAACATTTAGGCCCGATGAGATACTCGGCCAGGTTACGAAATCACTCCTATCTAGAAACTCAATCCCTCTCGATTCGGTAGACGATATTCTTGTTGGATGTGCATATCCCGAGGGCGAACAGGGCTACAATATTGGAAGACTATCTGTTTTCCTAGGTGGACTTCCAAACAGTGTTCCCGGTGCGACATTTAACAGACTATGCGGATCATCCATGCAGGCAATTCTTACTGCCGCGGCCCACATAGAGGTCGGATGGGGAGCATGCTTCATTTGCTCTGGCGTGGAGTCTATGAGTAGGGTCCAGAGGAGGGGCTTCAACTGGAGCCCGCATCCTGAATTAGAGCAGAACTATCCCGATGCATATGTCAATATGGGAATCACCGCAGAAAACGTCGCCGAGAAATGGGCCATTTCAAGAGAGGAGCAGGAGCAGTTCGCTTTGGAGTCCCATCACAAAGCGAGCACCGCCTCCAAGTCCGGCTTCTTTAATGACGAGTTATGTGCCATTGTTGGGGCGGACTCAGTGGTCGACTCCGATGGCTGCGTTCGTCCGGAAACAAATATTGAGTCAATGTCCAAACTCAAACCAGCATTTATCGAGGAGGGCAGTGTAACGGCAGCAACATCATCCCCACTTACGGACGGAGCCGTGTCCATGCTGGTGTGTAGTGAGGAATTTGCAAAGTCACACGGACTCGAACCGATCGCCAGAATAGTTTCTGGAGCCGTTGTTGGGTGCCCTCCCGAGTTAATGGGAATAGGGCCGATAGAAGCGTCAAATATGGCTATATCGAGGGCTAATTGGGAAATCGACTCTATTGACATCTTTGAGATTAATGAGGCATTCTCTTCACAGAGCTTAGCTGTGATAAGGGAATTGAAGATAGACCCCAACAAGGTCAATATCGATGGCGGTGCTTTGGCGTTGGGTCACCCTCTAGGTGCCTCTGGAGCAAGGATTACTGGAAAGGCCGCCTCACTCATCAGAAGAACTGGTTCTCAGCGTGCCCTGGCAACGATGTGCATCGGTGGAGGGATGGGGATCGCTATTGCCCTGGAGAGTCCCTAATTAGGCTTCCAGAACAGCTCGGGCACTTGTCTTGAATGCCGAGCTTAGAAGGAATGACTGCAAGAATACTGTGGCAACTGGGGCACGTTGCAAGCACCTCATCTTGACTCAGGACAATTCCGCTATCAGATCCGGAACTACCTGAATACCATTGAGTAAACGCCCTGCTCCTTAGCACCCTGACCCTCCGGATCGAGCTGATTCCGAGAATAGCGTATAGAGCACCCTGAAAACCATGCCCCATCGAAAAAATTGTTATTCCGGAGATAAGCAATGAGAAACTACTGATGGAGAGGAATGAAACTCCGAACCAGGGTCCGGAAGTACTCCTTGATCTAAGGGTGAATATCGCTGCAATTCCCATTGGTACTGATAGTAATGAAGCTAGTATGGAAGCAGAAACGGATATGGAAACACGATACTGGAGAAGTGATATTGAAAGGAGAAGTATCAGTACAGTCATCACTGAGATGAATACAATAAGGTGTCTGAGGAGCCTGTCCATGCCTCTTGAATCGGATAGGCCCATGGGTCTGCACGCAGGCGACGCACTCATGAATCACTCGGCACTCCGCAGTACGTGAGCAGAGACACGGGCGTAACTATCGCGAGCCGTTCCCTCCGGGGTCGCCGCATACTCCTGGCAGTCACAGGGGGCATCGCTGCAGTTGAATCAGTCAAACTCTCCAGGGAGCTACGAAGGCACGGCGCCGAAATCACCCCCTTGATGTCCTCAGATGCAACCAGGGTAATTTCACCACTGGCACTGTCATGGGGCTCTGGTGCCGAAGTAATCACGTCTTGGGAACCATCTATGGCCCAACTTAGTGACTTTGACGCTGTACTCGTTGCTCCTGCAACCAGAAACACCATCGCAAAGCACCTCCATGGAATAATGGACTCTCCAATTCTAATGGCACTATCTGCATCACGTGGAAATGGCACCCCTATTCTCTTCGTGCCATCGATGCACAAGGACCTCTTCGACGATCCTGTAACCGAGGAATTACTATCATCAATAATTGAATCAGGAGGATTGGTATTGCACGACTCAGAGAGCGAGGGGAAGAGGAAGCAGCCAGACCCCGTATCAATTGTGGCGGAATTATGCCATATTTGCAACTCGACTCTTCCAAATAGGAGAAGGGTGGCAATCACCCTAGGTGCAAATAGGGCACCCATCGACTCTGTCAGAGCTATCCAGAACGCATCATCGGGAAGAACCGGTTGGGCCATTGCTGAGCACCTGCATAGAATGGGCCACGAAGTCACTTGTATTGCTGGAAAGACATCTGTACGTTCTACGTTCACCATGCCCGATGTCAGGGTGGATGGATCACCTGGTGGAATGCTCACATTGGCCAAAGAATTAGCGTCATCGAGTCCCGAACCCGAGGTATGGATACATGCAGCCGCAGTTCTAGACTATTTTCAAGACCCTATCGATGGAAAGAAACCCAGTGGAGAAGGGGACTGGAAGCTAACCCTCAGTCAGGGGCCGAAGCACATTTCTGAATTATCCGAGTTCACAGAGGGGGCGTATCGCATAGGGTTCAAACTAGAGGTCGACTCATCTGAGGACGATCTGATCAAGCGCTCACTGGAACAGATTTCTAGATATGGCGTAGATGCTGTTATTGCCAATAATCTCAACGACCTAAAAGATAGAAACTCACCTAGATGCAGAATTGTCATGCCTGATGGTAATTTCTCAGTAATTCGAGACCAGATATCAATGTGCGAGGCCATCGAGTCGCTAGTTTCGCTTCATGGACCCAAATAGATGCGAATAATTCAAGCCACGGTTATTCCGGGTTAACATCATGACAGGTCATGGCAAGGCCAAGAGGGGGATACCTCCGAAGTCCGACTTCAATTCTTGGTATCCATCTATTGTTGAGATTGCTGACTTGGTTGACAAGAGGTACCCAATCAAGGGAATGGACGTTTGGAAGCCTTATGGATTGACTGCAATGTCCTTGATTGATGGCTTAGCCCGTAAACAGATGTCTAGGACTGGACACTCTGAATACAGGTTCCCTTTATTGGTCCCGGAGGATCTTCTGGAGAAGGAGAATAAACTCGTCTCTCGTCTAAAAGCGGCTAGAGACGCAGGCGTAGACCCATCAGAATTGAGGATGGACGAGGAGGACTCCGGATTCAAGAAGGAGGTATATTGGGTAACTCATGGGGGAGAGAATGAGCTAGACATACCCATGTTTCTCAGACCTACCTCAGAGACGCCCATGTACTCCATGTTTTCATTATGGGTGAGGAGCCATGCGGACCTGCCTCTGAAGACCTTCCAGATTGTCAATACGTTCAGGTACGAGACCAAGCAAACTAGGTCCTTCATTAGAGTCAGAGAGATACACTTCTTCGAGGCTCACACGGTTCACGCAACAGAGGAGGATGCAACCGAGCAGATACATGAGGATGCTGAGATGGTTCAGAATATCCTACATGATCTGTGCTTGCCCAGCATAGTTTCGAAGAGGCCTGTTTGGGACACATTCCCCGGTGCCTGGTATACCGTGGCTGCAGACGTTGTAATGCCAAACGGTAGGTCACTACAAGTTGCAACATACCATCACTACAGGGATCAATGGGCAGGAGCATTCGACCTCTCATACGAGGATTCCGAGGGTAAGTCAAGACTATGCCATCAGACCACATTTGGCATGTCCGAGAGGCTTCTAGGTGCAGTTGTAGGTATGCATGGGGACGATCAGGGGTTGATTATGCCGCCTGCAATCGCACCCTACCAAGTAGTCCTGTTTCCCGTTGCAGCCCATGCAAATGAAGACGTCCTGCCCGCCATTGAGGGGCTAGCATCCTCGTTGAGCGATTGCGGCTTCAGAGTAAAATTAGACCTTCGCGATGTCAGACCTGGCGTCAAGCACTACGACTGGGAGATCAAGGGGGCCCCCATAAGGCTGGAGCTAGGGCCTCGTGACCTCGCGTCCGGAAACTGTATCTTGTCTCTAAGGACTGGCGGAAAGAATGAGGTATCTCTCGATGGAATCGCTGAAACAATTTCGGAGGCACTGGATTCCATATCCGACGAATTACGTTCTAGATCTTCGGTGCACATCGAGTCTCTAATCAGGCCGTTTCCAGGCATAGTCATGCAGGGTGGCAAATGGGAACTCGCTGGAGAAATTGAAGATGGAATAATCTACGAGATCGCATTCGATGGAAACGACTCAGATGCCGAGGTTCTTGAGAAGTTAACCGGACTCGCAATACTCGGTGACTGTGATAGTCAGTTCTCCGAGCCAAGACCCTGCGTGGTAACAGGGAGAATGACATCAAGAAGGCAGTACCTAGCTAGGATGTATTGATCATCTCTTTCTCAAAAATAGAAGTATTGTTGTCAGGCCAAAGAGCATCATTAGTGCTCCATCGATGATCCCACCAGTACCGGCTGATTCCCACGAGCCAATGTCGTTATATTCGGGCAGTTCGGTCCACAGAAGCCTCGTGTTATCCTCACATTTAGGTGTCAGCTGCTGGATATTCGCCAATGCTTGAACCGAGTCCCCGACAGTGCCATTGCTGTATGCCACTGCAACTCCTTCAAGATGCAGTACCGAGAGATAGGTATAGGGTGGCTTTGTGACCATCCAGTTCTCCGTCTGAATCCTCACGGTCTCTCCAGCCGTCCAACTAGAACCTCCTTCATCGACGACCTCATTCGATCCATCCTCAGAAATGACCCATGTAATGCTGTAGTTTGATGAGATATTCATACCTGTCACCGTCCATGAAATTAGGAGGCTCCCATCAATCTCAGTAGCCGAAGAAGTGTACGTCAGAACTTTCGGTCCTACCTCATCTTCGCATAGTGGGACGTAAGCGCCAATTCCTACTGCAACGTTCGATGCAACAATGCACAGACAGATTACGCTTGCAGTAATCAGTATCTTCGACCTCCTGGGCTTCCTTGCCTCATCCATTCCCTCTTCAGGATCTATATCTGCCTCAGGTAACTCTACACCACCATTGCCATTCGATGCCGCTATTCCATGGGCCTTCGGCTTAACAGGGGGACTTACTCCCATCTCCTCCAGTGCATCTCTGCCGTATATTCTCTCAGCCATCGAATAAAGCTCCGGATCATCCTCGATTACCGAGGGATCTATGGAACCATCAAGCAGTCCCTTCAGCCTCTCCGAGTCACCCATATTGCTATCTCGTCAATGCATACTTCATCAATCAAACGCAAGCATGAACAGAATTGAGTCATTTCATCGACTGTTGAGCAATTCTCGGGCCCTTTTCACGATTTCATCTCTGGTTAGTCCAAGAGACTCCATGAGATCAGAGGACGAGCCACTTTCACCGAACCTGTCGTCAACACCCACCATCTGAACGGGAAATCCCCCCGCAGACGACATATACTCTGCTACAGCACTGCCTAGTCCGCCTATTACAGAATGGTCTTCAGCCGTTACTATTCCCTCACACTTCATCCTAATTTCATCTAATAGTTCGGTATCAAGAGGTTTTATCGTATGCATGTCAATAACGCATGCATCAACGCCTGAATCAGCTAATGTTGAAGCTGCCTCCATTGCCTCAGATACCATGACCCCACAAGCGATAATTGCCACATCATCACCCTCCTTGAGTATCGATCCCTTTCCAATTTTCAGTTCTTTAACGGATTCCGTGTCGTACATTCTAGGCGTTTTGTTCCTAGCAGTTCTGGTGTATGACGCATTGCCGTGATCCAGGAGTTGGATAGTCAACTCTTCTGCGGATATATCATCCGATGGCGTAATGACGGTTAGTCCGGGGATTGTCCTGTAGATTGCTAGATCCTCGATTGACTGTGCGCTGCTTCCATCTGTTCCAGTGTGTATGCCCCCATGACTGCCGCATATATGCACAGGTAGACCTGGCCGAGCGATACCGTTCCTCACTTGTTCGAATGCACGTTCGGTAAAGATCGCAAAGGTGCTAGCAAAGGGAATTTTACCAGATGATGCCATGCCCGCAGCTACTAGCATCATATTCTGCTCAGCTATGCCTAGTGACACTGTCCTTTCGGGAAACTCAGCTCTGAAAAGACATGACTTGGTAGACTTCCCCAGATCTGCCTCTAGGACAACAACTCGGTGGTCCGATGATAGCTTCAGCAGTGCTGAACCATATCCATCTCTGGATGCACCACCAGCAGAGGGGGCACTCATGATAACTCCTCCAATGCTAGAGACAATTCCTCATCACTAGGTGCCTTTCCATGGAATGATGGGTTATCTTCCATGAATGATATTCCTTTTCCTTTAGTGGTATGTGCAACGATTGCCGAGGGGGCACTGTCCTGCTCAGATGCCCATTTCAGAGCACCAACAATTTCGCTCATGTCATGTCCATCGATTTCCTTAACGTTCCAACCAAAGGAGGAGATTTTTGATGCAACATCGCCGACCTCCATCTGAACGTTTACGAAGTCATCGTTCTGAATTCTATTCCTATCTACAATCATCTTCAGTCCACTGACCTCGTGAAAGTTAGCAGCCATCATGGCTTCCCACACCTGTCCCTCTTGGAGCTCCCCATCTCCCACCATAACCCATGTCTCTCTTGAACTAGAGTCCATCCTTGCTGCTATGGCGCATCCGAGCCCGAACGAGAGACCCATGCCCAGACTCCCAGCAGAGAAGTCCACGCCATCAGTCCACTTCATGTCGACGTGCCCCTGGCATACTGATCCAAGTGTGCGGAATGTGGACAAATCAGACTCGCTAAGGAAACCCATTTCATGAAGAATTGAATATACTGCTGGACTGGCGTGACCCTTGCTCATAACGAACCGGTCCCGATCGGACCAATCTGGATTGTTTCTATCGAACCTAAGCCTAGTCCCATAGAGTGCTACAATAATATCGATAGCAGAAAGAGAACCTCCCGGGTGGCCAGCTCCTGCCTTGTGGATCATTCTTACTATATGCTTCCTGCAATCATTCGACAGATTCTCAAGCTCAGAGATAGACAGGTTCTGATGTCCGACATCCCCATCCATGACACTCCTACAGAATCTAACTAATGATGATTTCCGGGCACCGTATATATTCATCAGACGAATTCTTATCACATACTGCGGGGGGCCGAATATCATGGCGTTAGTGGATGCCCCGTTGTCAGGCAACGACAATTGGCGTGAGACCCTCTCATCGATGCCTGTGCCCCTGTCAGTATCCTCGGATCCAATTTCCAATTCATGCCTCGAATCATTGATTCGGGATGGCAGAATTTCTGAGGAGCAGGGGATGTCATTGTTTGAAAATCCATCACTATTATCTGTCACATCTCTAGCTGACATGGTGAAGCGATCACGATACTCAAATAACGTATTCTTCAATGAGAATCTCCATGTAAATACAACAAATATTTGCGTACTCGCATGCCGCTTCTGCGCATTCAGAAAGGGCCCTAGACACCCCGACGCCTATGCCCTTGATGTTGACGAATACATCAGCAGAATACGCCCCATGTCGACAAGCATAGATGAGGTCCACACTGTTGGAGGGCTTCATCCAACATGGGACGTTGATGACTATTGCAAATTATTTACAGCATGTAAATCGGAATTCCCAGATATACACATCAAAGCACTTACTGCTGTAGAGATCAAACATCTCTCCAAGAGATCATCCATAACTGTAGAGGCCACACTCTCGAGACTATTGGATGCTGGACTCGACTCACTGCCCGGAGGCGGCGCCGAAATCCTCGTCGACAACATCAGGGACAGGATATGCATGGGCAAGGAGTCATCCGATGAATATCTGGAAATTCACTCCATAGCCCACTCTCTGGGAATGCCAACAAATTGTACAATGCTATTCGGGACCATTGAGTCAATTCAAGACAGGGTGACTCACCTTTCGAGAATCAGAAACCAGCAGGACATTAGTGGGGGA